>JAEEGL015730731.1_pt1 | contig 11577 bp, 4 predicted proteins | sample 9134231 | NCBI WGS metagenome assembly JAEEGL01 (sample SAMN16246548, study PRJNA631951) | gut metagenome | biome: gut microbiome; feature: rumen; material: fiber-attached | host: Bos | place: Iran: Karaj | collected 2018-10 | reverse complement strand
AGGTAGTACTCCACGTCGCAGAAGTCGAAGGCGGCATTGGGGTCCTTCGCCCATGGCGACAGCGTCTGCACCTCATCGCTGTGCAGGTTGGGCGCGTCGTAAGGGTTGCCACGGTACAGGTCGTAATGTAGCTGGATGAACTGCTCCAGCTGTTTTTTATTTTCTACTTTACGAATCTCTATGGTTTCCATGTTCTTATCTATTTTTCACCATTGAAAGCACAAAGGTAGGCTTTTTTTAGCATAAAACAACAAAAAGTCAGCATTTTTTTGATTTTTTCTTTGTTTTTTGGCGGCTTATTCGTATCTTTGCAGTCATAATCTCTATAAAAACACTATTAAGGAATGAAAAAGAATAGACTGATGACCATGGCAGCTGCAGTGCTGTTTATGGGCGGTGCTGCAACAGCGCAGACGGAGAGTTGGCATTCCTACTCCTATGTGGAGGCACAAGGTGGCCTGCAGCTTACTTCGACGAATGCTCCTATGGACAAGCTCTTCACGCCGACGGCGGCGCTGAGCTTCGGACACTATTTCACACCGGTGGTGGGCGCACGCCTGCATGTGAACGCCTGGCAGTCGAAGAGTGGCTTCAAGGATCTTGACCAGTATTACAAGTGGAAGTACATCACTCCTGACCTGGACCTGATGGTGAACCTGTCGAACCTGTTCTGTGGCCATCAGGACCGTGCCTTGAACCTCATCCTGCTGGGTGGTGTGGGCCTGAACTACGCCTGGGACAACGATGAGCTGAAAGACATGGCTGTGGCACCACAGCGCATACCGCTGGCATGGGAAGACAACCACCTGAGCCACAACCTGCGTGCTGGCCTGCGCTTGGAGACCAACCAGTCGAAGCCCCTCGGCCTGTCGTTAGAGGTGAATGCTAACTCGCTGGACGACCGCTTCAACTCGAAGGTGAACGATGCCGACGACTGGCAGTTCACTGCCATGATTGGCCTGAACTTCCGTTTTGCCTACAAGGGCAAGAAGCATGTGCCCGTGACGCGCCAGGTGGAGGAGACCTACTGGGTGGATGAGCCGGTGAAGCGCATCGTCATCAAGAAGGAGCCCTATCAGCTGGAGCAGCCCGTGAAGCTGCACAAGGAGGTGTTCTACGACATCCGTGTCAGCGACAACGTTGACCCCAGCGTCATCCAGCGCGAGGTAGCAGAGTTCATGAAGAAGAATCCTGAGTCGAAGGTCTACATCGTGGGCTACGCTGACAAGGGCACGGGTAACGCCCGTTTGAACAAGATGTATGCCCAGCGCCGCGCCGAGACCTTCAAGAAGGACCTGGTGGAGAAGTATGGTGCTAACGCCGACAACATCATGATTGACTCGAAGGGTGACACCGTGCAGCCCTTCCCCGACAACAACGACAAGAACCGCTGCGTCATCATCGATGCCGAGGGCAAGACGTTTGTGACGAACTATAAGGACGTTGAGGTTGAGGAGACCGTGATGGAGAAGGTGGAGCACAAGCGCATAGTGACCATCACTGAGTAATACGGTCCTAAGCCTTTTGGCAGACCATGATAACATGTCTGCCGTCGGCGAGGGTGGAAGCAAAAAGATAGATGCTTCCACCCTCGCTTAGCTTTAGCTTCTTGCGCAGTGCGTCAGCGCTCATGGGGAAGTTGCGCACGCTGATGTTTGCTTGCTTCAGCGGCAGCACCTTCTCCTTCAGCTCTTGCTTGTTCATCGTGCTGATGGCATCGATGTGGAAGCAGCGCCCCGGGAAGTCGTCCACCAGCGTGTCACTGACGAAGAGATGGCTGTTGGGTGCCAGGGGCAGGACGCCGTAGCGCTGCGCCAGCTCCACGAAGAGCCCCGCTTTCATCAGTGCCGCATTTGGCTCGTAGAGGAAAGTGGGAGCCTCACCCCCGACCCCTCTCCCAAGAGCCTCACCCCCAACCCCTCTCCCAAGGAGAGGGGAGTATATAGTTGTAGCCTTGGTATTATTGATAGCAAAACTAACCACTCCCCTCTCCTTGGGAGAGGGGTTGGGGGAGAGGCTACTCGCATACAGCCTTGGGTCGCTGCTCCCCTTCTTAGATAGCCACAGCAGCAGCTCCTTGCACTCGCCGCCCACGGCCACGATATGAACCTGCTCCACATGCTGCGGCCCTACATCGCTGACTGCCTTGCGCCAGTCGAGCATGGGCGAGAGCTTCAGCAGCACGTGGTCGCTCTTGCTGAGCAACTCGTCCATCAGTGGCAGCACGTCAGGCGAGCAGTCACTGATGCCGTAGGTGCGTGCGCCGTGGGTGTCGCGCCGTGCCGGGTCGACGACGATGGTGGTGACGTGCTCTTCCAGATGGTGGAGGAACGCCTCGGCCTCGGCATTCACCACTGAGGCCTGCGTCAGGCCCAGTTCCTTGAAGTTGTGATAGGCGATGGCACACAGCTCTGCATTGCGCTCCACATAGACGCCTTCATCGTAGTGCTCGCACATGAAGGCGAAGTCCACGCCAAAGCCGCCAGTCAGGTCGATGAGTTTGCGATAGGAGGAGGGGAGGGGGGTGGGGCTGCTGGGACTGGCTATTGCTGCCTTGTAACGAGCCGTGGCCTCGCTGCTGCATTGCTCCATTGACAGATGGGGCGGGTACACGATGGCGTCGCGGGCCGCCCATGAGGGCACCTTGCTGCGGGCCGCCTGCCGCCCGCTGATCTGCTGCAGTGCACGGGGTAGGTCCACCGCAGCGTCACGGCAGCCCTGCAAAGCAAGCTGGCGCACGTCGTCATCGGCGTGCGCCAGCGCATAGTGTAGTGTGGCTTCGTTCATTGTTGTTGTCACATCAGGCTCTTCGTCTTACGGCCTACGCCATACCAGGTTCATGTCTTCAATGTTCGACCTGAGGTACCATTGCTGTACGTTGGTATCGGTGGTGTTAGGCGAGACGGCCCACTGCTTGAACAGCGGATAGGCTGCCGTGGCATTGCCGTAGTTGTCGGTGTCACTGGCTTGTATCTTGCTGCCGCTGATGCTCTGGAACTCAATGGGGTAGAGGAAGTCGCCCGGCACTTGGATGGCCCATGGGTAGTTCTTCGTGCTGCTGTTGGCATAGGGGGTGAGTTTGACGTCATAGTCAGCCCATTTCTTCAGCACCTGGTCGAACTTGAAGGGATAGGTGTGCACCTCCCATGTGCGGCCATCGTACATCTCGACGATGAAGATGTCGATGTTGGTCACGTCGTTGAACAGCTGTGCCTCTTCGTTGGTGCTGCAAGTGAAGGTCAGCGTCATCGTCACCGGGTCGACAATCCTTGCAGTGGGGTATTCGATGGTGGGGTCAACGGTGTTGTAGAAGAACCTGTGCATGTCACGGTTGTTACCTCCGGCATTGGCCCTTGACATCACCCAATGGGCATCGTTGAAGAGGCTCACCACCAGGTCATTGATCTGGTTGTCGCTGGCGTCCTTGCCCAGGTCGTCAGCAGGTACATAGAACAGGCCTGTGCCGTTCTCAGCAACGGGGTCAATCAGTCTCATCGACGCATACTGGGCGGCATAGTCGGTGAAGTTGTTGGTGGCATTGGTCACCGATGTGGGGCGAAGGCCCTTGACGCGCATGGCGGCGGCAATCTGCTTGGTGGCACCTACGGCGTCGAGGCTCATCACGATGGTGGCCACGTTGTCTACCACGGTGGGCGTCATGGTGATGACGCAGTCGTTGAAGTCATAGTCGCCCGGGTGGGGGAAGAAGTCCTCGAAGCAGAAGCGGTAGGATGTGCCGGTCTCAGGAATGATGTCGATGGGGGGCTGGTCGGTGTTATAGCCATCGCCGGTGCAGTCGTCGCTCGTCTCTGCCTTCGGTATGGAGATGTTGGCCGATGCCGTGCTCTCAGTGATAAGGGCGGTGGCCATCGTCTCCTCCATGCGTGCGACGGCGTCAGCTGCTGAGTAGTTCTCCTTGTTGGCGATGGTTGCGTGGTTCACACCGTCGTCAGCGTGTGCCCAGTCCAGATAGAGGGTGCCGTCGTTGGGCCTTCTCATGGCCGACCACTTGGCCGTCTCGATGTTGCCGGCTATCTTGAGGATGGCAAACTCGCCGTCGCCGGTAGGCGCATCCATGTTGGCACCGTCGTTGGGCACTACAAAGTTGCCGCCCACGTTGAGCAGGCTCTTGTCCTCCATGTAGGAGCTGTTGTTCTCCTGGAAATACATGTTGCCATCAATGTCGACGCGACTGTTCCTGAACATGACCAGCCGGCGGAAGCCCGTGCTCGATGTCTGGCTCTTCGTGATGTGCAGGTAACAGCTGTTGAGCGTCCATCGCTCGTTGTTGGTGCTGATGTTCTCGCCGAAGGTGAAGTGCCCTGTGTTGGTTAGCTGCTTCACATTGATGGTAGTGAACTCTGAGTGGCCTGCATTGAAGTAGTAGTTGTCAGAGACGTAGAGGCTGGTGCCGTCCAGCGTGCCATAGTTCACTGCATTTGAGATGGTGGCGTTGGCCACGTTCATCGTGCCCTGGTTGTAGAAGTTGTAGTTCAGTATCGGGCTGTCGTTGTTGAGGCCAATGGTGAAGTCGTTCGTGATGGTCAGGTCGCCATAGTTATAGAGGTAGCGTGCTGAGGTCAGCGTGCCCACCGTCATGGTGCCTACGTTGTAAAGAACGGCTCCTGACTCATGCGTTCCGCCGTTGGCCAGGTCAAGCGACGAGGCGAAGGTGGCCGTACCGGCATTGTAGAAGCCCACCGATTCCGCTTTTCCACTGAATGCAGTGGGGCTGTCAGCCGTCAGTGTGCCACCGTTCAGCACCACGATGCGCGAGGCTTGTCCAAAGCGCCGCTCACCACTCAATGCCAGTGTGGCACCGTCACCCACGATGAAGGTGACGCCGGTATAGTCACTGGCGAGCGTCAGCGTACCGCTCTTGACATACACCACAGCCTTGTTCAGTGTGTTCTGGTCACCATTGAGTGTCTGGTTCAGCGTCATGTTGCCCTCGACGCGCCACCACTTCTTGTCGCGGTTGTCGTTGGCCACCTGATTGTTGCTGATGGCGTTCTGGTTGAGTGTGTTGAACTCGTTGTTGGTGTCAATGGTGTTCAGGTCGACTGTCACCTTTGAGCTTCGCCACGACGGGTTCACCCAGTCGTTGGCGGTAATCATGGTCTCACTGGCCTTGATGTATTCTGACTCCTCCATCCGGGTCACGGGCGTGGTGTCACTGCTTGAGCCGCCTGAGCCGTCACCCTCTCTGACATACACTCGTTTCAGCGTAACGTTATAAATGTTGAGGAACAGTCCGTCATTTTTGAACGCATTGGCAAGGTCGGCTGTCAGTCTTAATTCATAATTCCTTGTGCCGCTTTGGAATGTAAATCTTGACTTTTCTACATCTCCAGCCAAAAGGGCAATCTCGCAGTCATAAGGTACCTCGTAGTCAAAACCCAGATAATTGCCTTCCACGAAGAAGGCCTTTTGTGCTTCGGTGATGGGAATGGTGAAGTGCCAGTTGTTAGGCCTCACTCCGTTAGTTGAGGTGAAAAGGTCCGTCGACTCTCCTGCCCTGGTGGTCATCTTCCTGGAGCGGCTGGAAGAATCTCCCCACGGAGTGCTTCTCCTGGTAGTGGCGTTGGCGCTCTTTCCGAAGAAGTTGATGTCGAAGGCCTGGCCATCCACCACCGTCTTAGGCTGAACGATGCGCCTGTTGTTCCCATCGTAGCAGACCACATACACCGTTGACTTGGCCAGCTTATAGCTGAAGTGCATGGTGGCAGGGGTGCCTGACACCATACGGGCACTTGCCAGCACGGTGGCGGGCCTGGTGGTTAGTGGGTTGTCCTGATAGACAGCCACATAGTATTTCTGGTCTTTGGAGCCACCAACCTCGATGTTGGCCGTGGCAGAGCCATAGACAGCCCAAGTGTGGTTGGGGTCGACGTCCTCCACTGGAAACGCCTTCTGCAGCAGCTTGTCGTATTTCTCCTGGTCGAAATAGTCCTCCTTGCATGCCGTTAATCCCAACGACACACAAGCAAGCCCTATGATAAGCTTGGTGTTCTTGTTCATAGTTCTCAAAAAATTACTTAGTATTCGAATACGGTTGCAAAGATACGAATAAATTTTATTACAAGAACAAAAATAGTAAAAAACTTACATATTTTTTTATAGGAGGGGTAAAAGTCCCCCTTCTGCCCCCGAGGAGGCTACTATAGTTTCGCCCTGAAAGGTATGGTCTATAGTAGCCCCCTCGGGGGCGGGTGGCGAGGCCGCTTTTTTATTTGCTGACGATGCGGCGTTTCGTGCGGTCGATGTAGAGGCCGCGACGGGCGGGCGTGGATACGCGACGGCCTTGTATGTCGTAGAGCTGCGTCGGCTGCTGGCCGGCCTTGATGTCGGTGATGGCACTGGCTTCCTGCACGGTGAGCACGCCGTTGACGAAGGTGATGGCATAGTTCTGGGCCGTGGCACCGCTGATGACGATGGCATACTCGCCAACGGGACTGTCCTTCGTTGCCTCGCAGGTGATGATGGGCCGTGTCGTCAGCACCTCGTCGGTCTCCTTGTTGCGGAAGCCCTTGCAGGTGAACTCAAACAGTGGGTTCTCCTCACCCTTGGCTCTGGTGTACGACTTGGCGGTGATGGTCAGCTCAGCCGGTGTGATGGTCAGGATGCCGTCCTGGCAGACCAGTCCCTTGGTGGTGATGGTTCCCGGCGTGACGCTGATGGCATAGTCACCCACGGGTGTTGTGGCTTCCTTCAGCACGTCGCAGGTCAGCTCCGGCTCACCGTCGATGGGTGCACCGCTCACCTCATAGCTCAGCTTGGCGGTGGTGCGGCCATAGACGCGGCTGGAGGGCTGGGCTGTCACCACGGGGATGCCCGTGAAGGCGCTGGCGCTATTCTTCTGCCAGATGGCGTCGGCCTGATAGGCCTCCACCAAGGCTGCGGGCACGAAGAGCTGTGCCTGCGAGCGGATGCCGTTGATGGCGGCGGTGCCCACCACGGCATCGTCGGCCAGCAGCACCACGAAGCGCAGCGGACAGCCGGTGAAGGCCATCTCGCCTACCTGCCTGACGTTCTGCGGCACATAGACGGTGGTCAGCGATGTGGCGTTGCGGAAGGCATTGTCGGGGATGGCTGTCAGTGCGGTGAAGTAGCGCAGCACCTCGAGCGACTTCAGCTGTGGCTGGTTACGGAACACCTCGCCAATGTCCTTCACGGCGGCGGCCTCTTCCGTCGACAGCTCACCGTCGTTGTCGCCGTCCCACTGCTCCAGGCAGACGGCACGTGCACGGAGGTCGTCGATGTCGATGTAGTGCAGCTTTTGGCGCAGCGAACTGATGGCCTGGCTGATGTCATCGTCACTGCTCTGCAGGTTATCATACACGGCCTGCTCCTCCTGCGTGTCGATGTCGCCCTTTGTGGCGGCACGCTGCAGCAGCTCTCCCAGCTCCCTGACATGGGCATCGGCCTCATTGGCGGCCGTCATGTCCTCCTGTGCGATGAACGCCCACTGGCAGTGCTGCTCATGTCCGGCGTAGCTGATGTCCCAGTACAGCCCGTCGCTATAGTCGGCGGCACCGCTCTGATGGCTGTTGTCCACGCCCAGATATTCGCCAGCTACGTAGCCGTTGCCGTTTTTCGGTACCTGCAGGGTGTAGGTCAGCGGTGCCACGGAGTCCAGCTGCCAGTAAGCCTTGGCGCTAACGTCGCCGTCGACGAAGCAGGCCTTGATGCCCTCGCCCACCTTCTTGTCGGTGTCGGTGCGGAACACCACCTTGCCCGTTGACACGTTCTTCAGGTAGTACTGGCCCTCGGGCATGGTGGCGGTGTGTCCCCACTCATAGAGGGCGCCGCTGCGGCTCACTACGGCCTGTGTGCCATAGGCCTCGCCGGCGTTGAGCAGTTTCCTTGCGCGTACATTTACTATATACCCGCGCGCACCTTCCGTCACAGGCGAGCGGCGCGGCTGTGTGCGTGTGCGGCGCTCGACGATGGTGCCGAAGTTACGCCATACGGGGGCTTGCTCGTAAAGTTCTTTTGAGCCTACAGGCACCAGCAGCGTGGCCGTCTTGATGACACTGGTGGTAAAGGCATCGGCGCTGATGTCGATGGAGGCGGGGTTGGGGTTGTCAATGCTCACGGTCTTCAGCTGCGTGCAACCGCTGAAGGCCCCTTGTCCGATGTAGTTGACATACTCAGGCAGGTTGATGCTGGTCAGCTTCGTGCAGTTGCGGAAGGCATAGTAGAAGATGCGCTCCACGCTCTCGGGCAGCGTGATGCTGGTGAGCTTGTTGCAGGCGGCGAAGCTGCTGCCATAGAGCTCGCTGATGCTGGTGAAGTGGCGCAGTTCGTCGAAACTGGTGATGGCCTGTGCCTGGAAGTAGTTGCTCAGCGAGTTGATCATCGATGCTTCGTTGATGCTAATCTCACCGTCGCCGTCCAGGTCGAAGCGGCTGACGCAGGTCTGCCTGACGATGTCGTCGCTGAAGTCTATCAGTCCCAGCTTCTGGCGCAGTGTGCGCTGAGCCTGCCGCATGGCGTCGATGGTGCTGGCCATGTCGTCGAGTACGGCCTGCTCGCTGTTGCAGGCCAGGTGGCGGGCTGTGGCCATGCCGATGAGGTTCTCCAGCGTGGCGGCAGCCTCGTAGCTGGCGTCGCGGTCGGCATCATAGGCTACGAAGCGCCACTGGCAGTCCTGCTCATGGCCCTCGTAGACGATGTCGCTGTAGACACCCCATGTGGGCTGCGTGAACTGGCTGGCGTGGTCGGTGAGCACGCCCCAGCGGCATCCCTCCTCATAGCCGTCGTAACCCTCAGGCACGCTCAGCGTGTAGGTGTCCTGTCCTACGTCGGTCAGCAGCCAGTGGGCGCGCTTGTCCAGGTTGCCGTCAACGAAGGCGGCCTTCACCCCCTTGCCCACATTGCCGTCGTCGCTGGTGCGGAACAGATAATGGCGGTCGTTGTTGCCCGTGTCGTTGGAGTAGAGGTAGTAGGTGCCCTCGGGCATGGTTGATGTGCGGCGCAGCATGAAGCGCATGGGGTTGTCGGTACCCACCACGGCCTGCGTGCCCCATGCCTCGCCACGGGTGAGGAAGCGGCCGGAGGCTACATGATAGAGGTAGACTTGGTCTCCGGCGGTGAACGAAGCGAACTGTCCGCCGGTGCGGTTGCGGTGTTCCTTGATGGTGCCGAAGAGGCGCCACTGCTCGTGGCTCTCGAAGAACGAGCGTGTGCCCTGCTCAATGTGTAGTACGGCCTGTGGGGCGCCGCTGCCTTCAAAGACGTTGGTGCCCATGCTGATGGTTTGTGGGCTCATGGTGCCGACGGTCAGCTCCTTCAGGGCGGTGCAGCCGCTAAAGGCCTCGTCGCCCAGCTTGTTCAGCACTGAGGGCAGGGTCATGGTCGTCAGTGCCTTGCAGTCGCGGAAGGTGCCTTTCTCTACGGCATGCACGCCAACGGGCAGCGAAGCCAGCGACAGCATGCTACAGCCGCTGAAGGCATCCTCGCCGATAGAGGTCAGCGATGTGGGCAGCTCCACGCTGGTCAGCTTCTTGCAGTTCTGGAAGGCGCGGGCGCCGATGTGCTTCAGTTGGCGTGGCAGTTGCACGGTGGTGAGCTGCTGGCAACCGCTGAAGGCATCGTCGTTGATAGCCTGTAGCGAGGTGAAGTAGCGCAGCTCAGCCAGCGACCTTATGCTCTGCCCTTGCAGCACCGTGCCCAGGTCGGTCACGGCGGCAGCCTCGCCGTAGGTCAGCTTGCCGTCGCCGTCGGCATCCCATGCCTCGGTGCACAGGCGGCGCGCCGTGGCGTCAGTGAAGGTCATGGTGCGCTGCTGGTAGTTCTCCGGCTCAATGCCGATGATGATTTCACGACCGTTGGTGTAGCCGTTGCTGGAACCGCCGATGCCCTGCTCGCCAGGGGTGAGGCCTGTCAGGTAGTAGTGGCCGTCGCTCTGGCCGCCCCAGCCCCAGTTGATATGGAAACGGTGGTCACCGTCGTAGCCGTCGCAGACAAAGGCGTGGCCTACATCGGCATCGGCACCGCTGATGTAGACCGGCCGCTGCTGCGACACCTCGTTGTAGATGAGCTGGTCCCACTCGTCGTTGCTCCTCTCGCCGTACACATACTGCACGCTGTTGCCAAAGCCGAAATATTTCTTCAGGGCCTCGGCCACGGCGCTTGACTGGGCACCGCTGGCCCCGTTGGTGTAGTCCATGTTTACTGCCACGCCGCAATAGTGCATCAACTGGGCCACGGCCTTCTTCTGCAGGCCGGTGGCGCTTCCGCCGTAACTGTCAATCATGTGGTCCCAGTCGATGGGCGACCCAGCGGGGATGCCCTCCACGTGCAGGCGGCCATAGGTGGCGTGCGATGTCCATGTGTCGTAGGCGGGCATGGCGGCCTGCGTCTCGGTCACCATCTTCGAGCGGTGGTAGTAGAGTATCTGTGCATAGGCGGTGGCCACGCAGCCGGTCACGCTGCGGCCCAGGGTGAAGTACATGGGGCACTCGTCGTTGTAGGGCGAGCCTTGGCTCCATGTGCTCTTCAGCAGCGGCTTCACCTCAGGGTGGGTGGGCACGTGGTGGATGGGCTGGGACTGCGGGACCCACTGGGACTGCTGGGTTAGCTGGGTTATCTCGTTGGCGTAGCCGTCGAGCCATTCGCGCATGTTCGGTGGCAGGGCGTCGTAGTTGAACGTGCCGTGGTCGCAGTAGCCCAGGATGGTCTCGGCTACGGCGTCGTCGCCGGCCACGATGATGAAGCCTTCCTGCTGGCCGCGGTCGAACACGTAGTAAGGGCTGTTGGCGTCCTGCTGCTGCCCACGCGCCTTCATGCGGCGGCTGCCCAGGGCTTGCCTGTTCTCCACATCGGCTAAGCGGCGAGTGTCGCCACGCTGCTGCATGAATCGTGTGGCCTGCTGGCGGGCCTGTGTGCGGTTTACGGGCTTGGCCTCGGCGCCGCTCATGGCGGTGAACAGCGCCACACCTGCAACGAACAGCAGCTGCATCCAGCCGCAACAACGGTTATTGCTTTCCTTCATTCTCATCATTGTTTTAATAGTATTAGCGAGTTTGCTTGATAGTTTTAGGTGGCACGTGCCACTATTGGTTGCAAAGGTAGTGCTTTTTTTCGTCACTACCAAGAAATGGAGGCAAAAAAAAGAGAATGCGCCAGCTGACGCATTCTCTTGGGTTTTGTTTGTTATGACTTATTCTTAATCATTCACTCGGTGAACCAATCTGAAGGGATGGACTGGCGCTCGAACATCCAGTGCCTGCTCTCGTTAACATCGAAGCCAAGGATCATGGGTGCCACACCGGCCTTGGGGAAGGTGATGCTCACTACATCGCCGCTGGTCTGGTCACCAACTTCTACAGAAATATTGTTGGCATTACGGTCCCAGTCGTTGTTCTTTATCGGGAATTTGGCCAGTTCAGCATTGTAGTCGATGGGGCCACCTACTCCGGTGTTCACCATGCTGCCTGCAGGATACTGACTTGCGCTCTTTGTCCAAGTGGTGCTGCCAATCTTCACGGTGATGTCAAGCGTTCCGCCCAGGGCGCGAACGATGGCTTGCTGTGAATGGGCCTCATTTTTCCACTCTACAAATGACTTGTT
>JAEEGL015382916.1_pt1 | contig 11577 bp, 8 predicted proteins | sample 9134231 | NCBI WGS metagenome assembly JAEEGL01 (sample SAMN16246548, study PRJNA631951) | gut metagenome | biome: gut microbiome; feature: rumen; material: fiber-attached | host: Bos | place: Iran: Karaj | collected 2018-10 | reverse complement strand
TGGTCTCGTCCTATTCCGACCTCATCGTCATGCGCAACCCCAAGGAAGGTTCGTCGCGTTATGCCTCGGAAGTAGCATCCGTGCCCGTCATCAATGCCGGCGATGGTGCCAACCAGCACCCTACCCAGTGCATGCTTGACCTCTATAGCATTCGCAAGACACAGGGAACCCTTGAAAACCTTCAAATCGCCATGGTCGGCGACCTCAAGTATGGCCGTACCGTCCACAGCCTTGTGCAGGCCATGTGCAACTTCAACGCCACCTTCCACCTCGTCTCGCCACAGGAGCTCAAGCTTCCCTCCAGCGTCAAGATGAGCATTAAGAACGCCGGCCTGAAATACTACCAGTACACTGACTTGCGCGACATCATCCCCACCGCCGACATTATCTACATGACCCGCGTACAGCGTGAGCGCTTCCCCGATCCCATGGAATACGAACGAGTCAAGGACAGCTGCATCCTCACTGCCTCCATGCTCGAAGGCTGCAAGTCAAACATGCGCATCCTTCATCCCCTGCCCCGCGTCAACGAAATCACCACTGATGTCGACCGTACTCCCTACGCCTACTACTTCCAGCAGGCCCAAAACGGAGTGTATGTCCGTCAGGCCCTCATGGCTGCCATCCTCGGCGTGAAGTAATAACACGCTATAACGAAATAACGAAAAAAGGAATAATCATGGAAGATAAGAAAGAAATGGTCGTGTCGGCCATCGAAAACGGCACCGTGATCGATCACATACCTACCGAAAGTGTCTATCAGGTAATCCGCATTCTGGGACTTGAGCGCTACACAGACGAAGTGCTCATCGGAAACTACCTCTCCAGCAACAAGCTGGGTCGTAAAGGTATCGTCAAGATCAAGAACAAACATTTCTCGGCTCCCGAAGTGAGCAAAATAGCTCTCGTGGCTCCTTTCGCCTCAATCATCGACATCGAAGACTACAAGGTGGTGCGCAAGTTCAAAGCCGAAATTCCCGACCATATCGAGAACTTCATCCGCTGCGCCAATCCCAAATGCATCACCAATGCTGAGGCTGTTCCTACCCGCTTCGATATTGTCGATAAGGAGAACCTCAAACTCCGCTGCCACTATTGCGAGAAGTTCACCACCAAAGAAACAATGAAATTCAGCGAATGAGACGTTATCTTATCTCTCTGCTGGTGATAACGCTGGCGCTTGTGCTGGCTGCCTTCGTGGTGATGTGGACAGTGCCGCAGTACTACCTCCCTATTATGCCATGGCTAGCGCTCTACTTTGGCGTCACTTGTGGTGTGCAGCACTGGCTTGTCACCCATGCCATGCAACGCTCTCCTCGTGCATTTGTACAGATATTCCTCGCCACCGTTGTCGGCGTACTGCTGCTGCATATCATAGTGCTTGCTGCCTACCTCTTTACCCATCCCTCCCACGCACGACTATTCTCGGTGGCTTTCTGCATAGGCTATATCATCAGTCTGGCCTTCGAGACCTTGGCGCTAGTAAAATTTGTTTCCGACGAACGCCGCCGTCGCCAAACCACCGACAACTAATCTCAGCTAATTAAAAAGTAAACGGCCGTAACAGTTCACTATTGCGGCCGTTTACTTTTTCCTAGGAAATGCTAAACTCCTGCTCGGCAATAGAGCATTGTATCGGGCAGCAAGACACGTTGCGCCACTTCTTGTAATTGAGTAGGAGTAGCGCTTTCAAGAACCATTTGCAGGTTGTCGGTAAAATGCTCAGTAACATGCGTGGAAAGCATATGGCACAAACGCTCGGCTCGTTCAAAGATTCCGTCAACCGAACGAATGAAGTCGCCTGTCAATACCGTCTTCACCAACTGCAACTCATCGTCCGATACAAGTTCATCACAGAGGCGTTGCAATTCACGACGTATCTCCTTCTCTGCGTCGTCGGCAACACCACCAGCCACATCGGTAGCGATGGAAAACACCGAAACACCATGATAAATCTGAATACGAGCATAGATACCATAGGTATAGCCCTTATCTTCACGCAGATTGCTCATAAGCCGCGACCCAAAGTAGCCCCCTAACATGGTGTTCAACAGCATCAGCAACGGGAAATTCTGATCATCCCAAGACATAGGGACAATGCAGCCTACGCGCAAAGACGTCTGTACTGCAGATGGGATTTGGGCGGAGAAAGACTTTTGGGACAACGGAACGGGCTGGGCCAAAGTGGCAGATTTATCATCCTGACCTTTGCCTCTCTGTATTTCCGAAGAACGGAGCAGTCGGGTAATAGCGGCATCGTCGACATTACCCGAGAGGACCACATCGGCACCATAGGGGTATCTTTCAACAAAGTATTGTACAACCGTGTCACGTCGCAGACATAGAGCATCATCGGGTACGGCGTAGCGCCCCAGTGGATGGTCGGCGCCAAAGAGGTTCTGATAGAAAAGTTTGCGGGCGACATCGGCCGTCTTCTGCTGCGAGGCTAGCAACTCTTGGTGGCGCTTCTTGATGAAAGTTCCGAACTCAGACAACGGAAATGCCGGCTCTCGGAGCATGGCCTCGACAACAGGCAGCAGTTCATCAAAATAGCGCCGCAGAAAATAGAACGTTGTTGTACAAGTATAAATATCGGGATTATGTTCTACCACAATGCCACGATAATCAATAAACTCCGCCATCTCAGAGGCCGACATACCTGCCGTGGCAAGGGTAAAAAGACGGTTGGTGGCGGCAGCGCAAAGCATTTGCGGCTGGTAGGCTGAACCCGCTTCATGAATCAAGTCGAGCCTTACGAGTTCGGTGCTTGACGACGGAAGCACATACAGAGTGTGGCCGTTCTCCATCGGATAGGTCTGCGGGCGGAGGCTGTCGGTAGAAGGAAGGGATATCATCAGAAAAGAACAGTTACTTTGAAATTAAGTTGGCGCGCCGTAAGGTAGTTAGGGACAGGATAGCGATTGTTATCATAGTCCGACACCCAAAGGTAAGACACGACATTACGGAAGTTGAACAAGTTGAACACTTCTATTCCCACCTGTATGTCTTCGATGTGGCGGAAAAGGGCGCTGTGCTTCAATCGTTCGAACTGCGACAGCTGTACCGTATTGCCCCAGTCAACTCGATAGTATGCTGGCAGACGGAATGCTCGGCCGTTGGCATAACGGCTGACCGGGGTTCCAGTGCCATAGACAAGGCTGAGGCTCATGCGCCACCACGGCATATCGGGCAAGTTATCCTGGAAGAATAGCTTGAAGCTCACACGCTGGTCGGTGGGACGAGCCAGCCACCCCAGCGTATCGCCCATGATATCCTCCTGAGTCTGCATCAACGAGAGGCTGGCCCACGACTCCAGCCCGTCGATGAGCTCGCCATTGAGGCGCATACTCAACCCTGTGGCATAAGCCACCGCCGTGAGATCGGGCTGATAGCGAACCCTCAAGTTGTCGATAGTATAAGGAACAAGATGGGTGATGTACTTATAGTAGAGGTCGGCAGTGAACGAGAAAGGACGTTGCCACAAGCGAAATCGCCAGTCGGCGGTAGCAGTGGTCTGGTAAGACGTTTGAGGATCAAGATTGGGTTGCAAGGTTCCGTCAGGTCGACGATATTCACGGTAGAAAGGAGGCTGGCTGTAGATGCCGGCAGCCAGACGAAATAGGATATCATGACGGCTATGGGGTTTATAGCTCACGCTAAGACGTGGACTGAGGATGGCATGCGGGGCATTAGCGGCATCGGCACGATAATACTGACCACGCAGTCCGGCAACAAACTTGACATCGGCGCCGCTGGCGGTGGAGAAACCGACGTCACGCTGCAAGAATGCGCCTCCTCGAAGTGTCAACAAACCATTGTTGGCATTGGCATAGTTCTGCAACTGCGGGATAGTCGGAAGATTGGTGCTGTCGCCATAAGGGAAAAAAGAAGCCGGCATGGCATAGCCTGCCGAGTCGACCCACAACCACTCGCGCAAGTGGTCGCCGATGCGTTCGGCCTGGAATTTCAATCCCATCTGCCACGTACCCAACATCGCATTCCTTTTGGCACTGACATCAAGGGCGACAATATCGGTCGACAACCGGTTGCGGGCATGTTCCAGGAAAGTGCCCACACCTCGGTCAAACATAACGGTATCGCCAGCCACCTCCCCCATCGCTAACTCATAAAGGAAGTATTGGCTCTGCACATCGTAACTCTCAATCTCGTCGATGTGCTGTACCGCGATGCTACCATTCAAAGACCAGTTATCGTCAAAACGGTAGTTTGCCGTAACGGCACCCAATAACGTGTGGTAGCGGTCCTGCTCCTGACCGTCGAAGTAAACACGCAAGGTCAAAGGCATGAAGAAACCACCGAAAGTGGTTGTCTGGCTTTCGGGTGTGAGACCATAGATGTTGCGCGTGACGAGCGTCAGAATACCGAGGTCGAGATGTTCGTTCACACGGCATCCGAAGAGGGCCTGCAGGTCGGTATAGTGGGTAGAATAGCTGCCTTTGGTGTCGAGGCTGCCCAGCAGATAGCGGTTGCTGTGCTGACGGAAGCCGATGGCATAGCTCCAGCGCTCCCCTATCCTACCCTGCACACTGGCCGAACCGCCAAGCAGACTGGCACTGACCTTGCCTCGAAACTCGGAAGGGCGGCTATAGGTAATATCGAGTACCGACGACATCTTGTCACCATAAGTGGCGTCGAAACCACCCGGCGAAAAGAGTATATAACTGACCAAATCGGGGTTGATAATGCTCATACCCTCCTGCTGTGCGCTACGAATCAGCATCGGACGGAATATTTCGATGCCGTTGATGTAGACCAAATTCTCGTCGAAGGAGCCGCCACGCACTGAATACTGGCTCGAGAGTTCGTTGTTCGACTGCACGTCAGGCAGCATCTTGATAAGGCTCTCCACCCCACCGGTCGGCCCCACGGCATCGTCGAGCTTGGCCACATCGATGGGGGTAAACGTGGTGGTACGGGAACGCTCGTTGACAATCTCGACGCCTTCCAGCTGCTGAGCCAACGGCTGCATCCTGACATCAAGCGTCGTCGTTCCTTTGACAAGCACGCGACGCTCCACCGAACGATAGCCCACGAATGAGAAACGCAACGTGACGCTGTCGGCCGAAGGAACCTCCAAACGGTAACGTCCGCGGGCATCGGTCGTGGTGCCTCGAGCGTCAACACCGACGTTGGCAAAATGCAGTGGCGCACCACTGAGCGAGTCGGTCACCACACCCATCACCACTCCCTGTGCCGTCGCACAGACCGACAGTAGCAGCAAAGCCAGATATAACGTCAGTTTCTTCATATAATGCTACATAACATACAAAACCGTATTTTATTGTGCAGCACCGACAAAAAAGAGAGTCTGCCGAATGATGGCAGACTCTCCCTGTGATTATGAAAACTATTGTCTGTTACTGGTTCAGGAGCGACTCGTAGCGCTCGTGGGCAGCCTTCGACTCGTTGTAACGCTCCACGCGGGCATAGGCGGTGCTGAGGGCGCTGAGGGCGTTGGCCAGGTTGGGACGCTGCATCTGCTTGTCCTGACCTTCGGGCATATTGTCGATGAATTCAACCGACTTCTCAAGGTAGGTGATGGCCTGACCGAAGAGGTCGCGGGCTTCTTTCTCCAACTTGTCGGCCAGCTCGATGGTGGCTTCGTTGAAGGGGTCGGGCTCGGGAGCCGACTGGAGTTTGTCGACGGCACGGTTGTAGAACATCTTACCCATGTTGAAGTTGGCACCGAACTGGACGGGCTTCAGGGTCAGCGACTCCTGGTAGCGGGCCTGGGCACCCTCCATGTCGTTGGTGAGCTCGAGCAGGGCACCGGCTTGGTTGAGCAGGTCGGGATAGATGTTGGCGCTGTCCTTGGTGAGGTCCAAAGCCTGGCCGATCACCTCTTTACCCTTCTCGATGTTCTGATTGAGCAGGTAGCCTTCGGCAAGCAGCAGGTAGGCTTTGTAGTTGTTCTTCTGGCTCTTCTGGTAGTTGCTGGCCACCTTCATGGCCTGATCCACGTTGCCTTCGGCTTTGTACACGTTGAAGAGGTAGGTGTAGACCTGCTCCTTGTCGGTACGTTTGCGCATCAAGTTGTTAAAGAACTTCTTGATGTTGGCGGTATCGTGGGCGGCCACAGCGCTCAAACCGGCCACAAACATGGCCTCGCCGGCGTTGTCACCCTCGCCACCGTTGTTGTACATCTCGGCGGCACGGGAAGCCACCTGCATGGCTTCGGTGTAGTTCTTCTCTTCGAAGAGTTTGCGCGAACGGGTGTAGAAGTCGTAACCCACCGTGCTGAACACACTGATGAGGCCTTTGGTGAACTCGCCGTCGTTCTTGGTGTCGAGGCGCTTGCACTCGAGAGCCGACTCGTAGGCGAGGTCGGCCCAGTTGGGAGCCAGGTCTTTGTACTTGGGTTTGGTCTGCTGGGCATCGCGACCGATTTCGGCATAGATCAGCGAGCGGTAGTACCAGGTCTTGGCGTCGTCCTTGGTCTTCTCGTTGACAGCGGCGGCGTCAATCTCGGTCTTGGCTTTCTTGAGCGACCCCTTGCGAAGGTCCTGCACTGCGCTTTCGACCATCAACGACTGGGCGTTGAGACCCATGGTGACAGCCGTGAGGGCTGCAATCATGACAAGTTTTTTCATCTTCATATCTGTGTTTTTTGAGGTTTTCGTTACTCTTTAGTATCGATTGTTTCGTTATTATTGCTTTCTTCGGTAATATTTTCACCCGCATTCTCCTGCTCATCGTCCTCGGTGGGCACCTTGGTGATGGAGGCGATGTAGTCCTTGCCGCGCAGGTCGATGAGTTTCACACCCTGGGTGGCGCGTCCCAGCACACGCAGGTCGGCCACCTTCATGCGGATGGTGATGCCCGAGCGGTTGATGATCATCAGGTCGTGGTCGTCGGTGACATTGGTGACAGCCACCAGCGACCCCGTCTTCTCAGTGATCTGCATGGCCTTGACGCCCTTGCCGCCGCGATGCACCGTGGCGCGATAGTCCTTCAGCGCCGAACGCTTGCCGTAGCCATGTTCGGTGACCACGAGCAGGTTCTCCTCCTCGCTGGGCAGGCAGAGCATATCGATGGCAGCGTCGTCGTCCGGGTCGAGCTCCATACCCTTCACACCCGAGGCGCCGCGGCCCATGGCGCGGAACTCGCCCTCGGGGCAAATCATCACCTTGCCCTTCTTCGAGGCAATCAGCATATAGCTGTTGCCGTCGGTGAGGCAGGCCGTGAGCAGCTCGTCGCCCTCGCGGATGCCGATGGCGATGATACCGTTGGTGCGCGGACGCGAATAGGCCTCGAGCGAGGTCTTCTTCACTATACCGTTGCGCGTGCACATGACAATATAATGGTTGCCCACATACTCGGTGTCGCTCAAGGTCTCGACGTTGACATAGGCTTTCACCTTGTCGTCGGGCTCGATGTTGATGCAGTTCAGTATGGGACGTCCCTTGGTGTTGCGCTCACCCTCGGGCACCTCGAAGGCACGCATCCAGTAGCAGCGGCCTTTCTCGGTGAAGAGCAGCAGGTAGTTGTGGTTGGTGCAGGTGAAGATATGCTCCACGAAGTCCTCGCTCCTCACGGCGCTGCCCTTGGCACCCACGCCGCCGCGGCTCTGCGTGCGGTACTCGGTGAGGGGGGTGCGCTTGATATATCCCTTGTGCGAGATGGTGATGACCACCTGCTCGTCGGGGATGGTGTCTTCGATGCGGAAGCCGGCGGCGTCGTACTTGATATGGGTGCGACGGTCGTCGCCGTACTTCTCGCGCAGCTCGGCCAGCTCGTCCTTGATCACCTGCATCAGCACCGAGTGGTCGCCGAGAATCTCCTTGCAACGCTCGATGAAGCGCATTTTCTCGTCATATTCGTCCTGCAGCTTCTGATGCTGCAAGCCGGTGAGCTGAGCCAGACGCATGTCGACGATGGCGCGGGCCTGCAGGTCGCTGAACTGGTAGCGGTCCATCAAGCCTTGACGGGCCTCGTCGGGCGTCTTGCTGGCACGGATCAGGGCCACAATCTCGTCGATGATGTCGATGGCGCGCAGTAGACCCTCCAGGATATGGGCGCGGCGCTCGGCCTCGGCCATCTCGAAACGCGTGCGGCGGGTGACCACCTCCTCGCGGTGTTCGACGAAATACTGTATCAGCTGCTTCAGGTTGAGCAGCTGCGGACGCCCGTGCACCAAGGCGATATTGTTCACCGCAAAGCTCGACTGCAGCTCGGTGAGCTGGAAGAGCTTATTCAATATCACGTTGGGCACCACGTCGTTGCGCAGCACATACACCACGCGGATGCCGTCCTTGTCGCTCTCGTCGCGGATGTCGAGGATGCCCTCTATCTTGCCCTCCTTCACCAGGTTGGCCGTCTTCTTGATCATCTCGCTCTTGTTCACGCCGTAGGGCACCGTGGTGGCCACGATCACGTTGTGCCCCTTGGCGTCCTCCTCGATCACCGTGTCGGCGCGCAGCACGATGCTTCCGCGGCCCGTGGTGTAGGCCTCCTTCACGCCGTTGTAGCCGTAGATGGTGCCACCCAGCGGGAAATCGGGCGCCTTGATATACTGCATCAGCTCCTCGATGCTGATGTCGGTGTTGTCGATAAAGGCCATGCAGCCGTCGAGCACCTCGCGCAGGTTGTGGGTCGGCATGTTGGTGGCCATACCCACGGCGATGCCGTTCGAGCCGTTGACGAGCAGGTTGGGGATGCGGGCGGGCAGCACGCTGGGCTCCACGCCCTCGTTGTCGTAGGTGGGGTCCATGTCGACGGTGTCCTTGTCGATATCGGCCACCATCTCGTTGCTTATCTGCTTCAGGCGGGCCTCGGTGTAACGCATGGCCGCCGGAGGGTCGCCGTCGATCGAGCCGAAGTTACCCTGCCCGTCGACGAGCATGTAGCGCATCGACCACTCCTGGGCCATACGCACCAGGGCGCCGTAGATGCTCGAGTCGCCATGGGGGTGATACTTACCCATCACGTCGCCCACGATGCGGGCGCTCTTCTTCGTGGGCGTGTTGTAGAGGATGCCGTTCTCGTTCATCGAATAGAGGATGCGGCGGTGCACCGGCTTCAGGCCGTCGCGCACGTCGGGCAAAGCCCGCGCCACGATCACCGACATCGCATAGTCGATGTAGGCCGTCTTCATCGTCTGCTCGATGTCGACACGTGTGATTTTTTCGTTGTCAGAAACCATTTGACTATCTCTATATTTTATTGTATTCTAATAAATTACGCAGCACTCGGCAGCACTTTGCAAAGTACAAAGATACACATTCTTTTCCATACGGCCAAACCTGATTTCCATTTTTTTATCAACCGCCGGCTTAACATCATCAGTCAACGCCGTTTGCGCGGGCGGCATAACGAACGCCAAGGACAAAGGCAACCGACTGCCCCGTCCTTGGCGCACTGCAGCCGTTGAAACGACCCGAACCGCCTCAGCGTGAGATAATCAGCTTCTTGCCAACACTACCGATGGGGGTGTGCACTTTCAGCACATAATTGCCCGCCGGCAAAGTCCGGATGTCGACCCCGGCCGAAGTCCCCGACACGGAGAGTGTCGCGACAAGCGCGCCCGCGCTGTTGTAGATTTCCAGCCGCTCCAGGCCAACCTCTGATTCGACAAGAACATGGTCTTTGGCGGGGTTGGGCAAGACATCCACCATCGGGTCCAGTGGCGAAGGTGTCACGATGCCCACAGTATCCGGCGGAGCAATGGTGTCCGGCGGAGCAATGGTGTCTTGGGGGGCGGTATATAAAATGGGGAAAAAGAACAAAGCATATGCCAAATGACTAAACATCCAGCCATGAGGTCCGTTACACACTGTGTAGTCGACCCCTGGAATGTTGGCAAACCCCCTGATGCAGGTTGGCGTGGAGGAATACCCCCATTGTCTTCCGTTACTGTCTGTCACATTATCACGATAACTCCGATGAGTCATAACGAGGTAAAATGTGTCTGCGATTGTGATAGGCTCATCAAAAAATACTTCATGAACATTGAATGGGTCGATTTTAAAATAATGTTGACTATTGGTGTACATCTCCATTTCCATCACATAGGCCGGCGTTGAATCCCTGAAATGGATGCAGAGCGAGTCGCTCACTTGTGTTAATACACCCGTCGCTGTGTCGCGTTGGTATATGGAGAAGAACTCATACGCATTGTCGAGGCTGGTATCCATCGACAAATGGTTATGCCATTTTACCAACATGGGCGAAACTGCTATTCCAGCAATCCGTATGGAGTCTTTGGCTATAATGCGCTTCCCTCTGAGGGATCCGTTATATTGCCCATTATAACCACCTTCATTACAATAATCAAGGGTGGTGTCTATCCAGTGGTCGTAAAAGTAGTTGCTTTTCAGCGAGCGCGTGTGGATGGTGTCTTGTGCTGAAACGTCCAATGCCAACAACGCTAAAATGACGGTTATAATTGCTTTTTTCATGACAAGAGATTGTTTTCTGCTTAAGTTATATTACTGTTAAATATCTGTGGCTATGCGTGTTGTGTAGTGTATAATGAGCAATTTCAGCAAGCACTTTACAAGTGCAAATATTAAAAAAGTTTTAAATAATAAAATAATCAATTTTTTTTTTAGTTTTCAATCAACCCAACACCGCAATGCGACAACTGGCAAAATAGGAAAAAAAGACATCACTATACGGCTCAAAATCAATACAAACATCGGCTGTTTTACGGTTGTTTTACGGTTGTTTTACGCTTTTAAACCGTAAAACAACCGTAAAACAAGCGTAAAACAATTGAAGAAATGCCGTACTTTGGACGGGGTCAAAAGGGTGGCGGCGGGGTGCTTCTTTGCAGTGGGCGGAAAACAATTATTCGCGCATATTCCAAAAAAATTCGTATCTTTGCCGATTGAATTACAGCGAAAAACATGGCTAAAAACAACATAGACAAACTGATAGTAATCGGCGACCGCGTGTTGATAGAGCCTGCCGTGGCCACCCACAAGACCAAAGGCGGGCTGCTGCTGCCGGCCGGCTATCAGGAGAAGGAGGAGATTCAGACGGGCTATATCGTCAAGTGCGGCCCCGGCTACCCGCTGCCCGGCGAGGGCGGCGACGAAGACTGGAAGCCCGGCGACCGCGAGCCCCGCTACCTGCCCCTGCAGGTGCGCCCGGGCGACATGGCCATCTTCATGCTCAAAAACGCCGTAGAACTCAAATACGACGGCGCAAAATACTTCATCGTCCCACAGAACGGCATCCTCATGGTGGAACGGGACGAGTTTTGAGAGTTAAGAGTTATGAGTTATGAGTTAAGAGTTAATAGTTAAGATTTAGATAACAAAGCTATCATTGATATGACTTCAAACGAAATACGCAAAGCCTTTTTAGACTATTTTGACAGCAAAGGTCACCATGTGGTGCCGAGCGCACCGATGGTTATCAAGAACGACCCGACGCTGATGTTCACCAACGCCGGCATGAACCAGTTTAAGGATATCTTCCTCGGCAACCAGCAGCGCCAATGGCCCCGTGCCACCGACTCGCAGAAGTGCCTCCGCGTCAGCGGCAAGCATAACGACCTGGAAGAGGTGGGTCACGACACCTACCACCACACCATGTTCGAGATGCTTGGCA
>JAEEGL014870223.1_pt1 | contig 11577 bp, 6 predicted proteins | sample 9134231 | NCBI WGS metagenome assembly JAEEGL01 (sample SAMN16246548, study PRJNA631951) | gut metagenome | biome: gut microbiome; feature: rumen; material: fiber-attached | host: Bos | place: Iran: Karaj | collected 2018-10 | reverse complement strand
TCCATCAGCAACGGCGACGCGACCACAGACATCACCGTCACCACAGATCCCAGCTGCGAGTGGATCACCGAAATCTCCGTGTATCCAACCTATGTGAGCATCATCACTACCATCAACGAAAGTGAGGAAGCACGCTCCACCATCATCACCTTCTCCTATCCCGATGCCGAGAACAAGACCGTCACCGTGACCCAGGAACCGTTCGCCTATGCCGAACTGCCATTCAGCTTCGACGGTGGAAAAGCCGACATCAGCAGCACCGATGGATTGAACCAGTCTGGCCTTGACTCCGACTATGGCAACTCACCCAAACTGAAATTCAACACTACCGGCGACTTTGTGCTTCTCAATTTCGTCGAACGTCCAGGAACGCTGACCTTCGACATCAAGGGCAACAGCTTCTCCAACGGCACCTTCAGCGTGGAGACCTCCGCCGACGGCGAGTCATGGGCCACCCTGAAGACTTACACCGAACTTCCAGCAATGCTATCCGAAACTTTCTCCAACTTGGACGAAGACATCCGTTACATCCGTTGGATCTACACGACCAAAGGCAACGGCAACGTCGCCTTGGGCAATATCGTTTTGAATGAATTTGTCGCCCCACAACCTCACGAGCTGACCATCGGTAACCCAGAGCATATCACAATCACCGCCAGCTATGACGATGCCACGCTCACCAACGAAGAGAGCGCAGAGGTCCTGGATGGCACCACCGTCACCCTGACGCTCACCTTTGAAGAAGGTTACGTCTTGGATTCCTTGACGGTCACCGAAGCCGATGGAAGCGAAGTCAACGTGACAGAGCTTGCGGATTCCGATGACACCTGGACCTTCATCATGCCCACCAGCGACGTCATCGTCAACGCCGTCGCCAAGGCAGCACCCTTCTTCGTCAACTACAGCCCCGCCACCTCCATCGAGTCGGGACGCCACTACATCATCGTCGGCCTTAACGGCACCACAGCCTACGCCATGGGCCAGCAGACCAACAACAACAGGGCAGCCATCGAGATCAGCCTCCAAGGCACCACAGCCGCTTTCGACACCGCTGCCGGCATCCAAGAAGTGATCATCAACGGTCCTGACGCTGATGGCAACTATACCCTCTACGATGCCGCCATGCCTGGTTACCTTTACGCCTCCAGTAGTAGCAGCAACCAACTGAGAACCGAGACCTTTGTGGAAGGAAACGGCAAATGGGCCATCACCTTTGGCGATACCACCAAGATTATCGCCCAAGGCGAAAACACCCGCAACATGATGCAATTCAATAGCAGCAACAACATCTTCGCCTGCTATGGTTCCGCGACGCAGAAGCCCGTCTTCCTCTACGTAAGAGACAACGAGACCGACTACGAGTTCGTCACTGACGTCGCTGGCTACGGAGAAGACAACAACCACTGGCAACTCATCTCCTCACCCCTTGCTGAAGTAGATCCGCAAACGTTTGAACTCGGCGAGGAGCACGACCTCTACGCCTTTGACCCCGCCGGCAATGGAGAAGAACTGGAATGGCGCAACTACAAGGCAGAGGCCTTCACCCTGCAAGCAGGAAAAGGTTACCTCTACGCCAGTGCAAGCACCATCACCCTCCATTTCGTGGGCCAACCTAACACCAACGGCACTGTCGCCCTCACCTATGCCAACACTGGCGTCGAAGCCCATAATGGATGGAACCTCGTCGGCAACCCCTTCGGCTGTGCCGCCACCCTCGACCGTCCCTTCTATGTCCTGAATGAAGATGGTACCGCTATCGTGCCCAGCGAAAGCAATGTCGTCAACTCGATGCAGGCCGTCTTCGTCATCGCCGGAAGCGCAGGTGAAACCGTGACTTTCACCCCGGTCAATGAATAAAATTACATTTTTATCAAAAAAAGTGAATTAATTTGTAAATCAATCAAAATAATTACTAATTTTGCAGCCGATTTCAGAAAGAAATATTTATAGTATAAAACATTATAAAAATGAAAAAATTAATCTGTGTCTTAAGTTTAGTTCTGGGTCTTTCATTTGCAGCTTCTGCTCAAAATGACGGTGGTCTCTTCCAACGTGGCAACGCTACAGAAGAAAGAGAAGGTGGTTTGGCCAAACCAGGTGTGCCAGTCCATGGCCTATCAGGCAATCAGCCCGCCCCTCTGGGCAGTGGCGCTTTGCTGCTGATCGGCTTTGGTGCCGCCTACGCACTGAGCAAGAAGAAAAACAACTAATGCGAGCCCCCGATAAGGCGAACTGACATTAAGGATGAGATCCTTAATAAAATAGATATAGTCGGTGACCTCGGTCACCGACTATTTTTTTTACAAGAAAATAAACAATGAAAAGATTTTCGAATTATATCACGCTTGCCTTCCTCTTCATTTTCGCCTGCACCAGCCTACAAGCCCAGATCCCTGCAGGTTACTACAACAGCGCCCAAGGAAAGACCGGCGACGCGCTGAAGGTCGCCCTACATAACATCATCAAAGGACATCATACGGTCAGCTATAACGGTCTGCTAGACGCCTATGCCTACACCGACTGTTATAGCGACAACAAGATTTGGGACATCTACTCCAACAAACACTGGAGCCTTAACAATGACTGCGGGCAATACGATGAAGAAGGCGACTGTTGGAACCGTGAGCATACCTGGCCGAGCAGCTGGTTCAATGACCAAACCACCCCGAGATGCGACCTCTTCCACGTGATGCCCACCGACGGCTATGTCAACAATCAACGCTCCAACTACCCCTATGGCGAAGTCAGCCATCCCACCTACACCTCCAGCAATGGATCCAAGTTAGGCCCCTGCTCCACCCCCGGCTACACTAGCAAAGTGTTCGAACCTATCGACGAGTACAAAGGCGATGTCGCCCGCAACTATTTCTATATGAGCGTGCGTTACTATAGCGAAGACAGCGGATGGAAATCCAGCGGCATGACCAATAAGTCGGTCATCAAGGACTGGGCCATGACCATGCTGCTGCGTTGGCACGAACAAGATCCCGTCAGCCAGAAGGAGATCGACCGCAACAACGCAGTCTACGGTTACCAGAACAACCGCAACCCCTTCATCGACCACCCGGAATATGCCGAGATGATCTGGGATCCGAACTGGACCGAAGGAAACGCTTACAACATCACCTGCGCCACTGGGCTGGCTAACGGCAACATCAGTGCCCCTGAGACGGCCCTCGAAGGCACCACCGTGGCCATCACCGCCACACCGAACCCAGGCTATATGGTGAATAGTTACTCGGTATTCAAGACCGGGGTTCCCTCAATCACCGTCGCCGTCAGCAGCAACGGCACCTTCACCATGCCGGCCTACGACGTCACCGTCAGCGCCACCTTCGTTGAGAACAACACCTATTTTCATATCACTACCGCCCAGGTCAGCCACGGCAGCATCAGCGTCAGCACCGATAACGCCAAGTCCGGCACCACCATCACCATGACCGCAAACCCCGAGACCGGATACCACCTTTACTCCTGGTATGTCTACAAGACCGGCGACATGAACACCAGCGTCTATGCCGGAACCAACAACACCTTCACCATGCCGGCCTACGACGTCACAGTCAACGCCTCATTCACCAACCAAAATCCGGAGTCACAAGGTGATTTTATCAAGGTGAAGGAAAACCTCAGCGATTGGAGCGGAGAATACCTCATCGTCTATGAGGATGGCCAGGTGGCTTTCAACGGCGGACTCACTTCACTCGACGTGGCCAACAACACCATCAACGTCGACATCATCGGCGACACCATCAAAGCCAATACGGCCAACCTCGGCGCCAGGTTCACGATCGCCAAAACCGGCACCGACTACACCATCCGCTCCGCCAGCGGCTTTTACATCGGCAGGACGGGGGATTCCAACGGCATCAACAGCTCTCCCACGGAAACCTATACCAACAGCATCAGCTATACCAACAACGCCACCGAGATCGCCAGCTCAAGTGAGGCTCATCTGAGATTCAACAACGCCTCTGATCAATATCGGTTCCGCTACTACAAATCCTCTACCTATATCAACCAAAAGGCCATCCAACTCTATAAAAGGACCGTCAACGTGGCCGTCCCAACCCACACCATCCACTTCTACCCTAACGGGGCCACCGGCGACAACTACGAACAGACCGTAGAGGAATATATCTCCACCGCCCTTTTACCCAACACCTTCTCCCGCGAAGGCTTCGAGTTCGACGGATGGAACACCCAAGCCAATGGGGAAGGCACCTACTACGCCGATGGCGCGACCATCCTCCTCACCGACGACATTGATCTCTACGCCCAATGGAACCCGAAATATGACATCATCCTCGTGCAGGCCGACCATGGAACCATCAGCGCCAGCGCCGAGGCAGCCGTCGCGGAGACGACCATCACCCTTACAGCGACCCCTGAGGCAGGCTACGAACTGGATTTTTGGTCTGTCACCGAAGACGGAGGCAACGCCATCACCGTCACGGAAGACCAATTCGAGATGCCCGCCGACAACGTCACCATCACCGCCTCATTCAGCTATGTCGGACTGCCCCTGGAAGCGCATTATTATAAGGTGACCTCCGACAGCCAACTCATCGCCGGGAGGACCTACCTCATCGTGAACACGGACGCCAACAAGGCCTTGAGCACAACGCAAAACAACAACAACCGTGGGGCGACAAGCGTCAGCATCACTGGCGACACCATCTTCAGCATCAGCGACGAGGTCTGCAAGCTTACCCTGGGCGAAACGGAAGAAGGCCATTGGACACTGTTTGATGCCCAATGGGACAGTAACGGTGGTTATCTCTATGCCGCCAGCAGCAGCAACAACCACCTGAGAACCCAAGCCGCCCTCAGCGACAATGGGAAATGGACCATCACCATCAACGACGACTACACCGCTGACATTGTCGCCCAAGGAACCAACACCAGGAACATCCTTCGATATAACAATGGCAGCACCATTTTCTCCTGCTATGCCTCGGGACAACAAACCGTCACCCTCTTCATCCGCAGCGAGGAATATACCCATCACTCCAGCGAAACCATCGCCAATATCTTTTACTTCGACAAACATACGGTGAAGGACGACGTCACCCTCACCGTCTCCGGAAATGCCAACAGCGTCAACCCCGGAATGCTCGTCCTGGAGGAAGGCGCCCAACTCATCCATCACAACGATGGGGTCAAGGCTACCCGTAAGACCACCATCACCAACTACACCACCAATACCGATGGGGGCTGGCACACCATCGCCTCCCCTTTCACGGCACATGAGCCAAACAACGAGATGATCTCCAGCGAGTTCGACCTCTACGCCTATGATGAGGACGCCGACCTTGAATGGATCAACCATAAAAGCCATCCCTTCAACATCACTCCCGGAACGGGCTATCTCTACGCCCACAACCCCGAGATCACCATCCGCGAGCAAGGCACCCTCAACAACGGTGACCTCACCCAGACCATCGACCTGAGTTGGGCAAACACCGCTGATGACATCAGAGGCTACAACCTCCTTGGCAACCCCACGGCACACGACATCCAATTCAGCACCAGCGATGAGGTTTCCGACGGCTATTACTACCTCAACCACGACAACAACTGGACCTATGAGCCAAGCAACACCGTTCCCGTCGGAAGAGGATTTCTCGTCAAAGCCAACAGCGCCGGACAAAGCGTCACCCTGAACACCCAGGAGGGAAGCAAGGCCTCAACACCGATCTGCCTCTGCATCGATGGCGAATCCACCTATGTCAAGACGGGCAAAGGCGTCAGCATGCCCCGACTGAGTTTCAATGGCAAGAAAAGCAAGCTCTACCTCCAACGCGGCGAAAAAGACTACGTCATGCTGGTTCGTGACCAATCCGAGTCCATTGACCTCTGCTACCAACCCGACAGCCAAGGCACCCACACCCTTCACGCAACGGTCGATCCTGAGACGACAAGCTACCTGCATCTCATCGATCACATGACGGGAGCCGACATTGACCTGCTGAAGCAGCCAGTCTACCGATTTCAATCCAGGGAAAATGACTATCCATCAAGGTTTCAACTGAGATTCTCGTTATCCAGTAAGGGTCAAACGGATTGACTTTGCAGGAGAGCGCAACGGTCGATGATCTGGTCAGCAAGACTGAAGCCTGAACGACATACCGATTCATTTTTACCATAATGAATAATCATTCACCGCAAAGATACCATCAAAAACGTTATGATGTTTGATTGTGGAAAATTATTCTAATTTATTTACCAATAAGGCTTTGATGAATGGCTTGAACCTGCTCCATGAGTGCTTGGTCCTCCTCATCCTCCTCATGAAGGATGAAGTAATCGGCTTTGGTCAGCTTCTCCGACTGAGGCCACTGCTTGGCGATGCGGCTCCGCACCTGTTCCTCGCTGCAATGGTCGCGGGCCATGACCCTGCGGATGCGCACCGGCTCTGATGCCGCCACCACAATGACCGCATCGAACAGGGACTCCAAATGTTTCTCGAAAATTAAGGCCGACTCATACAAGACATAAGGCGTGCCTTGCCTGTCAGCCCATTCGGCGAAACGTTGGTTCAGCACGGGATATAAGGTGGCTTCGACAAAACCCAAGGCGCAGGAGTCGGAGAACACCTTCTCTGCCAGCCGGCCACGGTCGAGACTGCCGTCCTCATGGTAGGTATCCGCCCCGAAACGACCGATGATCCGTGGCTTGATGTCCGGATCGTCATACAAACGCTTCGCCTCAACATCGGAATCGAACACCGGGATGCCCAGCCGCTTGAAAAACGCGCAGACATAGGACTTCCCGCTGCCGATGTTCCCTGTGATGCCAACCCTCAATGCCATGACTTAGTTGATAATCAAGTATTCGACCTTGGCGGGCGAGGCCTTCAGCACCTGCACCTGATCCGGGATCCTGACCAGATGAAGATCCAGCAAGGGCTGCAACTGATGCAACTGGGACGTGTCGGCGACCACCTGAAACGACGCTGGAGTGATGGAGCCATAATCCTTGATGGCCACCATGCATTTCAAGGTCATCGTCTCAGGGAAGAACCGCACCGAAAGGGAATCCGTCACGGTCACCGGAACCTCGACATCCATCTCGGTGAAACGTTCCAGATCCACCGACACCGTCGCCGTCGCCGTCTCTGACCGCACCGCGCCATCAAAGAAGTCAAGCTTCATCTCACGCTGGAAGTCTTCACTGACCCCATCGGCTTGAAGCGCCTCCGTATGGATGACCAACAAAGTGTCGAGGATGTTCTTGGGGCCATAGACGACAACCGCCGGCGGCGTCACCTTGGGCGTCCCATAGACGCGATACTGCCGCTCGGGATGGATCTCCGAGACGACCGACACGGGCAACTCCTTCGACTGAAGGTCCTCCATGTTGAAGAATTGCTTGTCGTCATTGATGGTCACACTGGTGGCCGGAATCCCCAGCCGATTGGCCACTCGTTCCGCAACATACTGCGAACTATAGGAATAGGTGTAGCCGCCTTCCAAGCGATACGACACCTCGTCCAGCGGAATCTCCACCACACGACGGTGCGGACGGACCAGATAATGGCCCAAGGTCACGAAACCATCCGCGACGAAACTCACCTTCACGCTCTGTTCAGGCGTGGAGATCCATTTGTTGACCGGCACCTCCGTATAATGAACCAAGAAGACACCCTGCGTGGAATAGTCCTTGGAGAGCTTGATGAGAAACCACAGCACCGCGGAAATCAACACGAAAATCAGGAAGGTCAGGAGGGTGTTCCTATCCTTCTGTTGAATCTCCTCTTTTATCTGTTCTACTGGTCCCAAAGCTCGTTCAACCCCCTATAGATCAGCCCTGTCCACCCACTTGGGAGGCATTCTGCACCAAGGCGGACTTTTCGATTTCAACTTCCATGCCAGGGGCGATGGAGATCATCACGGTATGCTCCTTCACCTCAGTGATCTTGCCGTGGAAACCGCCGATGGTAACCACCGGGTCGCCTTTCTTCAGTTCATCGCGGAACTTCTGCTGCTCCTTGGCTCTCTTTGACTGAGGACGGATGAAGAACAACCAGAAAATCACGATCAGCAACAGGATCATGATCAGACTGGAATACATGCCACCTTTAGGCGCTGCCTGTTGGGCTTCTTGCAATAAAATGCTTAATAACATATTCTTAAAGTTTAAATGATAGAAAACAATGGAATTATAACTGGTCGGGCGTCCTGACCTCGGCCTTGATCCTCAACACGGTTTGTGCCGGATTCGTATTGGCGCGGACCACGAGGGTCTTGGACTGGAAGCCATGATGCCCTTTGCTGTCGTACGTGACCTTGATCTCACCCGACCCTCCCGGAGCGATGGGGTCACGGGAATAGTCGCTGGCGGTACATCCACAGCTCTTCTCCACATTGGTGATCAGCAAGGGCGCCTCCCCTGTGTTGGTGAAATGGAAGGTATAGGACACCACCTCGCCTTGCAGGATCTTCCCAAAGTCGAACTCGGTCTTGTTGAACTGGATCACGGCTTCCTTGTTCGTGCCGCCATCCGCCGATTTCGGGTTTGAAACCAGATCCGTCGAGAGATGTTTCCCGCCGCCGTCGCCGCAACCGGACAGCAACACCGACAACAACAATAATACTATAATGCTCAAATGTCTCATAGGCTACTTTGATTTGTCATTGCCTGGACTTCGTGATGATCATCAACGAGCCTTGGTACTGCACCTCTTCCTTGAGTCCCTTGCACTTCAGGACATAAAAATAGGTGCCGTCGGCAAGTCCACCGCCATCCCAGTCGTTCTGGTAGTCCTTGGAATGATAGACCACACGACCCCAACGGTTCATGATCATCAAATCCGTGGATTGATAATAGGCGCTCAGCGGCTTCTCGGCCGCATCACCCCGATAGCGTGTCGAGCCATGGTCGTTGCCAGGCGTGTCGGAGCCAGTGCCTAAGGTGATGACGAACGTGTCGTTGATGCCGTCGCCGTTAGGTGTGAAGACATTGGGGATGGAAAGCTGGACCGGGTTGACACGCAGGTCCTTGTAATACATCGTGTCGCAGCCGTAGTCATCGTAAACCGTCAACGAGGCTTGGAAATTGCCCGCCTCCACATAGGTGAACGTGGGTTGCTCCTGCGTCGAGGTCAGCTCATGCTCGAAGGTCCAGAAGAAATGGTCGATGGAGATGCTATCCGCCGAGAGATTCTCGAAGGAGAAGGTGACATTAGGATTCTGGATGTAGACGGTGTCGGAGGGGTCGCAGCTGATCTCGATCACCGGTGTGGGATAGGCACGGGTGAAGATGCTGTCGTGCTGGGTGCAGCCCCGGCCATCAGTAATCTCGACGCGATACCATTGATAGGCCCTGAGGCCGATGGCCAATGTCGGGTCGGTGGGCGAGACATGCAAGCCACTCATATCCGACCAATGGTTGCCGTGCTTCTCCTGCCACACGAAATGGTAAGGCTCTACGCCTCCGCTGGCCTCCGCCTTGACCTGAGCCGTCTTTCCGTTGTCCTCCTCGCCGTTGGAGCAGGTCAGCTTGAACTGCCGCAGACTGGTCTCAAAACGAGGCAGCACCTCCACGGTATAGGAGGCATGGCATAACTCCATGCCTAAAGTGTCGGTCACGAAGACCTCGTAAGTAGTCGTGGTCAATGGGGCCACCGTGATCATCGAAGTCGTCTCCCCACCTGGTGTCCACTGGTACCGTTGCAGATCATTGTTGGGAACGCTGAGCGTCAACTCCGTCTCGCTGCACACCGGCATCGTCTCGCTACACGTAATGACACAGGGGTCTTGAGCCGAGGCCATTTCCGTCAAGGCGAAGCACAGGACCATCAACAAGGGAAACGCATTCAGGAATATCTTTCTCATGAAGATTCTAAATTGTTACAAGTTTGCAAAGATAACACTTTTTTGTCAGCCGATATATAAAATTGATTAAATTTGCACCTTCAACAAAACGTAGCAAAACAATATACAATAACGATATGAACACACTGAACGCCTTTCAAAAAGAAATCCTGGCAGGCATCCCCGATGAACTGCCTGAAGTGAAACCCTATGACACCAATATCAACCACGCCCCCAAACGCAAGGACATCCTGAGCAAGGAAGAGAAACGACTCGCAGTCCGCAACGCCCTTCGCTATTTCCCCAAGAAGTTCCACGCCACGCTGGCGCCGGAGTTCGCCGAGGAACTGGAGACCTACGGACGCATCTACATGTACCGCTTCCGCCCCAGCTATCCGATGTACGCCCGCCCCATCGAGGAATATCCCGCCAAATGCAAGCAGGCCGCGGCGATCATGCTGATGATCCAGAACAACCTCGACCCGGCCGTGGCCCAGCATCCGCATGAGCTGATCATTTACGGCGGCAACGGTGCCATCTTCCAGAACTGGGCGCAATACCGACTGGTGATGCAATACCTGGCCAACATGACCGAGGAACAGACCCTCGCCATGTACAGCGGTCACCCCATGGGACTGTTCCCTTCGCATAAGGACGCTCCCCGTGTGGTCGTCACCAATGGCATGATGATCCCGAACTACTCCAAGCCGGATGACTGGGAGCGTTACAACGCCCTCGGCGTCACGCAATACGGACAGATGACCGCCGGCTCCTATATGTATATCGGCCCGCAAGGCATCGTCCACGGCACCACCATCACCGTGCTCAACGCAGCCAGGAAACATGGTGGAAACACGGCAGGAAAACTGTTTGTCACCGCAGGCTTAGGTGGCATGAGCGGCGCTCAACCCAAGGCAGGTAACATCGCTGGCGTGGTTTCTGTTACTGCCGAGATCAACCCTGCCGCTACGCAGAAACGTTACGATCAAGGCTGGGTCGATGAGGTCTATGACAACATCGAGGAGCTGTTCAAGCACGTCAACGTGAGCCTCGCCAAGAAAGAAGCCCGTTCCTATGCCTACCAAGGCAATGTGGTCGACCTCTGGGAATACGCCGCCGAACACGACATCCACGTCGATCTCGGCTCCGACCAGACCTCCCTACACAATCCTTGGGCAGGAGGCTATTACCCCGTGGGGCAGTCCTTCGAAGCGTCCAAGGTCATGATGGCCGAGAACCCCGAACTGTTCAAGGAGAAGGTTCAGGCCTCGCTGCGTCGCCATGTGGCTGCCATCAACAAACTCACCGCCAAGGGCATGTATTTCTTCGACTATGGCAATGCCTTCCTGCTGCAAGCCTCACGTGCCGGCGCCGACATCATGAAAGCCGACGGCACCTTCCGCTATCCTTCCTATGTACAGGATATCATGGGCCCAATGTGCTTCGACTATGGCTTCGGCCCCTTCCGCTGGGTCTGCGCCTCCGGCAAGCCTGAAGACCTCGCCGTCACCGACGACATCGCCTGCAACGTGCTGGAAGAGATCGCACGCACGGCTCCAGCCGAGATCCAACAGCAGATGCACGACAACATCCAGTGGATCCGCGGCGCCCAGGCCAACCACCTCGTCGTCGGCTCCCAGGCTCGTATCCTCTATGCCGACTGCGAAGGCCGCACCAAGATCGCTGCCGAGTTTAACAAGGCCATCGCTGACGGTCGCCTGAGCGGTCCCGTCGTCCTCGGCCGTGACCACCACGATGT
>JAEEGL014567126.1_pt1 | contig 11577 bp, 9 predicted proteins | sample 9134231 | NCBI WGS metagenome assembly JAEEGL01 (sample SAMN16246548, study PRJNA631951) | gut metagenome | biome: gut microbiome; feature: rumen; material: fiber-attached | host: Bos | place: Iran: Karaj | collected 2018-10 | reverse complement strand
GGAATGGTTTTCCTTACAGACCAGAAAACAGAAATAGAAGACGCAGTTTCAATTGAAAAGATTATAGAAGAGGGCGAGACACCGGATGCAGCCGAATACCGCACAACACCTGCAATCGACGGCGAGACAACCCGCATCTTTCTTTTTACTTCGGGCTCTACAGGAAAGCCAAAGGCTGTTCCTCAGCGCATGAAGGAGTTTGAAGAAGACAACGCCTTTATTATTTCAAAGTGGGGACAGGAGTTTACAGGCCGTAAGCTCATTACCACTGTAAGCCAGCATCATATTTACGGATTCCTTTTCGGCATTTCCCTGCCATTTACTTTGGGCTGTCCATTCCGCCGCAACCGCGTTGAGTTCCCTGAAGAGTTTGAAAAGCTGACAGACGTCAGCTATATTCTGATTGCAACACCAGCCTTCCTTAAGCGCACCGTAGAAGTAGAAGAAAAACTGGACATGAAGAATGTCTGGATTTTTACAAGCGGCGGCGCGGTTTCTCCTGAGCTTGCAGTTCAGACAGAAAAGGTTTTCGGCTTCTGTCCTCTTGAGGTTTACGGTTCAACAGAAACTTCGGGAATTGCCTATCGTCAGCAGAAAAAAGATCAGCTGGTATGGACACCTTTTGATAATGCAAAAATCTGGCTGGGTGATGACGGCTGTCTTCGTATTATTTCGCCTTACATTAAGAACCCGGAAGGCTTTGCCACAGCAGACCTTGCCGAGATCTTTGACGACGGCCGCTTCCTTCTTAAGGGCCGTTCAGATTCTATTGTAAAAATTGAGGAAAAACGCATCTCTATGACCGAGGTTGAAAACCGTCTTATGGAAAGCGGCCTTGTAGAAGATGTAAAGGTAGTTGCCCTGAGTAACGATGTGCGCCAGTATCTTGCGGCTGCAGTCGTACTTAATGCAAAGGGGCGCGAGCAGTTTAAGGACACAGAAAAGTTCCTTATAAACCGATACTTCCACGACTTCCTTATGAAATATTTTGAGAACGTTGTAATTCCAAAGAAGTGGCGCTTTATGGACAAGCTGCCAACCGACGTTCAGGGAAAGAAACACAAATTAGAAATTATGGCTTTATTTGAGGAGAAACAATAATGAACTTTAATGACCACGATATACACGACGAGCAGGTAATTTCCCGCGACGAAACAAACGTAGTTCTGGAATTTGTGATTCCAGCAAGCAGCGACTTTTTTGACGGACACTTTCCTCAGTACAAGCTGCTGCCGGCTGTTGCACAGTTTGAAGTAATCACAAGATTTTCACGCAAGTATTTCGGCACCCAGCGCTACGTTCCGAATATCAAGAGAATTAAATTCTCTGCGCCAATCAAACCTGAAACAAAAATCCACCTTGAGCTTACTTATAAAAAAGACAAGGGCTCGGTTACCTTTAATATGGCAGATGCAAATGTAGAAGGAAAGGTTTATTCTTCCGGAAGCTTTGCAGTGCTCGAGGAAGCTTCTGCATAAGGCTAAGGCGAAATGAAATACGGTTTTGTGATTCCAGTTTACAGACACGGTTCTACTCTTGAGGCAGTGATTCAGAGCCTGCTTTCTTATCAGCTTCCAATCATAGTTGTTGATGATGGAAACGATGAGCAGAACCGCGCTTACATAACTGAAGTTGCAGAAAAGTATCCACTTGTAACCGTTGTAAGCAGAAAGAAAAACGGCGGCAAGGGCCGTGCAATGATAGACGGAGTCCGCAAGGCTCATGAGATGGGCCTTACTCATATTCTTCAACTCGATTCCGATGGCCAGCATGATTCAAAAAAAGCCGACAGATTTTTTGAGCTTTCAAAAGCAAATCCAGATGCAATTATCTGCGGCTGTCCTGAGTACGAGCCGGATGCTCCAAAGTCCCGCGTAAACGGTCGCAAGTTTGCAAACGGCTGGATTCATATTGTAACACTTTCGGGCGCAATTAAAGACGCAATGATAGGCTTCAGAATCTATCCGGTAGAAGCCTTTCTTAAAATGCTTAAGAGAACCCTTTATATTGATGGACGCATGGGCTTTGATATTGAAGTGCTTGTAAAAATGTTCTGGCGGGGAGTAAGAATTATTTCAGAGCCGGTTGCAGTTTATTATCCTGCAGATGGCATTTCAAATTACAATTATTTTACAGATACCTTGAGAGTTTCTTCTGTTTATGCAAGACTTTGTATTGGCCTGATTTTCCGTGCCCCGGTTTTGATTTTCAGAAATATCAAGCGACGGGCTGAGGCTAAATAGTATGAACAAAGAACACCTGCACTGGGCCGACAACAAAGAAGTAATCAAAACAAATAAGCCTCTGAAATTTTTACTGGTCCTGCTTAAATATACGCCGGGCTTTATGGTTCGTTTTTTGATTTATCCGGTAACCTTCTTTTATTTCCTTTTTGTAAAAAGGGCCAGAAAGGCCGCAATTCAATATCAGAAACAGCTTCGTGAATTTACAGGCCGCAAGATTCCACCTCATATTTCTGCTTACCGTCAGATGGTTTCTTTTTCTCTATGTGTTGTTGAAAAAATGGAAGGCTGGCTTGGAAAAATCAAGTTCGACAGAATCCAGTATCAGAATGATGATATAACTGATATTCTTGAGCAGCTTAAAGCAGGCAAGGGTGCCCTTATTATCACTTCTCATCTTGGAAACATGGAGCTTCTCCGCAGCCTTTCAGATTACAACGAACAGCTGGTTGGCCGTGCGGTTCCTGTTTACGTTGTAATGGACATGAAGGTAAACAATAATTTTACGGACACTTTAAGAACCGTTAATCCAAAGTTTTCCTTCAATGTAATAAACTCCACAGAGTTTGGTCCGGATGCAATGGTTACTCTGATTGATGCTGTAGAAGAGGGAGCTCTGGTTGTAATTGCCGGAGACAGAACCTCTGCCAATGAGCGCGAAAAAACCTTAAAGCTTAATTTTCTTGGAAAGGAAGCAGAGTTCCCTTACGGCGTTTTCCTCATGCCTTTCCTTATGAAGGTGCCGGTATATTTTATGTTCGGACTTCGAAGCAAGCTTTCGGTTTTCAATCCTAAGCACAATGTTTATATCGAAAAGTGCCATGTTAATTTTGATTGTGCAAGAAGCGAGCGTGAAAATCATATTGTGCTCTGCTGCGGCGAGTTTATTGCCAAGCTGGAAAAATTCTGTATTTTGTATCCTTATCAGTGGTATAATTTTTTTGATTTCTGGGAGTAATTATGAAAAAAACAATCCTTATTCTTTTTACACTTTTCACCTGTGCCTTTCTCTCAGCTCAGAATTCTCAGTCGCTCGAAAGCATCTGTGCCAGCCTTGCTGCAAAGAAAAATACAACCGGCGACTTCACCCAGACCAAAACAATCAAAACTAACAATCGTAAGTTAAAATCTTCCGGAGAATATATAATCTGTCCTCAGGGAATCCTCTGGAAAACTTCAAAGCCTCTTCCGGTTTCTTTGATTCTTACAGAGGACACAATGATTCAGATTGCTCCCAATGGAAATAAATCTGTAATGAGCGGAAAAGACAATGATGTTTTTTCAAATATTTCTGAAGTGCTCAGCTCTGTTTTTTCCGGAAATGTCGATGCTCTCAAAAAGAATTTTAACTGCAAATTCCAGATGATAAGCAGCAGCGAGTGGACCCTGGAGCTTGAGCCAAAGGATTCAACAATTGCCTCGGTAATGAAAACCCTCCTGCTTTCCGGAATTATCTCAGATGCAAACGGCGCAGAAATGAAAAGTCTTCTTATGACAGAGGCTTCTGAAAATACAATTACCTACGAGTTTACAAATCAGAAATACCCTAAGGAACTTTCCGCAGATGAAAAACAAAACTTTGTCTTTAAGTGATTCATTAAAAAAGCTCTCTCAGAAAAAACTTCTCGGCGCCTGGATATTTTACCATGCCGCCGTTCTTTTATTTTTTCTGATTTCACTGATAATTTTTCGCAGCCAGATTGGCATAGATTCAGACCTTTTTAATCTTGTTCCCAAAAACATTTCCATGGCCTCTGTAAAAAAAGCAGATGACAAAATGATGGCCGTAACCTCGCAGAATGTTTTTGTGCTTGTTGCCAATGAAGACTTTTCTCAGGCAAAGGCTGCGGCCGAGGCTGTTTATGCCGACCTCAAGGACAGTAAGAATTTTGATTCTCTTTCGCTTTACAACGACATAAGTGCAATTGATGAAATCACTGACTTTCTATTTAAGTATAAAAGCTATCTGATTGATGAAAAGACGGCGGACAGAATTCTCGAAAGCGACCAGGCCACCCAGGACTTTGCCGATGAGGCTCTGGGCAAGGCTTACAGCGGCTTTACAATTCTTCCTCTGGACAATATTGAAAAGGATCCTTTCCTGCTCACAGAGCTCCTGCTTCAAAATTATCTTGGAGCCCTGCAGAATGCCGGCACCGCGATGAGCGTAAAAGACGGCGTGCTTGCCTCTAAGTTTGAAGGCAAATGGTATGTAATGATTAGGGGAGTGCTTAGCCGCAGGGGTTCTAAGCTTGCCTCTAAGAATAATGCGATTACAGAAATTTATGCTGCCTGCGACAGAGCAGAAAAGGCCGGCAGCGGCACAAGCTTTGTTTATTCGGGAACTCCTTTTCACAGTCATGAAAGCTCTAATTCTGCCAGCCGCGAGATTTCTATTATTGCAACAGTTTCCATGCTGGCTGTAATAATTCTTTTGATTTTTATTTTCCGTTCTGTGCGGCCGCTTATTTATTCTGTAGGTTCGATTCTGGTTTCACTGGGAATTGCTGTGCTTGCAACTCTGGCAGTCTTCCACAAGATGCATGTAATTACTCTTGTCTTTGGAACCTCCCTGATTGGTTCCTGCATTGATTACAGCCTGCACTTTTTTACTCACTGGGCAGCAAATAAAGAACTCAAGTCCAGCCTGGAAATCAGAAATCATATTTTCTCCGGCCTTCTGATGGCAATTACTTCTACAGGAATCTGTTTTGCAATTCTGCTTTTTGCTCCTTTTACAATTTTGAAGCAGATGTCTTTTTTCTGCCTGACAGGTCTTATAAGTTCCTTCCTCACAACCATTGCGATTTATCCTTATATAAAACTTCCGGAAGACAGGGGCAGGGTTCGTTTTACTACAGGCTTTGCAAAAGTTATTTCTAAGCTGGAAAGAAAATGGGTAGGGCGCACAGTTATTCTTCTTCTCTTTGCCTTTGCCTATATTGCGATTGCTTTCTGTCATAAGAATATCAAAATTAAAAATGATCTTTTGAATTTGTATGATATGAAGGGCCGCCTCCTTGCAGACGAAACAACAGCGGCTCAGGTAATTCAGTATACTCCGGGCGGCTGGTACATCGTAAGCGGTGATACAGAAGAAGAAGCTCTTTTGAATGAAGAAAAGCTTCGCCGCGATTTTGAAAAACTGACCGGTGGTCAAGTTGGTTATGTAAGTACCTCAAGCTTTGTTCCTTCAAGAGAAGTTCAGAAAAAATCCCGCGCGGCTTATAAAAAGCTCATGCTGATTTCTGATATACAGCTTCAGGCTCTTGGTCTTGATGAGGTTGAAAACTTTGATTCCTGGATGGGCCTGGTAAATGATTATGAATTAACCAAGCCTCTTGTGGTTTCCTTTGAAGAAGGCACCGTTCCTGAATTCCTGGAATCTGCAATTTCTTCTGTATGGCTTGGTAAGGTTGATGGAAAATACTTTACCGTTCTGCTGCCGACAAAGGTAACAGATTATTCAGACTACCGTTCGTTAGCCGAAGCAGACCCGAATGTTTACTTTATCAGTAAGTCTCAGGACATAAGCGTGGACCTTGATAATCTGACTTTGATGATTTTCAAGTTCTTTATAGTTGCCTATGTTCTTATGTTCATAATGCTGCGCTTCTTCTATTCCTGGAAGCAGTCTATCAAAATTATTTCTGTGCCGCTTTTAATAATTCTTGTTGTTGTAGCAGTTTTTGGAATCTTAAAAATCAATATGGAATTCTTTTCGGTAACGGGCCTTATTCTTGTTTTCGGCCTGGGCTTAGACTATATCATCTACATGATGGAAAATGAAAAGAAAAGTGCAAAGGCGGTGGTTGAGCCTGTCGAAACCACCCTCGAACCATTCGCCACACTTGTCTCTTTCATCACCACCATCATCTCTTTCGGAGCTCTTGCCCTGAGTTCCTTTAAGCCTGTACACTTAATTGGCCTTTCAATTTTCATAGGCCTCGCAACTGCCTATATCAGTTCTTTCTTCTACGGAAGACAGGAGTAGAAAATGAAGATGGAAAAAATGCCTGAGATTCAGAAAACTTGTGACGGAGCCTTCTGGAAAAATACTTATGAAAAATTTGAAGCCCTGGTTTATGTACCAAAGTCACCGCTGCAGGGCGATATTCTGAACTATGGCTTTAATGCGCCTTATCTTCTTGTTTTTGCTGAAAAGCCTTTGGCTCAGGACCAGGCTGTGGCTTTTGCCCGGGAGCAGGGCTTTGAAAAGCTTGCTTCTGATTTTGATTCCAGCGTAGTTTTTATTTCTCCGGTAAGCGGAGGTAAGGTCTGCGACTGGGAGGACGCCGAGCCTGATATTCTTTCTGAAATCATTTCGAATTCTAAAATCCATCAGTATCATAAGGATGGAGTTGTAATTGCAAATAATGTTTTCCGCCATGCAATAGACGGCTATTTTATTCGCGGGGCAATTTTCCGTGCTACTCTGATTGGCTTTGGAGCAGGAGCCGATTACATTGCAGAAAACTGTCTTCATCATTTTGAAGGGGACGGACTCTGGGGCCGCTCAGATCTTGCTCCTGCTACTTGTATTTTAACAGGACTTTCGGTTGCGCCAGAAGTTGGTGCCGACGATATTCCTGTAATTTCTTATGGAAACAGTGAAGAAGCAAATCACTTGTTTGAAGCCCGCTGCAAGCATTTCCTTAAGCGCCAGACCGCACCGACTCCTGCCCAGTTTGAAGAAGACTATTACAGCTTCGCCCGTAAATTCCGCCGCATGAACGGCCCTCTTCAGATTGACCCGGACCTTGAAAAAGACGGCCTTGTAATTGAGCCGGCTATTGCAGAAGTCACAACTTCACCAGACAACTGCGGAGATGACAAGGGGACAAAGACTCATAAAATCGGTTACTTTGCTTTTTATAACAAGGGACTTTTTGAAAGTGACACTGCCCGCAGCCAGGGCGTGCCTCTCGTTCTCGGCTTCCACGGAGGTGGAGATTCCTGCTTCTTCTTTTCAACAATGGCAGGCTGGGCAAAAATCTGTCACCGTCACAACTTCCTGCTGGTAACAATTGAAAATCATCTGAACTCAACAGCCACAGAAATGATAGAGCTGCTGGAAATCTTAAAGAAAAAATACCCAATCGACAGCACCCGAATTTACGCAACAGGCTTTTCAATGGGCGGCTGTAAGACCTGGGACCTCATTCAGGAATACCCGGAAGTTCTGGCCGCTGCCGCTCCAATGGACGCAACCTTTGATGTAGGCTGCAACGTTTACGGTAACAAGGTGGAGAAGGGAATCAACACGACAGTGCCGGTTCCGGTTTTCTATGCAGGCGGAGAAGTAACACCTCTTCCAGAGCTTCCTTTCCAGGCTCAGAAATGTCTGGACCGCATGGCTTATGTTCTTATGCTGAATAATGCTGAGGCCGCAGAACGCTACGAAGAAGAAATTACTCTTGAAAATAAAGAGACCTGGGAAAATAAAATCTGGGGAATAAACGGTGACGAGGTTGAAACTTCTTATGACCAAAGCCGCGACGCTACCCTCACAATGCAGAAGTTTAAAAGTACAGACGGCCGCGTCCTCAGCATTTTTGCAAGCATAAGCGGCCAGGGCCACGACTGCCGTGAACACACCTGTGAGTACGCCTGGAACTTTATGAGCCAGTTTACAAGAGAATAAAATGCAGCAGGTAAATTATCAGAAAAAACTCGATGAGATTCTTACCGGGATGACTTCTAAGCCGTCCCTCCTGCTTCATGCCTGCTGCGGTCCCTGTTCCTCTTATGTGCTGGAATATCTTTATCAGCATTTTGATATTACGGTTTTTTATTACAATCCCAATATTTATCCGGAAGAAGAATACCAGCGTCGCCTTGCCGAGCTCAAAAAGCTTTACGAAACTTTTCCGCCTGCACTGGAAGGAAAGGTGAAGGTTGTTGAAGAGACCTACGATCAGGAAGATTTTTACAGGGCAGTTGGAACCCGCGAAGAACCCGAGCTCGCAAGAGAACCCGAAAAAGGAGAACGCTGCCGCCGCTGCTACGACTTCCGCCTGCGCCGTGCCTTTGAATACGCTGCAGCAAACAGCTTTGATTATTTTTGTACCACACTTTCCATCAGCCCTTTTAAGGACGCAGAAAAACTGAACGTAATAGGGGAGGCTTTGGAGCAGGAAGCCGCTGGCGGAGGAAAGGTTCCTCACTGGCTCCCTTCAGACTTCAAGAAAAAAGGTGGCTTTAAACGCAGCCTGGAAATCAGCGAAGAATACGGAATGTACCGCCAGGATTATTGCGGCTGTATTTATTCCAAAAACAATAAAAAGAAGCTATAATAGAATCATGACTACTTCAAAAAAGGCCGAAAACGTACGCGACGTAATCCGCTATCTTCAGAAATTTCAGAACGCGACTCTTGTAATTTATCTTGATGACAAAACAATCAGCTCGCCTCTTTTCTCTTCCCACATCAGGGATATTGCGATGCTGCATCAGGCAGGACTCAAGGTAGTTCTGATTCCGGGAGCCCGCCGCCGTATTGATGAAATCTTAAAAAACTCAGATATCAAATGGACCTATCATGAAAACATCCGCGTTACTTCTCAGGACGCAATGCCCCTTATTAAGATGGCAGCCTTTGATGTTTCGAATACAGTAATGACAAGCCTTGCCGCAAATAATATAACCGCCGTAATCGGTAACTGGGTTCGCGCCCGCGGTAAGGGAGTGCTCAATGGTTTTGATTATGGAACCGCCGGTGAAATAGACAAGCTCGAACTTGATGCAATCCGCACAGTTTTGAACGAAGGCTTTATTCCGATTTTCCCTTGTATCGGCTGGAACGCTGCAGGCCATCCTTATAACATTTCTTCCATGCTGCTTGCAAAACAGGTAGCCATGAGCCTTAAGGCCGACAAGCTTTTCTTTATGATGTTCAATGAAGAAATTAAGATTCAGAATTACAGCATTCCGGAAGGCTTCTCGCTTTCTGAAACCGGAAACATTCCTGCAATGAATCTTGATGAAGTTGAAAAATTCCTTGATGCAAATATTAACGCAAACAGCGAAATTAGAAACCTTATGAAGGCTGCCCAGGAAGCCTGCCGCGCAGGAGTAAGTCGTGTTCATATTCTGAACGGAAATATAGACGGTGTTCTGCCTTGCGAAATTTTCAGCGGTCTTGGTTCTGGAACTATGATTTATACAGCCGGTTATGGAAAGGTTCGTCCAATGGAACAGACAGACATTCCTTCCGTGCTTTCAATTATGCGTCCTTTTGTGGAAAGCGGAAAGCTTCTTCCACGTACTGAAGAAAAGATTGCTGCAGAGCTTGCAGATTATATTGTCTTCGAGCTTGATGGTTCAGTTCATGCCTGTGCTTCCCTTCATTTTTATGAGGATGGTCAGGCAGAAATTGCCGCAGTTGCAGTTGATGAAAATTACGCCCACATGGGAATAGGTCCAAAACTTATGGACAATCTGATTGAGCAGGCAACCCAGGCAAACGCATCATCAATTTTTATTATGACAACCCAGACCGCCGACTGGTTTGAGCATCTAGGCTTTGTTGAAGATAAGCTTGAGACACTGCCGGAGGAGCGCCAGAAAATCTGGACCCCGCAGAGAAATTCTAAGCTGTATAGACTGAAAAGATAAAGTCATGAGTGTCATTCCCGGGCTTGACCCTGCGACGTTTGCGAAGCAAACTCGGTTAGGAATCTGTACAAGTCAGTTTTGTGCAGATTGTCGGATCAAGTCCGACAATGACAATGCCATTTTCTTGTGTGTTGTTTCTGACGGGTGCCAGTCGGTGCCGATTCCATCCTCGGGCTTCTGCTCGGTGAATGGCAGGAAGTCGGCAGTCACTCCAGGAAAATCCTTTTTGAAAAGCTCGACCGCCTGGGCCGCAGTTTCATTCAGTGCTTCTCCCATACTTCCAAGACAGGCAACAATTTTTGCGCCCGGGCTTCTTCGGTGAACTGTCTCAAGAAGAAGGCGCAGGGCCCCAAGGTAATTCAGGCGGCGGTCTTCTTTTCCACGTACCCAGCTTATATCATTTGTTCCAAGGTTGATTACTACAAGGTCCGGCTTAAATCGCGAATCCCCGCCCCAAACTTCAGGTTCAAGGCCCAGTCTGAGCGAAAGCGACTTGTCCGTGTAAGGCCACACTCCCTGCATAAGCCAGCTTGTGTCCGGCAGCATTACAGTCTCTGGGTCAACATAGCCCGACGTAATTCCGATCCCGCTCCAGCTGCAAAGCTGCACCTCTGCGCCCAGCGCCTTAGCGGTCTGAAAAGCGTAAGCCTTGTCGGGGCGCTCCTGAGCTGTCGTAAAGGTGTCTTTTTCCCAGACTCCTTCGATTCCGTAGCCGCAGGTTATGCTGTCGCCGATGAACTCCAGTTTAAGTGGTGCCGGGGCACTCTCAGAACTCGCCACAGATCCGTCAATCTCTAAAGATTTCAGCCCCGCCAGCCCGAAGGCCGCCTCACTGAATTTCATAACACGCACGGTAACAGTCTTCTCAACTTCAGATTCAAAAAGAGTGCACCGGGTCTCGGCCTCACGCAAAGTCACGCGGAAGTCCGGCTCTTCTGGAATTGCTCCAATGCTGGTATTATCTCCTTCAGTAATAAAAACGCCCAGAACGGCTTTGTTTTCTTCAACCCATTTTTCTGCGTCAGTCACAAAAGTTGCCTGGGCCTTTTTTCCTTTCATGACAAAACAAAAGCCCGAAGCGGAGTAATCAAAATAGCGGATACCCTGGTGCTCAAGCCAGCGGCCGCTCCACTGTAATTTATCAAAAGAAAGCTTCATGTTGACCTCATTTCAAACAACAAGTCGTTTTAATGCAGACAGCTTTTTCCAATACCACAACCTCAGGCAGGGCAGGCAGCTCGGCGTAATAGTTGTAAAGCCAGTCGCCGTCCTTTGCGGTGTAGGGGTCTGCGCCCGCCACCACTTTACTGCCCTTCTGCGGCCTGTTCATTCCATCAGCCGGTGGCAGGAAGTAGCGGATTTTATAGGCAGCCGGTTTTTTAACTTCGTTTGCCTTATCATAAAAATATGGCATTAAATCAACAAGCTTTGTGCCCGGTGCTTTATAAAAATGCCAGCCGTTAAATTCAATCAGCATGTTAAGAACTTCAAGCTTGCCCGGAAAGTGCAGCTCGAACTGCACCGGAGTTTTAGAGAGCCGAACAGTATCTTCCACCCCTTCAGCATCTTCGGCGCCGCCCCAGCGGAGAAGCAGCGGGAACTCGGTGAAGCTGTCACCCTTCTTAATCTTCTGACTAAAAAACTCCCTGTGCAGCTGCTCTCGATACATGCCCATAACCGGCTGTTCAATTCCAACCTCAGAATTATTCGGGTCAGT
>JAEEGL013605764.1_pt1 | contig 11577 bp, 9 predicted proteins | sample 9134231 | NCBI WGS metagenome assembly JAEEGL01 (sample SAMN16246548, study PRJNA631951) | gut metagenome | biome: gut microbiome; feature: rumen; material: fiber-attached | host: Bos | place: Iran: Karaj | collected 2018-10 | reverse complement strand
ATAGGTGTCAGGCAGAACCAGATGGAAAGAGGAAAGTGTGAAGTTGAAATCGTTGTGCATCAACTTGCTGTTGAGGTATTCGTTGAGTTGTTGCGGGGTGCGGAACTTGCCGATGGTGAGGCGTATGGGATCCTGCTGGCCGTTGCGTAGTTTGAGGATGAAGTCGTGCATCCGCATGTTGCGTGGCACGAGGTAGCTGCCTGGCCGCACCCGCTTGTTGAGGCCGAGCAGACGGGCTTCGATGTTGAACCCGATGGCGGCGGGGGCTTTGCGGATTACCACTTCGTGCACGTCGAGCGAGTCTCGCAGGTCGTCGTAGGTGCAGCCTTCGGGCAGGTTGATTCGCACAGGCTCCGTGTCCCAGTTGGCGGTATTGCTTGGAAATAAAAACAACAGGAGCATTAGCAGGACTCCAAGTGTGCTGATGATTGTAAGCAGAATGGTGAGTGTCTTTTTCATTTAAGGATAAGTTGCATGCGTATGTTGTCGATGAAGTGGCTGTCGTATTCCAGCCATTCTTTAAATCGGCCACACTCGGTGTAGCCCGCCTTGCGGAAGAGGGCCAGCGAGGCGGTGTTGGTGGCTGCGATGTCGGCGTAGAGACAGTGTATTATCCCGGAATATTGTGCTTCCAATGCATGTAGCATGGCGAGGGCGTAGCCTTGGCGGCGGTATTCTTTGGCCACCATGATGCCCACGGCGCAGCGGCGGTTCAAGGGGTCGTAGCCGTAGAGGTCGATAGCCCCCACCGGGGGCAATGAGGAATGATGAGTGGGGAATGAGGAATTGGCTGGCGCGGACGGGATGGCATAAAGGCGTAGCGCGCCGGAAGAGAGTGTTGCACCCTCTTCTGCTGCCAGTGTGATAATGTGTTGTTTATAATTCATCGTTCATCATTCCTCATTCCTCATTCAACATTCCTCATTCATCATTAACTAATCTTCCCCCATAGTATCTTGTTCTTGGAGTGGCGTATGTATTCCTGCAGCATGGGGTAGCGGCTCAGGTCGGGGTCGGCGTCGAGGAGGTCGCGCACATCGTTGCGGGTGGCGGTGACGAGGGGTTCGTCGTCGACGATGGAGGCTATCTTGAGGTCGAGCACGCCGCTCTGCTGCAGTCCCTGCAGGTCGCCGGGACCGCGCAGGCGCAGGTCGGCTTCGGCTATCTCGAAACCGTCGTTGGTGGCGCACATGGTGCGTATGCGTTCGAGCGAGGTGCTGCCGAGGTGGTCTTTGGTCATGAGTATGCAGTAGCTCTGTTCGGCACCGCGGCCCACGCGGCCGCGCAGCTGGTGCAGCTGGCTGAGGCCGAAGCGCTCGGCGTTCTCGATGACCATGACGGTGGCGTTGGGCACGTCGACACCCACCTCGATGACGGTGGTGCTGACCATGATGTGGGTGCGCCCCTCCTTGAAACGCTGCATCTCGGAGGCCTTCTCCTCGGCGCTGAGCTGTCCGTGGACCATAGAGGTCTGGTACTGCGGCCGCGGGAAGTAGTTCTGTACCATCTCGAGACCGTCTTCGAGGTCTTTGAGGTCGAGTTTCTCGCTTTCGTGGATGAGCGGGTAGACGAAGTAGACCTGTCGGCCGGCGTCGATCTGCTCCTTGAGGAAGTGGAAGACGCGAGGCCGGCTGGGTTCGGTGCGGTGGTAGGTGCGCACAGGCTGGCGGCCGGGGGGCAGCTCGTCGATGATGGAGCAGTCGAGGTCGCCGTAGAGGGTCATGGCAAGGGTGCGCGGTATGGGGGTGGCGGTCATCACCAGTATGTGGGGCGTGCCTTTCTCCCACAGCTTGGCGCGCTGTTCGACGCCGAAGCGGTGCTGCTCGTCGATGACCACCAGGCCCAGGCGGCTGAAACGCACGTCGTCCTCGATGAGGGCGTGGGTGCCTATGACGAGGTGGGTCTGGCCCGCGGCGATGCGCTGCTTGATGCGTTTCTTCTCGGCGGTGGCAACGCTGCCTATGAGCAGTTCGACGTTGATGCCGAGCCCGTCGAGGAGACGCTGGAAGGTCTGGTAGTGCTGGGTGGCGAGTATCTCGGTGGGGGCCATGAGGCAGGCCTGGCAGCCGTTGTCGAGTGCCAGCAGCATGCTCATGAGGGCCACGAGGGTCTTGCCGCTGCCCACATCGCCCTGCAGCAGGCGGTTCATCTGGCGGCCCGAGCGCATGTCTTCGCGTATCTCGCGTATGACGCGCTTCTGGGCACCGGTGAGGGGAAAGGGTATCTTCTCGTTGTAGAAGCGGTTGAAGTGGTCACCCACGCTGTTGAAGACAAGGCCCGACGAGCGGTTGCTGCGGGTGAGGTGGGCGTATTGGTAGTCGAGCTGCAGGAAGAAGAGCTCTTCGAGTTTGAGGCGTGTGCGGGCCGCGTCGAGCTGGGCCTGGCTCTCGGGGTAGTGGATGGCTATGAGTGCTTGGCGGCGCGAGAGGAGGTGGTAGCGCTCGATGAATTCGGCTGGAAGGGTCTCGGGTATGTCGCCGATGCAGCTGCATAGGGCCTCGGTGAGGCGTGCCAGGGCACGGGTGCCGAGTCCGCCCTGTTTCATGCGGTCTGTGGTGTTGTAGACCGGCAGGAAGGGGGTGCGGCGGTCTGCGGCATCGCCGCTGCTCTCCGCTTCAAGCTCGGGATGGGTTATCTGCCACTGGTTGTTGTAGAGTGTGGGGTGGCCGGTGATAATGTAGCGTTGGCCGGTCTTTAGCTTCTCGCGCACCCACTTGGTGCCGGCAAACCACACGAGCTGCACGATGCCGGTGCCGTCTGTGAAGTCGACGGTGAGGCGTTCGCGGCGCGGCCCTGTGGAGGTGACCTGCAGGTTACCCACAGTGCCGTGCAGCACCACTATGTTGTCCTGCATGGTGAGGCTTGCCACGGTTGACATGGCGGAGCGGTCGATATGGCGGAAGGGGAAGTACTCCAGCAGGTCGAGGGTGGTGCGGATGCCCAGTTCGGCGGCCAAAGTCTTGGCACGTGACGGGCCTACGCCTTTCAGATAGACTATGTCGTCAGTGATTTGCATGGGTCAGTCTTTCGCGCTCCAGTGTGCTGCTGATGTTGACGTGGTCGGCGTCGGCCATCACCAGGAGGGTCTCGACGGAGGGGTCCTGACGTCTGTTGACGCTGGCCACCAGCTGCTCGTACTCGAAGTCGGCGGCGGTGCGTATGCCGCGCACTATGCATTGTGCCCCCACCTCGTGGCAGAGGTCGATGGTCATGCCGCTATAGCTCAGCACCTCCACCTGTGGCAGGTCGGCAAGGGTGCGGCGTATGCGCTGTACCCGCTCTTCGACAGAGAACATGTAGCTCTTCTCCGAGTTCACCCCCACGGCCACCACCAGCCTGTCGAACAGGGGGGCTATGCGGCGTGCTATGGCCTCGTGGCCTGCGGTGAAGGGGTCGAAGGATCCGGGGAAGAGTGCTGTTGCCATGTTATGCTTTGTTTGGGTTTAGAATTGCCAGATGAGGCGGAAGGCGATGCTGTGGTTGTAGCAGTTGCGGGTGTGGCTTCTGAAGACGGCATTGCCTTCGGCATCCACGCCATGGTAGCTGTAGAAGGTCCAGTCGCGTTTTATGGCCAATAGCGAATACTGCCACCGTATGTTGAACTGCAGGCCGCGCCAGATGGTGAAACGTGCGTCGGCCACAGCCATCAGGTCGTTTGACAGGAAGACGAGATCGGTGGTGTCGGGATAGAAGTAGTTGGGATTGTATCTTATGGTGCCGTGGGGCTGCTGCACAAGGCGCCCGTAGCTCAGGCCCGCACCGAAGAGCATTCCCCCGTAGGGGTCTTGGAAATGCAGCAAAAGGGGTATGTCGATATAGTTGAGCGAGAACTTGATGTTATAGAGGTTCTGGGGGTCGTAGCTGTTGTTGTAGACGCCGCGTTGGTTGAAGAGTATCTCCACGCTCATTCCCCAGCGGTTGTTCTCCGAGATGGAAGTCAGCGCTCCCACGCCGCCGGTAAAGCCCGCGTGTTGGAAGCCTTTCAGCTCGTCGCCCTCTATCTGTGAGACCGAGAGGCCCGAGGTGATGTAGGCGTGTATGCGCTGTGCATGGAGCGCAGGCGGCATAAGTAGCAGCAGTGTGAGTATAAGTGTGTGGCGTCTCATATCTTGTTCCAGTTTCGTAGAAGGATGGTCCAGTCGGTGGCGGTGCGGTAGTGGCGCATATAGCGCAGCATAAGCCGCTGTTGCAGTTCGGGCGAGGGGGCGCGCAGTATGTCGGCCGGCGAGAAGACCCCCTTGCGGCCGGTGTGGCCCACCCAGGTGAGTGCCCCTGTCAGCACTCGCAGGCAGTCGCCGAAATAGTGGCGTTTGCGCCGCTGGAACCAGAAGAGGACTGGCGAGAACAGCAGCAGGAGCAGTGCTGTGGCCACGTCGAAGAGGCGTTTGGTGCGGCGCGAGGTGTCGGTGCTGATGGTGTCGAGGTCGGTGATATACAGTTCGTCGGCCGAAAGCACGCTGTCGGTGCCGATCACGTAGTCGCTTTCCGACGGCGCAATTTTGTATTCCACACCGGTGGTGCGCAGCTGCGCCATCAGTTCAATGATGGTGCGCAGGTCGACATCGCGGCCGCAGAATATCACCTCGTCGCTGCGTTCGATGCGTATGAGGTCCTGCAGGTGGTGCGGTGTGCTGTCGGCGGTGGTGGTGATGCTGTCGGCCGGTATGCCCAGCGAGGTGTAGAGGGCGCTGATGCGGGCTGTCTCGTCGGGGTTGCCCACCACCAGGGTGTTCCTATGTGCGCGTGTGCGTAGCGTGTATCCTCTTACTTTCATGAGACTTAGCACCACGCGGATAAGCAGAGTGGAGACAAGTGTCCAGCAGGAGCCTATCAGCAGCAGCATGCGTGAGTAGCGCTGGCTCTCGTCGAGAAGCGAATAGAAGGCCAGCAGTAGCAGTAGTCCTGTGGCTATGCCGCGCACTATCCGCATGGGTCGCACGGGACGGTCGTAGCCGCCGCTGAGCCAACTGCTGCACATAAGTATCAGTATGTAGAGCGGTATTATCAGGTATGAATATTCTGGCGGATAGTAGTCTACCGGCACTCCTTTGATGTGTATCCACAGCTGTTTGAGCAGCAGGAAGCCGCCATAAGCCACCAGGAAGTCGGCCACCGGCACCGCCAGTCGGCCAACGATGCGCCTCACCCAGGCCACTGCGGCCCGCAGCCATATCGCCACGTGAAGCAGTGCCGAGAAGAGGCGTGCATTGCGTCCGCTGAAGTATTTGCGGACAAAGATGGACATGGCGTTGTAGAAGGTGTAGACGTAGTTCATCGACCCTTTCTTGGTGCTCTCGCCCTTGTAATGAATTATGCGGGTGTCGGGCAGGTAGTAGTTCTTCCATCCTGTCAGACGTATGCGCCATGAATAGTCGATATCCTCGCCATACATGAAATAGCTCTCGTCCAGACCGCCTATGCGCTCATATACCTCGCGGCGCAGCATCAGGAATGCGCCGGGCATGATTTCTATCTCCGCCACCTTGTTGTCGGGCAGGTGGCCCATATAGTAGGCGGCTATGCGGCGTGAACGGGGGAAGAGGTGAATGAGCCCCGAAATCTTGTAGAACGAAGCTTCGGGGGTGGGGAAGCCGCGTTTGCTTTCACGCAGGTAGTTGCCTTTGCCGTCGACCATCTTCACACAGAGGCCGCCGCAGTCGGTATGGCTTGCCATGAAGTCGGCACATTTCACGAAGGTGTCGGGCTCTACAATGGTGTCGGGGTTGAGCAAAAGAAGGCACTGGCCCGTGCATTGGGCCAGTGCCATATTGTTGGCGCGGGCGAAGCCTACATTGTCGGTGTTGGCTATGATGTGCACCTGCGGGAAGTCGCGGCGCACCATCTCCACGCTGCCGTCAACCGAGTCGTTGTCGACCACCCATACGTCGAGGTCCAGCATACTGCCGTCGGCCAGCCTCCGGTCGCTGCCGAAGACCGATGTCAGGCACTGGTTGAGGAAGTACTTGACGTTGTAGTTGACTATGACTACGGAGAGTGTCACTTCTTTTTCTTGCGGCTCTTCTTGTTGTTGGCGCCATCGATGATGGCCATGGCCTCGTCGAGGGTGATGGCCAGGGGATCCACCTCTTTGCCCAGGCGGTAGTTCTCGCCGCGGAAGGTCAGGTAGGGGCCGAAGCGACCTATGTTGCCCACCACTGCGTCGCCGTCGTGGGTGCCTATCTCGCGCGGGAAGTTCTTGCGGGCTTCCTCTTTCTTCTCCTCGTCTTTGCGCTTCTTCTCTATGATTTCGATGGCACGTTTGAGGTTCACCTCATAGGGGTCGTCGTTTTTGCCGAGCGAGTAGAACTTGTTGTTGTGGCGCACATAGGGGCCGAATTTGCCGATGCTCACTATCACCTCTTTGTCTTCGAACTGGCCCAGCGAGCGCGGCAGGTCGAACAGGCCGAGGGCCTCCTCGAGGGTGATGGTCTCGATGCTCTGGCCTTTCTTCATGCTGGCGAAGAGGGGCTTCTCGTCGGTGTTGGTCTCGCCAATCTGCACCAGGGTGCCGTAGCGGCCTATCTTGGCATATACGTTCTTGCCGGTCTTGGGGTCGACGCCCAGCAGGCGGCTGCCTGTGGTGCGCTGGCTGTTCTGCTGGGTCTGGCGTATGTTCTTGTGGAACGGAGTGTAGAACTTGTCTATCACCTTGCGCCACTCCTTCTTGCCGTCGGCAATGTCGTCGAAGTCTTTCTCCACCGTGGCGGTGAAGTTGTAGTCCATAATGTTGGTGAAGTGTTCCATGAGGAAGTTGTTCACCACGCATCCGATGTCGGTGGGGAAGAGTTTGCCCTTCTCGCTATAGCCCTTCTCGGGACGCTGTGCTTTCTTCACCTTGCCGTCCTTGAGGGTCAGCACAGAGCATTCGCGCACCTCGGCGTCGCGGTCTTCCTTGATGATGTATTCACGTTTGAGGATGGTGCTGATGGTGGGTGCGTAGGTCGAGGGGCGGCCGATGCCGAGGTCCTCGAGTTTCTTCACGAGGCTGGCCTCGGTGTAGCGCGGTGGGTGCTGGGTGTAGTGCTGGGCGGCCTCGCAGCTGTCCATGGCCAGCAGGGTGCCTTCGGGCAGGCGCGGCAGCATGTGCTCCGACTGCTCGTCGTCCTCGTCGTCGGTACTCTCCATATACACCTTGAGGAAGCCGTCGAATTTCACCTGCTCGCCGCTGCACTGGAAGTGGTCGGTCGAGTCTACGGACGGCTTCTGGCCGCCGGTGGTTATGGCTATCTCTATCTCGGTCTTCTCAAGCTCGGCGTCGGCCATCTGGCTGGCGATGGTGCGTTTCCAGATGAGTTCGTAGAGGCGGCGTCCGGCGGGCTCGATGTTGATGGACTGGCGCGAGAGGTCGGTGGGGCGTATTGCCTCGTGGGCCTCCTGGGCACCTTTGGTCTTGGTGTGGTACTGGCGCGTCTTCAGGTACTCGGCACCATACTGCTCGGTGATTTCCTTCTTGGCCATGCCGAGGGCGAGGGTGCTGAGGTTGACGCTGTCGGTACGCATATAGGTGATGTATCCGCTCTCGTAGAGCTGCTGTGCCACCTGCATCGTGCGGGCCACGCTGAAGCCCAGCTTGCGGCTGGCTTCCTGCTGCAGGGTGCTGGTGGTGAAAGGCGGCGCGGGGGTGCGGCGGGCCGGTTTGGTCTCGATACGGCTTATCTTGAAGTTGGCCCCCACCAGCCCTTTCAGGAACGCCTCGGCATCGTCGGCGGTGTCGAAGTGGTGGTTCAGCTCGGCGTTGAGCAGCTTGGCGCTGTCGACGGGGTGGAACTGGGCGGTCACGCGGAAGTAGGGTTTGCTCTGGAAGTTCTTTATCTCCTCCTCGCGCTCCACTATCAGGCGCACAGCCACGCTCTGCACACGTCCGGCGCTCAGGGCGGGCTTGATTTTGCTCCAGAGGATGGGGCTGATTTCGTAACCCACCAGGCGGTCAAGCACGCGGCGGGCCTGCTGGGCGTCGACCAGGTTCATGTCTATCTGGCGCGGATGCTCTATGGCGTTGAGTATGGCGCTCTTGGTAATCTCGTTGAAGACGATGCGCTGTGTGGTGGCGGGATCCAGTTTCAGGGTCTCCTGCAGGTGCCATGCGATGGCCTCTCCCTCGCGGTCCTCATCGGACGCCAGCCATACGCGCTCGGCGCTCTTCACGGCTTTCTGCAGCTCGTTCACCAGTGTCCGCTTGTCGTCGCTTATCTGGTATTGCGGCTCGTAGTCGTTCTCCACATCGATGCTCATCTCCTTTTTGGCAAGGTCGCGTATGTGGCCGTAGCTCGATTTCACGGTGTAGTCCTTGCCGAGAAACTTCTCGATTGTCTTTGCCTTTGCAGGCGACTCAACTATTACAAGATTTTTCATATAATGGGTGTTTTTTATTCCAATCAGCAACCAAAACGTAAATATATAATATTTATTGTATGCGTGCGAAAAAAAATCCTGAATAGAGTCGTCATCGGGGCTCCAAACAGGTCTGCCGACCTCCTTTTTTAGCATCTTTTAACACTTTTCCACCCCTTGTCGGCCAATCGTTGTAAGGGGTTGATATACAGCCAGCCAGGCCACCATCGGCATATCAACGCCGTATCAAGGCCGTACCAACACCATACCAATACCGTATCAACACTGTCTGTCAACGCTTTTCGTATGGCCCATAGACGTCTTGCAGGTGCCTGAAATGTTAAATTTGTGTTAATTTTGGGTCTTTTCCCGAATTGGCCTTATTTTATATATAAATAGTGTTGGCGCGGTGGGGTGTGGATGCCGCTGCGGGCGGCTGGAGGAATGTGGATGCAATAAATCTCGCTTCAATGCGTTATGTATCATAAATAGAACAGTATGAGCCGAGGCAAGTATATATGCAAGGAACTCAAAGAGGTGCGTCGTCGCATCGCCGAGGAGAACGGCATCCCGCTGGAGATAAAGGAATGTACCTACGAAGGCCCCTGTCGCGGCACCTGCCCGCGTTGCGAGGCCGAGGTGCGCTATCTGGAGAACGCGCTGGCCAACCGCCTGCGCTTCGGCAAGGTGGCCACGGTGGCGGGTCTGGCACTCGGCCTGGCCTCCTGCGGGGTGCAGACTGAAGGCGAGGCTCCATGTACGGATACTTTGCCTCTGGACGATACTGCCGGCGTGGCCGACACCATGCGGCCAGAAGTCCCGGAGGGACCCGAGACGAGCATCGAAGTGCCGGAGGTGGGCGAAATGGTCGTCACTGGCGATGTGGCAGATGTGCCGCCGCCACCTCCTGACACTGCCGTATTGGAAGTGGGCGGCATTGATGCTGACGATTTTTTGCTTGGGGTTTATGTGGATACTGAACCTGTGTTCCCAGGCGGTATGGAAGCTATGTACAAGTTTCTCGAAGACAATATAAAGTATCCGCAGTTGGCACTGGAAAACAACATCCAGGGCAGGGTGTACGTCAGCTTTGTGGTGGAGAAAGACGGCAGTATCAGTAACCCGATCCTATTGCGCGACATCGGTGGCGGTTGCGGTCAGGAGGCCATTCGTGTGGTGAAGATGATGCCCAAGTGGACACCTGGCATGCAGAGCGGCAAGCCTGTGCCGGTGCAGTACAACCTTCCCGTCAATTTTGTGCTGCCACAAGACCGGATGCAGGTCATCGAGGGTAAGGCATTGCCCATACAAGGCAAGCCTGCTGCTCCGCCGGTGAACGAATACGGCAACCCCGGGCAGGACACCGTGAAGGTGATAGTGAAATAGCAGTCGGTTTGGAGTTGATGGAGGCACTACCGTTCATAGGCATCGACCGGCACCGCATAGGTGTCGACGGGGTGGGGGTGACCACCCTCGCTGCCTTCCACGGCTGTCCGCTGCGATGCAAGTATTGCCTCAACCGCCGTTGCCTCGAGGCTCCCGACAACTTACCCCGTTATACACCACAACAACTATACAACAAGGTGGGGGTGGACAACCTCTACTTCATCGCCACGGGCGGCGGAGTCTGCTTCGGCGGCGGCGAACCGCTGCTGCGGGTGGACTTCCTTGAGGAGTTCAAACTCCTCTGCGGCAAGGGATGGAACCTGACGGTGGAGACCTCGCTGCAGGTGCCGCGCGAGAGCGTGGTGCGGGCAGCCGAGGTGGTGGGCGATTTTATCGTCGACATCAAGGAGAGCAACCCCGACATATACAGGGCCTACACCGGCGGCGACGCGCATGTGGCGTGGGACAACCTGGAGTGGCTCATACAAAAGAAAGGACCCGAACATGTTATTGTACGGGTCCCGTTGATTCCTGATTTCAATACCGAGGCCGATTGCGGCCGCACCGCTGTGCGTCTCACGGCGATGGGCGCGACGCGCATCGACCGCTTCACCTATCGCGTGCAGCAGTCGTGATCGTGGCAGTGGCTGCTGCTGGTCTCGAGTTCCAAGGTGCTGTGGTGTATGCCGAGGTCGTCGAGAGTTTCTTTCACTCGGTCGGTGACCTCCTCGAGCATCGAGGCTTCGGGGATGACGATATGGCAGGTTAGCGCCGTCTCCGTCGTTGAAATGGCCCAGATGTGCATGTGGTGCACGTTGAGTACACCCTCCTGGCTTTCAATCTTCTTGCTTATCTCCTCTACGTCGAAGCCCTCGGGCACGGCGTCGGTGCTCATGCGCAGGCTTTCGCTCAGCAGGTCCCAGGTGCTCACCAGTATGACCACGGCGATGACCAGGCCGATAATGGGGTCGATAACCGTCCAGCCAGTGTAGTGGATCACTATGCCGCTGACCACCACGCCGATGCTCACCAGCGTGTCGGCCAGCATGTGCAGGAAGGCTCCGCGCGTGTTGATGTCGTGCTTCTGCTGGCGGCTCAACGCCCAGGCAGTGAGACCGTTGATGACTATGCCTATGGCAGCCGTCCAGATGATGAGTGTGCCGTTGACCTCCGTGGGATGGAAGAATTTGTCGACGCTCTCCACTATGATGGCGCCCACGGCCACCAGTAGTATGATGGCGTTGAGCAGCGAGATGAGCACCGACGCCTTGCGGTGGCCATAGGTGAAGCGTTTGGTGGCGTGGCTCGAGGCCAGTTTCAGCGCTATCATGGCCAGCAGCAGCGAGAAGACGTCGCTCAGGTTGTGTCCCGCGTCGGAAAGCAGGCCGATACTGTTGCCTACAATGCCGGCTACGGCCTCGACGATGACGAAGGTAAGGTTCAGCGCTACCGCCACAATATATATTGTAGACAGTTTTTCTATCGCGTGCGCGTGATGGTGATGGTGGTGACCGTGGTGGTCGTGTCCGTGCTCATGATGGTGTTCATGGCAGTCGTGTTCGCCCGGCATGTTCGCGGAGCATGCTTCGTGATGATGGTGTTCGTGTTCCATATTTCAATAGTTTTTTTGTTCGTTTTTCAGTTTGCAAAATTACGAACTATTTCCGACATGGGAGCGTCACCATTGCTGGTGAGTGTGTTTTATCTCTCACCGTTTGAAGTATAATGTTTAAAGTGTTGGTTTGTAGTGCGAAAACCTTAAACCTTAAACCCTAAACCTTAAACCTTAAACTTTTTCCCTTTATCGTCAAAATGTGCGTAACCACACTTCTCCTCCCTTCATTATTATTAGTACAGTTT
>JAEEGL012940821.1_pt1 | contig 11577 bp, 7 predicted proteins | sample 9134231 | NCBI WGS metagenome assembly JAEEGL01 (sample SAMN16246548, study PRJNA631951) | gut metagenome | biome: gut microbiome; feature: rumen; material: fiber-attached | host: Bos | place: Iran: Karaj | collected 2018-10 | reverse complement strand
TCAGCATGAACACCATCCAGGAATACGCCGAATCCAGCCGCCTGGGCGTGCCGATCCTGGTGTCCATGGACTCCGTGCACGGCCTCAGCTACGTCAGCGGCGCGACCGTCACCGGCCATAACCTGGCCCTGGCCGCCACCCGGGACGAGGATCTGGTGATCCGCCTGGCGGAAATGGCCCGGGAAGAGCACATCGCCATCGGCGTGCGCATGACCCTGTCCCCTGAATCCGACATCGCCTCCGAACCCCGCTGGGGCCGCGTGATGGAGACATTCGGTGAGGATCCCGACCTGGTTACCAGCATGGTCCGGGCACAGATCGTGGCGTTCCAGAACGGGACCATGGGCGTCAACAAGGACGGCATCGTGGCGTGCATCAAGCACTTCCCCGGCGCCGGCCCCCAGATGGAAGGCAAGGACACCTCGCCCATCGTGGCGGATGAGGAAACCCTGCAGATCCACCTGAAGCCTTACTACGCCGCCATCGAAGCGAATGTCGGCTCCGTGATGCCGTATTACTCCGTGCCGCTGGCCCTGGATATGGAAAACAGCGCGATCGGCTCCAAGGCCGCGCTGCAGGACCTGCTCCGCGAGCAGATGGGCTTTGAAGGCATCATCCAGACGGACTGGGGCATGATCTGGGCTATCCAGGAAGGCCGCGGAACCATGCTGGGTGAAGAAGTTTCCGACGAGGAAGCCATTATCATCGGTATCACCGAGAGCCGCGTGGACGGCATCGGCGGTGAGTCCATCAAGCTGATCGACCAGATGGAGGAAATGGTTGAGGAAGGCAAGATCGACGAAGAGATCGTTACCGCCGCCGCCAAGCGCATCGTGAAAGCCAAGTTTGAACTGGGCGTATTCGAGAATCCCTACTGCGACGTGGACTACGCGGTGTCCTTCGTGGGAAACGAAGAACATACGGCCCTGAACCTGCTGGCGGCCGAAAAGTCCATGACGCTGCTGAAGAACGACGGCACGCTCCCGCTGACAAAGGACGCCGGACAGAAGATCCTGGTGGTCGGCCCCCGTGCCGGAGACATGGACTCCCTGGTAGGCGGCTGGTCCTCCAAGCAGGAAGGCCTGACCATCGCGGCGGCGGTTGAGGAATTCGCCGGCGCAAGCGACACCGTGACCTACATCGCCGGCAACGACGAGACGGAACTGGAAGCCATCAAGGAAGCCGCCAAGGATGCGGACGTCATCATCGTGAGCGTCGGTGAGCCCAGCTACCAGCACGACCCGCCGTGGGGCTACGCGACGCTGGAGATCACCGCTACGCAGCAGGAGATCGCCGAAGCCGTGAAGGAAGCGGCGCCCGAAACCCCGATCATCACCGTGGTCACCGGCGGACGTCCCTACATCCTGACCTGGTTCGACGAGAACACCAACGCAGTGCTGGAAGCGTACTATCCCGGACAGCAGGGCGGTATCGCGATCGCTGAAACCCTGTTCGGCGACAACAACCCGACCGGCAAGACCCCCATTCAGTTCCCGCGGGATATGGAATCCGTGAACAACCAGAGCGGCGACGTATCCTTCGACCTGGAGAACCCGCTGTACGATTACGGCTGGGGCCTGAGCTACGGCGAATAAGACAGCCCTAACACCTGCGCGGGCGCGCAACGCGCCCGCGCAGGACTTGCCTGAGGGGGAATGTTGCGAATGAATAAGATACAGTTATTCCTGAATAATTTCTACATAATGACCTTTGAGGGGAAGGGCGCGTTCTGGGGAATCATCCTGGCAGTCGTGCTCATCGCCCTGGTCTACATCTTTGCCGAAAAGCTCAGGGACCGCCTGAAGAAAAAGACGGTATTCCTGCTGGCTGTTCCGATCCTGCTGCTCGCCTGCTTTGCCCTGCTGCTGGTCAACTCCTGCAATTACGTTCCCCTGGCCGAACGGGCGGAACAGAACGCAGCCACCTACGCCTGGGAACAGACGACCAAGAAATCGGAAAACAGCCTGACGTATACGGCGGACATCAAGGATCCCGCCACCGGCAAAGCGTATGAACAATCCTTCACCTTCAGCGATATCCTGGGGCAGCTGACCGTGAAGGAAACCTCGGACCATGTGAAAGAGGAATTCACGGTCACCAGCTCGGACAAAGGCTCCATGCTGACCTTCAGCCCCGACGGGACCTACGTGTTCCGCACGGCGGACGGCGCCGCGGAGGAGAACGGGACGTACGTCTACGCGGACAAGTCGCTGGTGCTGACTGCTGAGGACGGTACGGAGACCAAGGTCGGCAAGACCAGCTCCAAGCTGCGGTACACCACCGCCGACGGCGCGACCAAACAGGAATTCGCCATCAAGGAACTGAAGGAAGAATTCGTCATCGAGGAAACCGCGCAGTATGTGCCGGAAGAGGTCACCCTGACCGGCGAGGATGAAAGCTCCACGCTGACCTTCCATCCGGACGGCACCTATGTGTTCCGGGCGGCGGACGGCGCCGAGGAAACCGGCCATTACGTCTACCGCGGAAACGAAATGGTGCTGGCCAACGCCGAGGGAGGCGAAGCGTTCGGAAAGAACTTCGGCGCGCAGACCTTCTGGCTGGTGTTCGCGGTGATCGTGGCGGCGGCCATGGTGCTGATCTTCGTTTTCCAGAAACAGATCAAAGCCTTCCTGAACAAGCATCCGATGATCTGGCTGCTGATCCCGGCCGCACTGCTGATCTACTTCGTGTACGTGGCGATCGGCTGGAACGTGTGGGTTTCCGTATCCGACTGGGCGGACCACAGCCAGACGGCGTCCTACGGATGGGGCGGCTTCGGGCAGTATACCAAGATGTTCGGCGACAGCTCCTTCTGGAACGCGGTGCTGAACACGCTGAAACTGTTCCTGATCATTCCCGTGTGCCTGCTGCTGGGCATCGGGCTGGCGCTGGTCATGGACCAGGGCCTGAAAGGAACCCCGATCTTCCGGACCCTGATCCTGCTGCCCTTCGCGCTTTCCTTCGTGGTTACGGGCCTGATCTGGCAGCAGATGTTTAACGGAAACGGCGGTATCCTGGTGGAGTTCTTCAAGCTCATCGGGATCACGCTGAATATCAACTGGACCAGCAACGAACTGGTCATGTATTCCATCATGCTGGTCATGATCTGGCAATTCTCCGGCTACGTGGCCGTGATCTTCCTGGCGGCAATCAAGAACGTTCCCACGAATATCATCAACGCCGCCAAGCTGGACGGCGCCTATATGCCGCGCGTCTACCGGAAGATGATCCTTCCGCAGATGACGGGCGCCATGGGCAGCTGCATCACGATCCTGGCCATGTACGCGCTGCGGTCCTTCGACCTGATCTACTCGCTGACCAGTTACACGAACCCCGCCTCCGCGACGCTGCCGATCATGATGTACAACGAAATGTACGCTCATGACAACTACGCATACGCTGCGGCCATCAGCTGCTTCCTGCTGGCGATGGTTCTGATACTGATCCTGCCGCTGACCTATGCGACGAACAGGAGGAAGAAATAATGCAGAATGATATGATAGAACGCAGCAAAGCGGGGCAGGCGGCACAGACGCTGCGCGTAAAGCCCAAATGGCATATGACCGTGCTGCATATTGTCTACTATCTGATCCTGGTGCTCTTCCTCGTGTTCTATATGCTGCCCTTCTGGGGCGCGCTGGTTTCCAGCTTCAAGAGCAACGCGGAAGCCATCAGTACCTCTCCGATCGCGCTGCCGCAGCAGTTCTCGATGGAAGGTTACAGCGGCGCTATGGATCTGCTGGCCGTTTCCCTGCTGAACAGCCTTGTGGTAACGATCTTCGGCGCGGCCGGCTCCGTTTTCCTCGGATCCATCTGCGCCTACGCGCTGGGAAAATGGAAGTTCAAGCTGAACAACGTATTCTTTATCCTGCTGGTGGCGGCAACCTACCTGCCGTTCCAGGCCATCCTGATCCCCCTGCTGAACAATATCACCAATTACGGACTATACGACAACATATGGGGTATCGTGCTGGCCCACTCGATCTTCGGTATGCCGATGTGCACCACGATGATGCGCGGCTACTACGCGGAGGTGCCGGACGCGCTGATCCGCCAGGCCATGATCGACGGAAACGGCATGTGGCAGATCTACCGGAAGATCGTGGTGCCGAACACCAAACTGGCTACGATCACCACCTTCGTGTTCCAGTGCACATCCATCTGGAACGAGATGCTGTTCGCACTGGTACTGGCCAACCAGGGTGACAGCGCACAGGCGCCCCTGGCCACGATCGTGCTGAACTCCTTTGTCGGATCGACAGGCGTCGAGATCAACCAGCTGATGGCCGGTTCGATGATCCTGGCCCTGCCGATGCTGATCATCTACATCTTCATGGGCAAGTACCTGATCAGCGGACAGATGAGCGGCGCAGTCACCGCATCGTAAAGCGGAAAGGAGACAGAAAGAAAATGAAAACAACGAAACGGATCATTTCCCTGATCCTGGCCGCCCTGCTGGTGATCGGTATCCTGCCCGTGATCGCGGAGGACGCCGCCTATGAGCAGCCGGTGCTGGTGGCACGGGAAAAAGACATCATCGAAGTGGAAGGATATCAGTTCAAGGACCTGAACGACAACGGCGAACTGGATCCCTATGAAGACTGGCGCCTGACGCCCGAAGAGCGCGCCGACAACCTGCTCTCCATGATGAGCACGGAACAGAAGGCCCTCCAGATGGCGCACCTGACGCTGGTGAGCACCAAGGACAAATGGTTTACCGACAGCAACGTCGGATTCGCCCTGGTATACGAACTGATCTTCGAAGCGGAAGAACCGGACGAGGATGAGGACGACTGGGACGACGAGGACGAAGAGGAAGAAGGAACCCCGGCTCCCACGACCAATACCGGCTACGCGGCCTGGAAACTGAACGAGATCCAGCAGCTGAGCGAGTCCTCCGAATTCGGTATCCCGATCATCTTCTCCATGGATACGGAAGCCGGCGCGGCCTTCATGCGGGACGCGACCTTCCTGCCGGACGAGATCAACCTGGGCGCGGCGCTGGACGAAGAACTGACCGCGCAGTACTACCAGGTGCTGAAGGAAGAACTGATGGCGGTGGGCGTGCGCATGGCGCTGAGCCCGGACGCCGACCTGATCAGCGATCCCCGCTGGGGCCGCAACCAGGAATGCTATTCCGAAGACGTTGAAGTTGTAAAGAAACTGATCGTCATCGCCGTGGAAACCCTGCAGGGCGGAAGCGAACTGAAGCCGGATTCCATCCTGGCGTGCGTCAAGCACTTCCCGGGCGCGGGCGCCCAGGAAGGCGGCGTGGACGGCAGTGCGCTGACTATTTCCGAAGATACGCTGGAACTGCACCTGGCCGGATTCCAGGCGGCGATCGACGCGGGCGTCGCAGCGGTGATGCCCTACGGCTACTCGACCGTCCCGTACCTGGGCGGCGACGCGGTTGAATTCTCCGCGGACCAGAGCGCGGTGGTCATGACCGACCTGCTGCGCGGCGAGCTGGGATTCACCGGCATCATCCAGACCGACTGGGGCATGAACTTCGCGCAGGCAGCCAATTCCGGCGCGGACATCCTGGGCGGCATGGGCGAAAAGAACGCCAAGCGCGATATCGCGGAGGAAGTTTCCGAAGAGCGGATCGACGACGCGGTGCGCCGGATCCTGATCGCGAAATTCGAACTGGGCCTGTTCGAGAATCCCTATGTGGATGAAGCGGCGGCTGAAGCGATCGTCGGAAGCGACGAGCACAAGGCCATCGCGAAGAACGCGGCTGTAAAATCCTTCACGCTGGTGAAATACGAGAACGCCGCTTCCCTGGAGGGACAGCAGTTCATCGTGGCCGGCGAACTGGCGACCGACGTGCGCTGCCTGAACAGCGGCTGGACCGCCAAGGAACCCACGGAGATCACCGGAACCACGATCCTGGAAGCGCTGCAGGCGAAGGCCGGCGCTGAGAACGTGACCTACATCGCAACGGCGGAGGAAGTGCCCGCGGACCTGACCGGCGTAACCGCCATCGTGGTGGTCGGCGAGAAGAGCGGCACCCATGATCCCGCCTGGGGCGCGACAACACTGGAGTTCCCGGAGGAACAGGTGGCCCTGATCGAAGCGCTGGACAAGGCCGGCGCGAACGTGGTGGCCGTTGTGGTGATGAACCGGGCCTATGTGCTGACCCCCATCGCGGACGCGGCAGATACCGTTCTGCTGGTGTACCGCCCGGGCGTGACCTGCGGCGCGGAAGCGATCGCGGATACGCTCTTCGGCGAGAACCCCATTACGGGCAAACTGCCGTTCCAGATCCCCGCAACGATGGACCAGGTACTGGCACAGCGCGAGGATCTTCCCATGGATATCGAAGATCCGCTGTATGACTACGGTTTCGGTATCGACGCCGAAGGATTCGGGAGGTAAGGAAAGATGGCTGCTATAACGATCAAGAATCTGAACGTCAGCTACAACAAAGGGAAGACCCTGATCCTGGACAACTTTAACCTGGAGATCAAGGACGGAGAATTCTGCGTGTTCCTCGGACCTTCCGGATGCGGAAAATCCACGGCCATGCACTGCATCGCCGGCCTGCTGCATCCCCTGGGCGGCGAAGTCCGGTTCGGGGACGAGGTGATGACCCTCTCCGACGGCAAGGGCAAGGACAAGACCTTCGTACCGCCGCAGGAACGCAACATCGCCATGGTGTTCCAGGAATACGCCCTGTATCCGAACATGACGGTCCGGGAGAACATGTCCTTCGCGCTGAAGACCAAGAAGGCGCCGAAGGAAGAGATCGAGAAGCGCGTGGACTACATGGCCAAGATGCTGAGCATCGAACAGCTGCTGGAGCGCCGCCCCGCGGAGCTTTCCGGCGGACAGCGCCAGCGCGTGGCCCTGGGCCGCGCCCTGGTCCGCGACCCGCAGGTGTTCCTGCTGGACGAACCGCTGGGCAACCTGGACGCGAAGCTGCGTGACCAGGTGCGCTACGAGCTGAAGAAGATCCAGGAACAGCTGGGGATCACCACGGTGTACGTCACCCACGACCAGACGGAAGCCATGACCATGGCTGACCATATCGTACTGCTGAAGGACGGCCATATCATGCAGCAGGGAACCCCCAACGAGATGTATGACCATCCGGCCAACGAGTTCGTTGCCGGATTCCTGGGCACGCCCCAGATCAACATCTTCCCGTGCGACGTGAAGGAAGAGAACGGCACCCTGATCCTGGACGCCGGCACCTTCCGGCTGACGGCGCCGGACCACGTGAAGAAATCCCTGGCACCCTACGCCGGCAAGAAGGTGGACCTGGGCATCCGTCCGTCGGACTTCGAAATGGCGAAGGAAGGCGTGAACGCGATCCCCGGACACGTGGATTCCATTGAGCCCCTGGGCGACGCCTACCTGATCTACGTGCGCGTGGGCGAGAAGGTCGTCGTGTACAAGTACGCGGGCGAGACAGCTCCGGAAGAAAAGGAACTGCTGCTGGCGCCGAACATGGCGAAGCTGCACCTGTTCGATCCGCAGACGGAAGAACGGATTAATTCATAAGTTTTCGATACCGGTGTTGAAAATATCAAAAAACAGACGCATATCGGAGGGCTGAATATGGATGAGATGAAAAAGCTGCTGGAAGCGCTGGAAGAAGTGCGGGACGACGTGGATTTCGCGCACCAGGAAGGACTGGTGGAAGACGGAATCATCGATTCGCTGGACCTGACGCGGATCATCGCTTCCCTGGACGAGGCTTTTGACATTCATATTCCCGCCGGTGAAATCGAACCGGAGAACTTCGACAATATCAACGCCATCCTGGAGATGGTGCACAGGTATCAGAAATGAGTACGCGGAATATCCTGGAGTGGCTGGAGGAAGCCGCCTGCTTCGCGCCGGACGCAAAGGCCTTTGAGCAGCCCGGCAGGAGCATGACCTGGAGCGAGGTGTGCCGCCGGGCCCGGTGCGCGGGCACGGCGCTGAGCCGCCTGATCCCGAGACAGACGCCGGTGCTGATCCTGATGGACAAGAGTCCGGACTGCCTGTGCGCTATGCTGGGCGCCGCATACGCGGGATGCTTCTACACCCCGCTGGATTCCGGCATGCCGGAAGCAAGAATGAAAATGATCGCGGAGAAGCTGCAGCCCGCCGCGGTGATCTGCGAAGACAAATATAAAGAGACGGCCGGGCAGATCGCCGGAGCCGCCAAACTGCTGTCCCCGGCGGACTTTCCGGAGACGGCGGACCTGGAAACGCTGGACGCGCGCCGCAGGGAGCATATCGACAACGACCTGCTGTACGTGCTGTTCACCAGCGGATCCACCGGAACGCCGAAAGGCGTTTCCATCACACACCGGAGTGTGATCGACTTTATCGAATGGGCCTGCCCCGCGCTGCGGCTGCCGGAAGGCGTCCGGTTCGGAAGCCAGGCGCCGTTCTACTTCGACAATTCCGTGCTGGATATCTACTGCACGATGAAGAAACACGGCAGCCTGTTCCTGATTCCGAAGGGGGACTTCATGTTCCCCGGGCGGCTGCTGAAGCGGCTGCAGGAAGAACGGATCGACACGCTGTTCTGGGTGCCGTCCGCGCTGACGGCGCTTGCCGGGGCCGGCGTGCTTTCGCCGGGATGCCTGCCGGAGATGAAGCGCGTGTTCTTCTGCGGGGAAACGATGCCCTGCAGCACGCTGAACCAATGGAAGAAAGCGGTTCCGGAGGCGGACTACGTGAACATGTACGGGCCGACGGAGATCACCGACGTGTGCACCTGGTACCGGGCGGACCGGGAGTTCGCGGATACGGACAGTCTGCCGATCGGTTTCCCCTGCAAAAACACGCGGATCCTGCTGATCGACGGGGAGATCTGCGTGGGTGGTACCTGTCTGTCACCGGGATACTACAACGATCCGGAAAAGACGGCGGCGGCCTTTGTGCAGAATCCGCTGCGGCCCCAGATCCGTGAGATCATCTACAAGACCGGGGACCTGGGAACATACAATGACCGGGGCGAACTGATGTTCCTGGGACGGCGCGACAACCAGATCAAGCGCAGCGGGTACCGGATCGAACTGGGCGAAATCGAATGCGCGCTGCAGAACGCCGGAGACGTCGAACTGTGCTGCTGCTATTACGACAGCGAACGGGAGAAAATTGTCGCCGCCTATACCGGGAACGCGGAGGACGCGGGAATCAAGGCCGCGCTGAAAAAGGCGCTGCCCAAATATATGATGCCGGATCTGCTGCTGAAGCGGGAAGCGCTGCCGCGGACCGCAAGCGGGAAGATTGACAGGCTGGCTCTCAGACAGGAGGCAGAACGTGAGCATCTTATCCATTGAGTTTCTTCTGCTGGCGGCAGGGACGCTGATCGTCTACTACCTGCTGCCGCTGAAAATCCGGTGGATCGCGCTGCTGGCAGGCAGCGCTGCTTTCGTTTATTTTTCCGGCTGGCAAAGCGTGGCGCACCTGTCGGCGGCGGCCCTGGTGATGTGGATCGGCGGCCTGCTGCTGGCCAAACATAAAAGCAAGGTGCTGCTGGCGGTCCTGCTGGTACTGGACCTGGGGGCCATGGCCTTCCTGAAGTATTATCCGAGCCTGAGCGGGGCGGGGTTGATCCTGCCCATCGGGCTGAGCTACTTTACTTTCCAGAGCGCGGGATACCTGATCGACGTATACCGCAGAAAGGCGGAGGCCCAGAAGAATCCCCTGAAGGCGTGGCTGTTCATCGGGTACTTCCCGCAGCTGGCCCAGGGACCGATCTCCACCTGGAAGGAGCTGGGCGGGCAGCTGATGACCGGCCACCGGCTGGAACCGGAGAACGTGGTTTCCGGATTCCAGCTGATGCTGTGGGGCATGTTCAAGAAGATGGTGATCGCGGACCGGCTGGCCGCGACGACGGCCGCCCTGCTGCAGGAAAGCGAGATGCCGCTGCCCGGATGGTTCATCGCGGGCGGCGTGATCCTGTACGCGATCCGGCTGTATCTTGATTTTTCCGGCGGCATGGACGTGATCCGGGGCATCTCCCGGATGGCCGGGATCGAACTGCCGGAGAACTTCCGGCGGCCGTTCTTCTCCCAGAGCGTGGGCGAATACTGGCGGAGATGGCATATCACGCTGGGCGCATGGTTCCGCAGCTACCTGCTGTACCCGCTGACCACCAGCCGCGCGGGTATCGGGCTTGGGAAGGCGGCTTCCAAAGTATTCGGCAAGAAGACGGGGCGGACGGTGCCCACGGCGCTGGCGACGCTGCTGGTGTTCCTGCTGATCGGCGTATGGCACACGGCCAACTGGAACGCGGTGATCTTCGGCGCGTATTTCGGCATCGTGATGGCGGCCTCCACACTGATGGAACAGGTATGGAAAACGATGCGGATGACGCTGAACCTGCCGAAGAAGGGATGGATGTCCCCGTTCCGGCTGGTACGAACGCTGCTGCTGGTGCTGCTGGCCCAGTATTTCGCGTTTACCCCGAACCCGGCGACGGGACTCTCCCTGCTGGCCGGGACCTTCCGAAACTGGAGTTTCGCGGAGTTCTCTACGCTGACGACCAGCGTGATGGAGGTCCGGGAATGGATCATCGCCGGGGCGGCGTGCCTGATCGTACTGGTGATCGACATCCTGTGCGAGAAGAAGAAGGACGTATGCGGAACGCTGGCGCGGACGCATTTCTGGTACCGCTGGCCGGTGCTGATCCTGCTGATCCTGGCAATCGTGACGTTCGGCGTGTACGGTGCGGGGTTCGACGGGGCGGCGTTCCTGTACACGCAATTTTAGTTATTAGTTGTTAGTTGGGAGGATAAGGTGTCAGAAGTGGATGAGATCCGGAGGGAGGACGCCGTGACGGCGGAAACGGAGCGGCAGGAGGCATTTCAGGAAGAAATGCGGGAGAAGAAGGCCAGGCGGAAGAAACTGGCCGGCTTTGGCGTGCGCGCGATCTGCTTTACCATTCTTACGTTTCTCCTGCTGATCTACGCCACGTACGTTTTCACGCCGAAGCACGACTACGGAATCTGCTCCATGGTGACCTACTACAACCAGGAGCCTGACACCATCGACGTGCTGACGATCGGTACCTCGCTGGCGTACGCCGGCATCAACACCAACGTGCTGTGGGAGGAATACGGGATCGCGGCCTACAACCTGTGCAGCGCGGAGCAGCCGTTCTGGGTGAGCTACTATACGCTGCAGGAGGCGCTGAAGACCCAGCATCCGAAGGTAATCCTGCTGGACGCGAAACCGGCCATCTATACCCGGGACTATTCCAAGCGGGGACGGACGATTCTTTCCACCTACGGGATCCGGGGAATCGAAAACCGGGTCGGCGCGACGCTGGCCTGCGTGGAAACGCCGGCGGACGCGGTGAGCTACCTGCTGGGACTGCCGGAGGTGCACAACAATTATAAAAAGCTGGAGTGGTCCGACTTCGTATTCCCGCCGGACAACGGCGGCCGGGGCCCCACCTGGAAGGGATATATCGAATCCGACATGATCGAACGGCATGAAAAGCCTTCCGTCGTATGGAACAGCACGAAGCGGAACATGAACCCGCGGGAAGAGGAATACGCCCGGAAGATCTTTGAACTGGCGCAGGAGAAGGAAATCCCGGTCGTGCTGATCGGCCTGCCCAACCCC
>JAEEGL011716799.1_pt1 | contig 11577 bp, 11 predicted proteins | sample 9134231 | NCBI WGS metagenome assembly JAEEGL01 (sample SAMN16246548, study PRJNA631951) | gut metagenome | biome: gut microbiome; feature: rumen; material: fiber-attached | host: Bos | place: Iran: Karaj | collected 2018-10 | reverse complement strand
GACCGCGAGCACGCAAAACAGGCAGGTCAGCGTTTTGAGATCGAAATAGCCGAGATACGCCTCATCCTGCGGAACGAAGAACATCGTGATCACCGCGGCAATCAGCGCGATGACCATCACGGCGTTCTTTTTGATAAAGCTTTTGATCGTTCGGAAAACGACGTTGTCCGTCCATTTTTTCATCGTCGAATCAACGCGGCACGTCCCCTCTCCTGCCGGCAGCCGTTATTATATCCGCCCCAAAGCGGTCTGTCAATCGGGTGTTTTTCTCTTTCTCCGCAATCAATAAAAAAGCCCCGGATTTGGGGGCTAAACAATTTCATACAGTTGTTAAAGCTGCATTTCCTGATCATTTCGAAAACGCTTTATATTGATATCAATTGATTTTATCTTATGTCTCACTGGCAAATAGACCGTTGTATCGGAAAAGGAAGTTTTTCTACTGTTTACGAAGCTCACCATACCGATAGTTTATACAGATCAGCAATCAAAGTGATTCATTCTTCATTTCAGTACTTTGACATAAATAGATCTGATATAACTCATCGTGTATATAACGCTTCTGAAATGATTCAGATGGAACTGGACAATATGGTCAAGCTACTGCTGCTCATCCGCAGTTTTTCACACAGAGCCTCTTGCTTCATCCCCTCGGCGAGCATAGTCTGTATTCTCTTCGTCTTTGGATAAACAATATCGCCAGTCGTAATCAGGATCTTCCGAACCTTGAGTCTGGATATGCCAAACTCATCTGCCAGAAGTTCCTGTTTTTTCTTTCCCTCCCGCCCTTTCTCATCTTCGGATGGATTGTTAAAAGATTCGGATACGGCATTATAGAGGTCTGCGATTACCTTCTCCGCATCAGGATATTTGGGCTTACGTCCCATGCTCTCAGTTCCTTTCTGCTACAAATAAACGTCACAAAACATCATATTGGCCGGAAAAGAAAGCCGGTTTCAGCGCGTCGCCTTCCCGGCTTTTTTTAGTGCGTGGGCTTCTGAATGTATTCGCTTGGGGCTGGTCTTCAATGCTTTGAAGAGCCGGTAAAACGGAAGGAATGGAAGCAGTATTGGATATTTGAAGAAGGTGGCGTACCGTTTCTTAAAATGATCCCTGTACGGATCGTTCTTACCAAGCGGTCCGAAGACACGCCGTGTGAAATATTGAAGTTTGCTTGTCCTTGCCACTTTGTTTTCTACGTCATGTTCCAGCGTTCCGTAAGTACCGGAAGAAACGATGTAATTCAGCATCTTCTCTTGCTCTTCAGTCAGCGGCTTACCATTGAACAGTGCAAGCGATAACTCCCGATTCTTCTGCTCAAAATCTGTAATACATAGCTTTTCCACTTCAGCAGCCACATAGTCCATATCAAGAACAGTGGTGTTGAGAAAAACATAGGTATCAAGAAGAGAACGGAGTCCAGTACCACCTCTGTAATAATGCTTGTATTCGTGAGCAATCATGAAGATATAGAAGTCCTCTGGGCTAAAGTGATAACCGTAGTTGTTGTCTTCGTCTTTTAGGAGTTGTCCCTTTACATTTTTATAGTACTCGTACAGGTTTTTATCGTGTTTATCGCCGAACAACTGTCGATGCATTTCAAAGGAAGATACTGGCGGTTTGAAATAATCATCGTCGTTGGATTCCCCGTAGCTCTTTACTTGGAAGCCAAGATCAATCATGATACTCTGCACATCAGCAGAGCGAGTAGCATCAAAGAGGACATCATGGTCACACATCTCACGCATGGCGAATTTCGGATAGCGACTTTTCAGGACAGCCCCTTTTAACGGCATGTACCAGATCCCGGCAGTTTCAAGCTTGGCTGTGACGTTCTTCAGATCATTGTTCAAGATAACTGCTTGCCTCTGCGCTAATGCAATGGCATCCTTAAACTGAGCCGTACTGATTCCCATATTTTTGAGGACCAGTCCTACCATAGAAGCAAGCATATGCTTCTGCGCTGTTTTGAACAGATGATCGAAATTAAACTCGTCTATCTGATCAGCCTGAGGCGTTACTCCATTGACGGCACATCCACAGAGATAAACAACACTGCTAATATTCTTTTTGTACTCAAGATCTGTCATAATACTACTTCTCTTCTTTGAATGAGGGATAAGGTTTGCTTCGGTAAAACACTGTAACAAGCTTTCTTGATAATCTTTCTTGCTGATGAAAGTAAGTTCATTGTTTCCCCCATCTCAATATTGGTCGCATCCCTTACAAGACAACTTCATTAGTCGGATCGATGCCACTTTTGTACTGCTGTATACGATGCTCGTTGTGGTTGAAGCCGATCACCTTAACATGCTTCGCGAACTCAACTGCTATAGGCATTCCCACATAGCCGAGTCCTACAAGCGCCAGCTTCTCCTCTCCTCTGATCAGCCGGTCGTACAAATTAGAATACACAGGGGTTTCCATCATTGAATCCTTTCATTCATAGTTTTCACGCTGTCAATGACAGCAAATGCTATGGGGAAAGGGTCTTTCCTATGCGGTCCCATACCGCCAGTAAAATGTTTATAATCTCTTACTATTTACAGTTTTATGCTTTACAGCCTCCAGAAACGCATACCGGATGCCTTAAGTTCATCCATACGATAGAGGCTTTTAACGTCAATCAGAACTTTCTCTTCATCCGGGAGTTCTTCCTTGAACAGCGTCTTCAGCTGCATCATGGACATAGAACGGAATTCATTGTGGCCGACAGCCACAATTACGCAGTCTGCCTTTGGTATATCTTCCCACGCCACAAGGTCAACACCATACTCATGCTTTGCCACAGCTACATCAGCCCAGGAATCAGTTACAACAGGATTGATATCGTATTCCTTCAATCGGTTGATAATGTCCACAACCTTACTGTTCCGAGTATCCGGGCAGTTCTCCTTGAACGTAATGCCGAGGATAACAACTGTAGCTTTCTTCGGGGCCATGCCTGCTTCGATCATCTCTTTGATCGCGGCATCCGCTACGAAAGCACCCATACTGTCATTGACCTTCCGACCATTCAGGATGATCTGACTGTGATAACCTAGCATTTCAGCAGCGTTAGTCAGATAGTAAGGATCCACGCCGATGCAGTGGCCACCGACAAGACCTGGACGGAATCCAAGAGCATTCCACTTGGTATTCATTCCGGCCAGAACTTCATCCGTGTCGATATGCAGTTTGTCGCAGATGATGGCGATCTCGTTCATGAAGGCGATATTGATATCCCGCTGGCTGTTCTCCACGACCTTGACCGCTTCTGCCGTCTTGATATCGGAGACCGGGAACGTACCAGCCTTGATCACAATATCATAGACCTTTTTGATCTCGCGGGCGGACTCCTCATCCATACCAGACACGATCTTACGGATGGTCGTCAGGGTATGGACACGGTCACCGGGATTAATACGCTCCGGGCTATAGCCGATCTTCTAGTCAACGCCGCACTTAAGGCCAGACTCTTTCTCAATAATCGGAACACAGATGTCCTCTGTTACACCGGGATACACCGTAGACTCGAAGACAACGATTGTTCCGGGCGTAAGGTTCTGACCGACCGTTCGAGACGCGCCCTCTACAGGCCGCAGATCAGGTGTAGTATCGGGATTTACCGGTGTTGGAACAGCGACAATAATGAACTTTGCTTCCTTGAGTCTTGTCGGATCAGCTGTAAAATCCACCGTCGTGTTCTTGATCGCCTCACCAACCTCATTGGTAGCGTCAATACCATTGCGGTATTCATTGACGCGCTTCTCGTTTATATCAAAACCGATGACCTGGACATGCTTTGCAAATTCCACCGCAATGGGCATGCCTACATAGCCCAGGCCGACAAGCGCCAGTTTTTCTTTGCCGGAAATCAGACCTTGATAAATGTTGTTGAATTCCATCTTTCTTCCTGCTCCTTCATTTCTTATGCTATTCGGCCGACTTTGATATCGTCCTACACTTGCAGTTGGTGCATCGGGAGACACAGCACCGTTACGTCATGTTTACAACCATACTATATGTGAGCCGTTTCCGGCTCGTTATCATCAGAGTCTTGCTCTGGAAAACCGGGTAGTTATAGAGCTTTCTTCAACTCAGAAACAACCAGATCTATTTCATCCTTAGTCTTGTAGGGATCGAGAGGAAGACTCAGGACTGTCGCACACAGCTTCTCCGCTACCGGGCAATCAGCAATCGCGCTAACTGTTCCGGCAAATGCACCGTGACTGTGCATCGGTTTCGGGTAATACACCATGCACGGAATACCAACAGCCTTCAGCTGTTCCTGTACCTTTTTCCGATCTGTTCCTTTCGGAAGCTGTATCGTGTACTGTGCCCAGGAGCTGTAGTAGCCTTCCTTAATCTCCGGAAGAACCAGCTCTGTGTCCTTCAAACCTTCGGTATACCATCCAGCTACTCTATTGATATCTGCTAGTTCGTAGTCCACAAATGCCTTGAACTTCGGCAGAAGGATTGCAGCTTGCAGTGTATCTAGACGGCTATTCTTGCCGAGTCGCACGTTGTTATACTTGGCGTTAGGATCGTTTGGATTGCTCATGTCCTTGCCATGGACGCAGATGGAGCGAATCAGAGTTGCCCACTCATCGTTGTCAGTGAAGATTGCTCCGCCGTCACCATAGCAGCCTAGAGGTTTTGCGGGGAAGAAGGACGTGGTAGAAATATCACCAAAAGTGCAGGTCTTCTGACTATTTATAGAGCCGCCAAATCCCTGTGCGGCATCCTCCAGCAGGAGCAAGTCGTACTTCTCACAGACAGCTTTTATTGCAGGATAATCAGCGGGAAGACCAAACAGGTCAACAGCAACAACTGCTTTTGCTTTGTACTTGCCTTCTGCAACGACCTTTTTTACTGCCTCTTCCAGTTTTACCGGATCAAGGTTGTAGGTGCGCTGATCCACGTCCACATATATCGGTGTCGCACCTTCATCTGCCGGGCATTCTCCGCTGCTGAAGAACGTGAAGTCTGGAACAAAAACTGCATCGCCTTTACCGACGCCCCATGCACGCATGGCAATGGTGATGGCATCGGTTCCGTTAGCACAGGTTACACAGTGCTTGGCACCAACATACTCGGCAAGTGCCTGCTCGAGCTCCTTTACCTGCGGGCCGGAGATGAAGTGGGCGGATGTGGCTACTCCCATCATTGCGGCATCAATCTGTTCTTTCAGCACCTCGTACTGTTTGGGTAAATCTCTGAATTGCATTTACTTTACTTCCTCCAGTCCTTCCGGAACTTCTTTGTAGGTACGTCCGCATCTGTTGCAAACAAGATCATCGGATAAAACATCTCCACACTCACAAACCCAGCCACGAATACGAGCCGGTACTCCCATCATCAGTGCATGATTCGGTACATTGGATGTGACAACGGCTCCAGCAGCGATCATTGCCCATTCTCCAATCGTGTGACCGCAAACCACTGTGGCGTTGGCACCGATAGATGCACCTCGCTTAATTAGTGTCTTTTTATAGGCGGCTCTGCCCTTTGGATATTTCGCTCTTGGTGTCAGATCGTTAGTGAACACGCATGATGGACCACAGAACACGTCATCTTCAAGCTCTACTCCCTCGTAAAGGCTTACGTTGTTCTGGAGCTTACATCCATCTCCGACCTTGACATTATTAGAAACATTCACATTCTGCCCCAGGGAACAATGCGCACCTATCCTCGCTCCGGGCTGGATATGGCTGAAATGCCATATCTTTGTCCCATCACCAATTCTCACATCGTCGTCCACGATACTTGTTGGATGAACAAAATACTCGCTCATATAGCCTCCTGTTGTACTTTCGCGTTTACATATCAAACCTGCCTACGAAATCCATTGTGGAACAGCTTTCTAGCGGCAGTTTTATTGGTCTATGCTCCGCTGCCGATTTATATATTGCAAGGACAAGTTCAAGTGCCCGTTTGCCTGCTTCGCCATCTACAAGTGGTGCCCTGCCGGTTTTTATCGCCTCAATAACATCCGCATACAACGGAGTATGACCAAAACCATAAATGTTCGGGGGATTCTCGCTGAAGCGTTTCTTTACTTCTTCCGGATCGTCCAGCTCATCTGCAAAGCGCCACTCTTCAATGATGTTATCGCTGGTACCGGCAGCCTTTGCCGTGCCTTTTTCTCCAAAGATATAAAGCGTTTCTTCCAGATTCTTCGGATAAACATTTGTTGTGCCTTCAATTAAGCCATAAGAACCATTTGTGAACTTCACCAGTGCCATGCCGAGATCTTCCGCTTCCAAGTACGGGTGCTCAAGCTGATCTGTGTATGCCATAACCTCTTCAATATCATCACCCATAAACCAGCGGAGCAAATCAATGTTATGAATGCACTGGTTCATCAGGCAACCACCGTCCTGCGCCCAAGTACCACGCCATGGAGCCTGATCATAGTAGCCTTTCCCACGATTCCACCGAACATGAGCGGCACCATGGGAAAGCCTGCCAAAGCGTCCAGCTTCCAGCGCTTTCCGCATATACTGAACAGACTTGTTGAAGCGGTTCTGATGGTTTGCGCAAACAACGACGCCAGCCTCGTGTCCAGCTTTGATGATTGCGTCAGCATCTGCAATGGATAACGCGATTGGCTTCTCGATTATCACATGGCATCCAGCCGCAATGCAGTCCAAAGCTATGGCTGCATGTTTACCAGACTCTGTTGCGATTGCAACCAGCTCAGGTTTTTCTTTTTCAAGCATTTCCTCATAATCTGTGTACTTCCGGACTGCCTCAAGATGAAATCTCTCCGATTTCTCTTGCATGACCTCCGGGACGATGTCGCACATTGCGACAAAATCCAGATTGTTGTTTTTTGCGGCCTCAATATGATTCGGCGAGATGCGACCGCAGCCGATCAGTGCATACTTCATCAATTCTTTTTCCTTTCCCATTCAGTAATGATTCTGCATATCTCCTCAGCTGCATGACCGTTGCCAAACGGCTGATAAGATGGATCTATAGTTTGTTTTCTACTCAGTTTCTCTAAAATATCCTTATGGTCCGCTTTTGCAAGTTGATTTCTGTTATCGACCATCGTTTCCGGCCAAACGACAAAATCCAATACAAACACGCATTGAACACCTGCATAAAATGCTTCACACTGTAGTCCACCAGAATCAGTAACTATCTTCTTAGCGTTCTTTGTGAGATGAACGGAATCAGAATAGCCAACTGGTTGCGTCAGAATCACGTTGCTAAAACTATTTTTCTCGCAGATTCGTTTTGCTCTTTCATGATTTCGAGGATGGACCGCATAAATGGTTGGCGCGTCCAGACTGTTCATTGCAAGGAGTATTTCAGTCAGTGGTTCATCACTGTATGTGTTCTCCTGGCGATGGCAGGTCATGTAATAGTACTCAGAAGGAACCTTTACCGGATTACCATCAAAATCAAGAATGTTTGGCCTATCCCAAGGCTGATCTGCAAAGTGGAGGAAGGAGTCATACATGATGTTTCCAACACAGTACGCTCGATCTCCAAGTCCCTCTCTCTTTAGTTTATCAAGAGCATCTTCCGTAGCACAGAAGTCAAGAGTAGCCACATGATCAGTCGTGATCCTGTTTACTTCCTCTGGACTGTCCAGTGTTCCGAGACGGTTTCCTGCTTCAACATGGATAACAGGGACATGAAGCTTTACAGCGGCAAGAGCAGCCGCTAGTGTGGAGTTTGTATCTCCATACACAAGCAAAGTATCCGGCTCTTCTTTCATAAGAATCTCTTCGATCCCTACAAGCATCTTTGCTGTCATCTGCGCATGGGTACCACCAGAAATGCCAAGGTTATAATCTGGCTCAGGTATTCCCATTTCCCGGAAAAATACTGCCGACATGTTGTCATCAAAGTGTTGCCCTGTATGGACAAGAATCTCCTGATGTTCCTTCCGTAGAGCCCTTGACCCAGCTGCAGCCTTAATGAATTGTGGCCTTGCTCCGACCACTGTAACGATTTTCACCCTATTTCTCCTCTCCGGAATCAAGCCGACGTAGCAATCGCGCTGGATTACCTGCTATAATACAATTTCCTTCTGGAAATGACTTCGTAACGACCGATCCCGCACCAACTGTTGTGTTGGGGCCAAGCAAAACTCCGGGTAAAATAACAGTATTCATTCCTATCCAGCAATTTTCGCCTAATTCTATTGGTTTTGCTTCCTGATGTTTATCGAGATCGTTTGAATCATGATTTGCTGTTATTAAACCTACATTAGGGCCTATAAATGTTCCTTTACCTATCGTGATTTTACCAATAGCTTGATAGTATATTCCAAATGACTGAAAGTTATTTAGATCATCAGGATCAAATACGATGTTTTCGGGATGAACAACTCGGCAGCCGTGTGCTACAGGAAATTTTGCTGTTATGTTATCTTTAAATATTCTTCTAGCTCTAGCAGAGCAAACAACCCATTGCCATCCTATAGAGCCAAAACTACCATACTTTCCTTTAAACCATTTCCCTTGAAGGTACTTTCTATCATATAAGCGTAATGCTATAAGATTTCCCCAGATGTAGTACCAAAGTCCACGAATTAAGAGCATGATTTTTCTCATTTTTATACCCCAGTATGGTTCAGTTTGTTCCAAGCTAATTTCATTTTTTTCCTCATTAGCAGAAAATACAGAGCCGACCAGACTATGCCCAGCAATAACGCTTCTCCAATCGAGCCTAAATATTTATCTAAAGGCAAGATTTTCTTTACGAAGAAAAATACAATTGCCATTAGGCCATTAAGGCCAATGATGATCGCAGATTTACCCCATGGGAAAACATCACAAAACCGTATTTTCATCAGTTTTGCAGTCATAAGGAGTTGAAGAAGCAACACTACCAATAAGGAAATAAACGTAGCTATAGCTGGCCCAATCATTCCAAACATCCAATAAAACAGCGGATTCAAAACGGCATTTAATGCTAATGACAAAATGCTGCAATAAAAGATTTTTTTGGTCTTACCATATGCATTCAAAAGAATACCAAAGTAAGTGCATCGAAGTATCAAGTTTAATGTGTACACACGGAACACAGAAACTCCCGGTAGATATTTTGAGGAATAGAGGAAAGTTAAAGCTTCTTCTGCATATGTAAATACGCCAGCAACAATCAACGAGATTACTATTAGGGCAAGCTCGGTAGCGTATCCCCATAAAGCTACTGCATCTTTCGTCTCGCCCTTTTTTACCATTCTGGTAAGCTGCGGAAGAAGCACTGCAGTAATTGATGATGCCACAATAGCAACAGGCAGTTCTTTCGCAGCATTTGTATATATCGCAAGCTGCTCAGTGTTCATAAGATACCCAATGAGCAATTTGTCGATTTCCGCATTTAATGTGCCAACAACAGTCGCCAATCCGATAGGAACAGAGAAGGCAAATACAGCCTTAATAATCCTATTATCAAACCGAACACGGATACCGCCGCTCAAGCGTGAACAAATAACATATACAGATAGTCCAAACAGGCAGTTTATGATTACGAAAATGATCATGTACATTTCGAATCCATATCCGAGCCACTGAACAACCAAAACAGCTAGTAATAAAGCGGCACTATGGACTACTCTATATGCCATTAAGAAGTTTGTCTTTTTATAAACCACCAATATGTTTTCTATTGATGCTGAGACAATAGAAGCCCATGGATACAATGCTAAGAAATAATAAAACTTTGAAATAGTATTATTATGAAAATAGCTCTCAATAATCGGAATACCTAAAACGAGTACAGTTCCAATGATTATGCTCAGTATTGTACTTAAAGTATAATAAACAGAAAGAAAATTCCTCCGTTCTTCTTCATCTTCTGCCCGAGCAAGAAAGTAATTTATGCTATTTGGAAGTCCCAGCATTATGAGTATGGTGAACAGATTAATGACAAGAAGCAGTTGTGAATATGTTCCGTATTCTTCTGTTGTCCTAAAACGCGACAAGAGCATAGTCGTTACCATTGTTATACATAGTGTAATAACTTTTGATAACGTAAGCCTTACTGCCTCGCCGCCAAGGCTAGGATTTCCTCTCCCTTTTACCATATATACTCATTGACCTTTCGCTTACTGTAAATGCCTCAAAAATTGCTCATAGTTTAACGAAATACTGTCATAACTATATTGCTCCACTAAAGAAATATCCATTTCCGAAGCTAAAGCCTCACCACTTGCTTTCAGATCAACCACATCTTTGAGCCAATTCTTAAAGTCTGAATAGCCTCTATCGCCACTACAGTATTCATAAGAGTATCCACAACGCATATCATTAATTCTTTTAGTTAACTCGGCTTCTGGAATCTCTCCACTTACAAGAGCCAAGACTGTTTTTTTAAGTCGCAAATATTCTGGGAATTTCCCTGTGAGCACTCCTTTTTCTTCAGTAGTATTCCAAGACAGCACGCAGAGGATATCACATTCTTCTTGTAATTTCTGAGCATCAAGTCTGGGGAGCAGTCCATGATCTACTATATAATCCGTCGCGTCAAAAGGCTCTGCCTGCTGGTATAGTTCAGCAACATCACCACCTGCATAATGGACTTCAAGGGGGACATGTCCTCCATATGATTTTTCAATATCTTTTATTGCTTTGAACAAGGCTTCCATTTTTCGACGCCCACCATAAAGAGCGCCAGTATAACCTATTCGCAGGACACCATCATTTTTACTCAGATCAATACATTTGTCTTCCGGGTCATAACCATTTACAAAAACACCAACTTTTTTATGTTTATAGGCTCTCTTGTATTTCTCTCCCAAGGAATCTGAGATTGTTGTAATAGCATCAGCTCTTCTCGCCATTCTTTTTTCCCAGTGGCTATTAATCCGTTTACGCCACCAAGATTGCTGTGAATGTGTCATGGGATCTCTCATATCAGATACCCATACAACCTCTGGATGACGTTTCTTGAACTTCAGCCCTGCTAATACAGACGACTCGGGGCCATAACTAGTAATGATGACTTCAGGTTTAAATGCATTTATGTCATTTTCTATCTGTCTATTTGCCTTTCTCGCCCATTCTATTTCATCCAAGATATGGATAATCTGATATGCTAACAAACGAATGTGTTTAAGAACGAGATTAGTTCGATTACGGTTTTTTGATGTGGCAGGAGTTGTACTCTTACGTGCTGTAATACTGCGGTTTGAATGACTCATGCTATACGTTCCAACACGACCTGCACTAACTCTTTTCACGACTAATGGGTGAAGTAATTCATCAGAGTATTCCCTATTATCATTTGTCTCAGTAACACAAATTATTTCGTTGCGAGCTTGTGCTAAGTATTTACAGAGTTGCGTTGGTCTCACAGCACCAATAATATCTCTTGGAGCGAACCAACGTGATATAAAAAGAATTCTCATGATTTATCCTTCCAGTCAAATATTGTTAACTAATCAATCAATGCATACCCACGGTTTGTCGCCATAATCATTTCGTTTTTCTTTTCTTCTGATAAATTATTTACAAGGCGATAACTCTTATCAAATTTCTGTATGTCGCTGTATTTCTTTAAATACTCTGAAATAGTGCAAATCCTTCTGGCTGGATTCCCAGCCCATACTTCATTCTCTGGGATATTCTT
>JAEEGL011016090.1_pt1 | contig 11577 bp, 6 predicted proteins | sample 9134231 | NCBI WGS metagenome assembly JAEEGL01 (sample SAMN16246548, study PRJNA631951) | gut metagenome | biome: gut microbiome; feature: rumen; material: fiber-attached | host: Bos | place: Iran: Karaj | collected 2018-10 | reverse complement strand
GGGTGGGGGTTCCCCCGCAAGCGGTGGGACCGCAGTGAAATACGGCTGCGCCGTGTGAAATCCGGCTTGCGCCGGGTCAAGGTGTCGCTACGCGACTTTCTTTGCGGCTTCGCCGCCCTTGGGGAGTGCCCACCCTTACAACCCCCAAACCCCCTTAACCCCTCCCGGATCCGCTTTGCTCTATCCGGGGCGCGCGCCCCCGTATGAGTAATACGGGGAGAGGGGGAGTGCGGGGGATTAAGGGGGTGGGTGGGGGTTCCCCCGCAAAAAGAGTATTCCTGTTTCACTCGGTTCGCAAGAACCGAATTTCACTTGCGACGGGGTTCCCCGAAAATGAGCTTGTCGAGTTTTCGGGGGTTCGCGGAGGCAAATTTCACACGCGAAGCGTATTTAACCGCCGAAGGCGATTTCACTGCGGCGTCAGCCGCCCAGGGTGCGGGCTCCGCGCAGGCGAACGGCTTTTCGCCTGTTTACCATACTATAAAAAACGACCGTCGGTTTTCAGACGGTCGATTTTCATTATATTACCGTGAGTTCTCTTGCGACGCCGTTATAGCCGCCTCCCGTGACGAACTGCGGCAAGCCCGGTCTTATCTCGCTTACGTAACTGAAATGCAGATGGCCTGCGAGCACGGCTTTGATCGCGGGCTCGCTTTTTATATATTCTATCATGCGTAGCGTCGGCTGATCCGGCCGCTGCTGTACGGCGCGGAACTCGCTGTACGGGAGCAGATGCTCCTCGTCACAGCCGACGAGATACGTCGGTTCGTCCGGTAGGCGCTGTCTGTGGTAACGGTATAAAGACTCCTCAAATATCGGGTCGTGTACCGCAAGTATGACGGGATACCCCTTTGATACATCGCGTTTCAGCCGCCAAAGCTGCCAGTCTTCGAACAGGTAATAGCTGTCGTCTATGCCGACGATATTCACGCCGCCGACGATGCGCGAGTTGAAGAACATCGGCACGCCGAAGCCGCCGCCCATCTGCATATAACTGTTCATGCGGTAGGCTTTATCCTCCCAGGCTTCGCCGACGTACTGCGAGTAGTCGTGATTGCCGGCGATGAAGAATATCTTTTCGTTTTTTAATATCTCTCGCGCGAATTCGGTGTTGGCGTGCGACACGAAATCGGTCAGGTCGCCCGTATGTACGAGCAGATCGCAGTTACGCCCGGCGTATTCCGCCTGCTCGTAAAGATATTTCTCTCTGTCGGGCGATCCGAAGCGGTTTGCGAGCGCTCTCTTCCTCTCGTCGTCGCGTTCGTCGGTGAGAGCCACGTGCGAATCGGTCACGTGCAGAATCCTGACCGGCTTTTTTAAGCCTATTATAACGCTTGATTTTTCGATCTGCATATTTATTGCCTTTCGGTCAGTATCGCGCCGTCTCTTACGTACGCGATGAATTTGAAAAATATCTTTTCGCACGAAGTGCCGAGCTTGATTATATGGTCGCCGTCGAACATTCCGCGTTCAAGTTCCGCGTTGTAATACTCAAACGCTTCCGCGCCGAGCGTTACGGAAACGCGCTTTTTTTCGCCTTGCCGCAAAAACGTCTTCTGATACGCCTTAAGCTCGGAAACGGGACGGACGACGCCGCAGTTCACGCTCTCGAAATAGATCTGCACGACCTCCGCGCCGTCGCGGCCGCCGGTGTTCGTGATATCGTATTCGATGTGAAGTCCGCTGCCGTCGGCGCAGAAACCGACGTTTTCGACACTGAATTCCGTGTAAGAAAGCCCGAATCCGAATTCAAACAGAGGTTTGCCGTCGTTTTCGTTATAGTGATAGCCTCTGCCGCTCGGTTTGTACGAGTAATACAGCGGCAGCTGACCGACCGATTTCGGAAACGACACGGGCAGCTTGCCCGACGGACAGACAAGCCCGAACGCCGTCTCCCATATCGCCTGCGCCCCCTGCTCGCCTGGGTACCACGCCTCGAGCACGGCGGGAACGTTCTCTATCCATCCGGTCATATCTATCGGCGCGCCGTTTTGCAGTATCACGGCGGAATTTTTGTTCGCTTTTACCATGGCGGCGATCGCCGATTCCTGATCCGTCCCTTCGGCGGCTTTCACGCGGTCGACGATCATTCCCGCCGATTCCGCCTCGTACACGCGCTTTTCGCGGCTGAGGCGGATATTGCATCTGTCGCGCCCCTCGCCCTCGAGCATTTTAGTAAAGTACAGGCATATATCGCACGACCGGGCGAGACCGGCGATATCTTCGTCTTTGCCGGTGACGATCTTCGCGCCGGCCGCGAATTCTTTTATGTAACCGAGCGGCGTGAACGCGTCGTCGGCGCGCCATCCGTGATAAGGTCCCGAATAGTTGTCGCCGACCGGCACCTCGTCCGCGCCCGGTCCGAAAACGCCGATGACTTTTGCTTTCTCTTTGTCAAAAGGCAGAACGCCTTCGTTTTTTAGCAGTACCGTACATTCGCGCGCGGCTTGCAGAGCCGCCTTTTTGTGCGCCTCGCAGCGGACTAACGAATCTATCGTACTCTCGTCCGCGTACGGATCATCGTACAGGCCTATCGCGATCTTTGCTTTCAGTACGCGCAGCGCCGCGCGATCGATATCGTCTTCGGTTATATAACCGAGATCATACGCCTCTTTTATCACGTTTTCGCATCTGTCGGGCAGGGGAGCTTCGAGGCCGGCTTTCATGCACATCGCCGCGGCTTTCGCCGTGCTGTCGGCGATATGATGGGCGCGGCAGACGTCCGTCATGCCGCTGTAGTCTGATACGACGAAGCCGTCGAACCCCCATTCTCCGCGCAGTATGTCTGTAAGCAGACGTTTACTGCACGAGCAGGGCACGCCGTCGACGGCGTTGTACGCCGCCATAACGGACATCGCGCCCCCTTTTTTAACGCACCGCTCAAACGGCGGCAGGAACACTTCGTATAAAGTCCGCCACGACGAATGGGATTCGTTCGAATCGCGCCCGCCGTCGGCGTAGTTGTCGACGAAATGCTTCGGCGTGGCTATTACGCCGTTGTTCTGAAAGCCGCGGCACATCGCCTCGCCCATATCGGAGCAGAGAAGCACGTCTTCTCCGAAAGTCTCCATAGTTCTGCCCCAGCGGCAGTCGCGCGAGACGTTCACGACCGGCGCGAACACCTGTCTGACGCCCGCCGCGGCTACTTCCTTGCCTATGATATCGGCGACTTCCGCGACGAGCGCGGGATCGAACGACGCCGCGAGAGCTATCGGCTGCGGAAAGCACGTCGCCATGCCCCACTGCGCGCCGTGAAGCGCCTCGCCGTTTTCTATCGGCGGTATGCCGAAGCGGCTCGCTTCGACCGTTTTTCTCACGTCTTCGTTTATGAAGCACGCGACCTCCGACGGCTTTGCCGTCTTTTTGTCTTTCCAGTGCATGAAATGACCGGGATTTCTGAAACTGCCGAGGCGGTGATCGCGTTTTTTTGCGTATTCTTCGCCTGTAACGTCGAAAATTATCTGCGATGACAGCTGAAAGATCTTTTCTTCGAGCGTCATCCGGCTTATCAGGTCCGCCGCCCGTTCTTTTGCCGGCAGAGTTTTATCTTTATATTTTTCCATACTTTTGCCCTCCGCTCATATTTTTTCCGAATTCAAAAACATAACGCTGTGGCCGTACAGAATATCGCCGCCCCGTATCAGCTCAAAATCGTTATTGTCGAAGCCGTATTCTTTGACCGCGATCTGCACACTTGACGATATTTTATATCCGTCGACAGATATTTTACACGGTTCGGCCGATCTGTTTATTATCGAGATATAAAGGTTTTCGCCGTGTTTCGTGCATAGTACGTCGAGCTGCGGGTCGGCTTCGCAGGAGCAGATCTCGCCGCCTTTATGCCCCTGCATATAATGAAACAGCTCGCCCGTGCCCTCGACTCTGCACTCCGCGCCTTTTACGGTTATCATGCCCTCGTTTACCGGCATGAAGAACGCGGCGCGCTCTATATGATATTTTTCACCGCTCTTTGCAAAAAAGTGGAACTGTAAAGCGTTAGAGAAGAACAGGGCGTTGTTCGCGTCCTGCCCCCACGAGTAGTTCCACTCGTCCGCGCAGACCTTTATTTTATCGAAGCGGTCGGGATAAAGGCCGTTTTTGTAGAAATTCAAGCCGTAACTTTCGCCGTCGGCAAAATTGGTTTCGAGCATTTCCTTTGTCGCCATGCCGTTTTTCCCCTGAGTCGGGTCGGGCAGGATCCCGATATAGTCGTGAAACGAAACGTATTCGCAGCCGCTTTTGCATTCGGCGACGAAATCGTGATTCCACCTCTGAAAATCTTTCGCCCACGTCAGACCGATCACCGGGACCACGTCGGGATCGGCTTTTTTCATTGCGGCGATAAGCTCGTCCGTACGTTTTGCGGCAAGCGCGCCGTCGGACTGATATTCGCGCCCGAAAAAGTACGCTTCGTTGCCGATATAAAAGAATTTGACGCCGAATCTGCCGAAGCCGAGAGATTCTCTTACCGCGCCGTATTTTGTATCTTTGCCGCCGTTACAGTATTCGACGATATCGGCGGCGTCTTCTCCGTCGGATAATAAGAGACTTACCGTATATTCCGGCTCTGCGCCGAGCTCCTTACACAGCGCCATGAATTCGTTGATACCTATGTCGAGACAGTCCTGATCATACGTGTCGCGGAACAAAAACCATTTGTCGCCGCCGTGCGCCGGTACTCTGAACTCGGGCGCTTTCAAACTCTGTTTCCAGTCGAAATGATCAGCCGCACAGCCGCCGGGAAAGCGGAGAGACGACGGGGAGATATACCGAAGCGCCTCTATGACGTCGCGGCGCATACCGCAGAAATTGTCTTTCGGCATAAGCGACGCTTCGTAAACCGCGATATCGCCGTCCGCTCTTACGGTAAACGTGCCGTTTTTCATATCCGTTCCGTCGAAATCAAACGACAGTTTTGTATACGGCTCTGCCGTTTCCGGCACGGCAAAACTTTTTTCTTCCCCTGCCGGTCCGAATTCGATCGCGGCGCTGTCGGACAGCGCCATTACCCAGAGCCGCGCCGTGTATTTTTTGCCGCTTTGAAGAGCTATGATATCCGACGACTGGCTCATTTTGCCGCCGTGCAGTATCACGAAATTACTTTCGCAGAGGCTTTCTTCTTTTCTGTTTGTGATATATTCGTAATTCTCACAGACCCAGCCGAAGGGCGCGTCGCCGCCGGCAAATAACTTTCTGTTGTTTATCATCTGCGCCGACAGACCGCCGAAAAAGCCCTTGCGCGTTATTTCGGTGTTGACGCCGAAAAGCCCGTTTTCAAACGGGTATCCGGCTTTGCCCGGTTTCACGACCGTTTTTTTCATATTTCACCTCATGATTTCGGAATAACAAACTCGTAAAACGAGAGTTTATCGATTTTCATCTTCGCCGTTTTGTTTTCGACGGTAACGGACGCGGGGGATTCTTTTACCTGCGTGTCGCCTGACCTGTTCATTGAGACGAGGCTGTCGCCGTGAAGCATAACGCCTTCGTATTTTCCGTCGGGTACACAGAAAACCGACAGATCAAGTTCCAGCTCGCCGTCTTCTTCCGAGCGGTCGAGAACGTTGAGCACAAGCGCGCCGCCGTCTTCGGTCTCGGAAAGCTGTATCTGCACCGGGTCTTTGCGGTCGGGGTGATAATTTTCGATCTGCAGCGTTCTGTACGCTTTCGTCACGGCAAACCTGTGCATCATCATACCCGGCGCGGTGATATACGCGCCCTCTTTCAGCGTTTCAATGACCGACTGCGAATGAGTGTTCGCGAGATTGTTGTAGTTTACGAAATCTATTATGTCGCCGTGTCTCTGCCACATCATGAGCGTAGCCGCGGCGTCAAGCGCGTAAGACCATTTGCTGAACATATAGCACTTGTTCGTCTTCGTCTCGGAGCGCGGCACCATGTTGTAAACGTCCGCGCCGTTTAACGGCAGCCATTCGGTGTTGCAGTATTTTATATCCGTTCCGTGCGCTTTGTTGTAATCGGCTATTATTCTGATCTTGTTTTCGAGGTCTTTTTCTTCAAAACCGCGGTCGGCTAAAAAGTCTATATGTTCTCCGGCGATCTCCACCATTTTGACGAGCGCTTCGTCGCCGAAGCAGTACGAGATCATGCCGATCTTTATCGATGCGTCGACCGCTTTCATCGCTTTTGAATAGAGCACGCAAGTTTCTGCGTATTCTTCGGCGGTAAACCAGCGGTGCGCCTCGTTATCCATCTCCCAGTATTTTACGTTATACGGCTTTGCTCTGCCGTTTCTTATGCGCGCCCTGCCGCCTTCGGTATTTTCGTCGCCGTTGCAGTATTCGACCCACGCCGCCGCCTCCGCGGCGCCCTTTTGCTTGTCGGCAAACTGTATCAGGTCGCGGTCGTGGAGCGCCGCGTGAAGCGTTTTGTCATTTGGGTCGCCGTTAAGCGATTCCGGCGGCACGTATTCGTAATAACGCTTGAACGGATGGTACATATTGACGCAGATCATGGATTCGCCGCCGACGGCTTCGGCGTAAGAAGCGAGCTCGTCGGTGCCGATATCGTTATACTGATAGCCGCCCCAGAAATACGAATATGACGGCTGACGGTTCTCCCCTACGCCCGTTCTCCAGTCGTAAAACGATGCGAAACAGCCGCCCGGCCAGCGTATGACCGCGGGCGAAACGTACGCGCCCGCCTCGACCGCGCTCTTTTTGAAGCCTCTTACCTCGTCGCCGGGTTTAAGCGAAAAATCGTCGCATACGTATTCGGACCGCGGCGGGGTGAGCAGTACGAAGGCGTATCTGCCGTCTTGCGGCACGGCAAGTTCGGCTGCAACGTCAGTAAAATCACAGCCGATACTTTGAAGCCCGACAACGCAGACTGGGTCCGAGACCGTCCCCTCTTTGTAGAGCGCCGCTTTTACCGCGCCTTCTCCGCGTATCTTTTTTATTTTGCCTTTGAATTTGTATTTTACGTTTGCAAAGCAGTATTTGCCGTCCTGCGCAAGGCCGCCTTCCCACGCGTCTTCGTTTATAACGCGCATCGCGGATTTGCCGTGAACGGCGTCGTCCGTAAGACTTATGCATACGTCGGCGGCGGGCGACCTTTCTATTATGAAAGTCGAATCGTCGCAGATCGGCTGATAACCCGCCGTACCGGGGAAGGCGAACCACGCGTTATGCTCGTATGAAGAATGATACCAGTCGAAAACTCGCCAGTCCGTCTCACAGCGCGAGGAAAGATCCGTCTCGTCGTCGAGCAGATCGAACCACAGCTTGTTTATCAGCCGGTACGGATAAAACGGCTCGAAACTGCGGTTGAAAAACATCTCCGAAGCCATACCCTCGACCTGTAAGCCGTAGCCGAGTTCGATAAAGTTCGAGGCGAGTTTTTTGCTTATAGGGGAGCCGTGGTATTTTGACGTCACTTTGAGTTTCATTTCGTCTCCTTTACGGCCTGATCTTTGTAAATCTGAAATCTTCGAATCTCGCCGCTTCTTCCGCTTCGCTTCTGAAAACGAAGCAGAGATTATGCGTTCCGTACGTGTTTTCAAGCTCAAGTTTAAAAGTTTCGAATTTGTCAAAACCGCCCGTGTATCCGACTTTGAAGCAGCCGAGCACCGCGCCGAACGGGCTGTTTTCGCGTATCTGCACCGTGCAGGGTTTATCGTTCCCGTTCGACATACGCACCTCCGCCGGCGCGTTGAAATGAATACGGCTGACGTTTGGAAAATACAGATACGAGCCGTTTTTTATACCGCGCAGCTCAAATCCGTCCGCGTTTTCTTTTTTGTATATCCCGTCGGAGGCGGCAAAATACCATTCGCCCTTTATAACGTCCCAGCCGGCGTCGTACTGGCCGACGCCGTGTATTTTTATGAACTCGTCGGTGACGATCGCGCCGCCGTCTTTGAAATGCGCGTAGACTATCTTTGTCGTGCGGTAATACGGGTCGATCTTTTCGTCGCCTAAATTCTCCGGCACGCCGTATGTGAAATAAGTCTGGTTGTGATACGTGAAGAACGTGCCGTGGTCGACCGTGTAATCGTACATGAATTTGCCGTGATACGTATAGGGGCCGTAAACGCTTTTCGACGTGGCGTAACGGGCCTCGTGCGTGGTTAGGTAATATATACCGTTATGCTTTTCTATCCAGCAGGCGTCGCTGTCCCAGTTCGGCTCAAGCTCTACCGCTCTCGGCGGCTCGGCAAGCGAGATCATATCTTCGTTCAGCCTGGCGACGTAATACTTTTTGCCTATACACGTGAAGCCGAACATTATGTAAGGCGTTTTGTTTTCGTCGTCGTCGATGAAAACGGTCGGATCGTAACAGGCGGTATCGACCATGCCCCTCGGTATAAGCGGTTTTCCGAGCGCGTCTTTATACGGTCCGCCCGGTCCGTTATCGCTCACGGCGACGCCGATGCAGTACTGCTGATGCGAAAAATACATATAGTATCTGCCGCCCCTCTCCGCGGCGTCGGTCGCGTAGCACTCCTCGCATTTGCCTAAAAACGTGTCTTCGGGGCGGAGAGTATATTCGAGCTTCCAGTTAAGAAGATCGTCGGAGGAAAAGATCCTCCAGTCGTCCATTCTGAAAATCGGCTGCCCCGGCCCTCTGTCGTGCGTTGTGAACATATACGCCTTGCCGTTAAAAATATGCACGTGCGGATCGCACACGCCTTTGTTGTGAATTATCCTCATATGACGCTCCTTTTTGTTAGGTTTACGGTTTTCCGTGCGGCGGCTTAATTCTTATAAATCAAGTATATATCAATTTTCTTTCTTTGTCAACCGGAAAAGCGATATTAACGGCTTTTGATACCGGCAAAAAGTTTTCATGATCAAAAAGGGACTGTTCAAAAACCTGAATAATAATTCAGGCGGATAAACAGCCTTTTTTGCGTAATAAATAGCTATAACCTGTAAAAATGATAATAAAGTGTCGGTACGCAAAGGTTTTCTTCAAAGAAAACCGAATAAAATCCCGCGGCGAGGAGGTGGGGGGGATCCCCGCCGCGGCGCTGCGCGCAAATGTCCGGTGAAGAAAAGCGACGCGACCGAAAGATAACGGTATTTATAAACTGTATTTTTTTATGTTTTTTCAGTTATAGAACACAAAAAGAGGTTGTTTGATCGCCTGTAATATCGGCGAGGTTTTTAAACAACCCCTTTTTGCTTAAACTTAAATCGTTTATCTTACTTTCTTTGCGGCGACGATCCGTGTTATCGGTTTTGTACCCGTACTGTTTTTCATTGGTTAAAACTCTTGTCAAACGCTTGAACGAGCTTATCGATCAGCTTAGGTCCTAATGCAGCGTGTTTTCTGACTTCCGATGAAATACTTGTTTTGCCGTCCGCAAGCGCGTTTCTTACGTATGAACCCGCGCCGTCGTACAGGAAAACGTATCCCATGTCGAACACCCGGTTTCTGACCACATAGTCAAGCATTTCCATGGAATCGGCGTCTCTTGTGTACTTGCGCTTGAGATACGTCTCTTTCAATACGGGAGTGACCGTTTTATAGGCTTCGCTTGCGAGCGCCTCGAGTATCACTGAAACGAATTCTCTGTTCTGCGGCGTTACGGTAGCCGGAATGCATATCATAGCGGCGGCGCCGTTGACAAACGATCTGTATTCTTTCTGCGCTTCGTTCAGCTTCGGCTCCGGAAGTATGCCGTAATCATATTCCATCTCGCGAAGTCTTTCGCCGTCGCCGAGAGAAGCCGCGTAAAACAGAGCCTGACCGTTGATGAAAAGCGTATGCGGATAGTTCCAGTTGCCTTTTTCATAATTGGCGTTGTTGGTAATAACGGCTTTGTATATTTTATCGTATATGGCCGTATCGCGTTCGATCTGCACGTCGTAGTACGGTACGTCGTCTTCATCTTTTGAAACGATCGAGCCGCCCGCGCCGTAATAGAAATCATAAGGCAGACCGAGCCACCATGCCGTGAGACCGAACAGATCGCTCTTGCTGTCGGGAGATATCCTGCCGTCGCTGTCTTTGTCGCTTGAGAAATCCTTCGTCAGTTCTATAAGCGCGTCAAGCGTCCATTTGCCCTCCGTTACGAGCTTATACGGTTCTTCAAGATCATATTTTTCAAACAGCTTTTTGTTGAAATATATACAAGCGGTATTGTTGAAGCTGGATGGACTTATATCGCCGTTTACCATCATAAGGTGTCCTCTGATGGAGAACCCTTCGTTGATATCTTTGTCCCACCACGGCTTTGAGAGATCGACGTACGGCAATTCGTCCATCGGCAAAACGTCATTGTTCATCACGTTCACAGCGCCGTTTACCATATGCGTAAAGCAGACGTCGTATTCATCCGAGCCGGCTTTGACCGAGGTGCTTAATCTTGACGGGACGCCCGTTTCACTGTCGATAACGTACTCAAAAGTGACGCCGTAACGGTCTGTAACGGCAGTGTTTCGCGAAAAAACGGCGTCGTGCAAAGAGTTGCCCGTCATGTCTTCTTCCGTATATATATCGACCTGCGCTCTGTCCATCAGAAGAATACGTATCGTTTTACCGGTATACTTGACGTCCGGCAGATCGGCTTTAAGCTCCGTTTCCGCAGGCTCTGTCTCAGCAGGCTCTGTCTCCGTGCTCACGCCGCCGCTTGTGACGGCGGCGGTCGTCGTTTCGCGGTCCGGTTTTTCAGCGCAGCCGGACAGTACGGCGCCCGAAACCGTGAGAAGAAGTGCGAACAGAACGCACAATGCTTTTTTCATATAAGGCTCCTTGACTGTAATATCATAAACATCTTTTTCTGTCAATAAGAACGGTGAAGATGATCATATTTTCAGCAAAAGACCGCCGAAGCGGTCTTTTGCTGAAATTTAAAGCGTTTATCTGACTTTCTTTGCGACGACGACTCCGGCAAGAGCTATGCAGCCGATTGTTGCGATCGCGATGATGGCGGCGTCGCCCGACGGCGGGTTGGACTGGCCGCCGGCCTTGGTGCCGACTACGCTGTAACCGTCAACATCGCCCTGGTTTACGTCAAGCAGCTGGCCGCCCTTCGTTTTTACGACTACGTGGAGAACGTGTGTGCCTTCGGCAATATCGCTTTCGCTCAACAGAACGTCAAAGCCGTTGGTTTTGGCGGGATCCGAACCGAGAACGGCGGAGACTTCGCCGGATCTGTCTTTGAGCGAGCTGAATACGGGCTTGTTATCGTCGATGCGGTAACCGATGTCGTCTATCGTATCGCCTTCGATGATGACCCAGCCGTAGAAACGGTAATCGGGGCCTTCGTTGTCGGTGACGTCATAGTTGCACTGCTTTACGAAAGCGGACGCGGACGCGTTGCCCGTGCCGACTACTTTGAAGCCGTCGTTTTCGCCGTCGTTGACGTCGAGGAATTCGCCGCCCGCGGTTTTGACTACGACGTGGATCACGTGTTCACCGGCGGGAAGTTCGCCCGCGGAGATCTGTACGTTGAAGCCGTTCGTCTTGTCGGGATCGGAGTGCATAACGCTGACTATTTCGTTCGAGCGTTCTTCAAGCGAGCTGAATACGGGCGCGTTATCGTCTACGCGGTAACCGATATCGGCTATCGTATCGCCGTCAATGATGCACCAGCCGCGGATCTGGAAG
>JAEEGL010291500.1_pt1 | contig 11577 bp, 8 predicted proteins | sample 9134231 | NCBI WGS metagenome assembly JAEEGL01 (sample SAMN16246548, study PRJNA631951) | gut metagenome | biome: gut microbiome; feature: rumen; material: fiber-attached | host: Bos | place: Iran: Karaj | collected 2018-10 | reverse complement strand
TGGATAAGGTATGTTCTAAGGATGTAGAAAGAGTAAGGTTTACTACATCTAACCCTTATGATTTTTGTACTGATATTGTAGAAGAATTTAGTAAACATAAAAAGTTAGGTAGATATATACATCTGCCGGTTCAAAGTGGATCTGATACCGTACTAAAAGCTATGAATAGACGTATCACAGCTAGTGAGTATATAGAAAAAGTTTCCTGGCTAAGAGAAGTAGATCCGGTCTTTGCAGTATCCACGGATCTTATTGTGGGATTTCCTGGAGAGACGGATGAGGATTTCGAGGCAACTTGTGAACTAGTAAAAAAGATAGGTTACTCTTTTATATTCTCTTTTAAATACTCTCCTCGTCTTCATACTAAAGCTGCCCTGATGCCTGATCAGATTCCAGAAGAAGTGAAAGAAAAAAGGCTTGCTATTTTAAATGGTATTCAAGATGAAATCACTCTGAGATTAAATCAAGAAGAGATTGGAAAGATCAGATCGGTTTTATTTAACTATGAAAGTGGAAAAGAGCCTGGAGTGTACTATGGAAGAGATGAGTATTTTAGATTGATACGGGTTAAATCTAAGGTAGATCTAGTATCTAGGTTAGAACAGGTCGAAATAACAGCTGCTGATAAAACTGCTCTTGAGGGAGTACTCATATGAGATCTAGCTTTCGTATAGTAATAGGGGTTTTGTTTTTATTTTTGATGTTAGTAAGTAAGGATTTTTTATTTTCTCTTGATTGCTCGGAAGTGTTTTCTGATAGCTTGTTAGATAATCAGGAGTCGACTTTTAAGATAGAAGTATTTCATGGTAGAAACTCGATGTCTAAGGCTATGTTTAATACTGCCTTTTTAAATTTAAAACCTCTGTTTCAAGAAACTAGAGATTTACTGGTAGCTGTGGAAGAAACAGGATCGTTTTTGGTGAGTTTAGGCGAACCTGAAGAGTTGAAGTTAGAAGAAGTAGGGGGTAAGAATACAGCTAGAATTTTACTACTTGATTTGATTTATAATCATCTACAACAAGCTAAAAAACATTATCACTATCATTCTATTACAGTACCGTATTGGTATCAGACTCATCATCCTGAACTTAGAACTATAAGACTAATGGTAAAAATTTTGTCTTCAGATCAGTTTATCCAGTTTTTTAAATTAAAAGATCAAAAACATATCCGAGATCCTTTTACGGAACTAGAGGATCTTTCTGGGGTTGATGATATGCTGTATGAGATGAGTTTGATTTTTTCTCGAGATAGAGCCAGTGAGTTAAATAAGATCCAGGTTAAATATGGGTTTTCTCAAGTAGAACTTCTAGATATGATAGAAGGATTATTTAAAAGTTTAATCCTATCATTAGGAAAAAGACTCTACGCTACTGATAGCTATTTACACGAAAAAGGAACTGATTCTTCTTTTAAGGTAGAAAATCCTAAGGTTTTAGGATCTGCACAGATAGTTTCTTCAAATACTATTAAAATAGAAACTAAACTACTACGATCTCTTAGAAAAGAAGGAAGATCTGAGTTTGCTGGAGAAATCTATATTAAAAAAAATCAAGGAGATAAAAAGATCCTGGTTCCTGCACTTAACTCTTATGATTTCTCATATTTTACCCTTAGAGGAAAAAGTCCGTTTACTCTAGTAAGATTTCCTCATGGAACTTTTAATAATTCCTCGCCTTATATAGATACCTCTGATATTTTTACAAATGAGAGAGAAATTAAAGCTCTTATTAAAATGATTAAAAAAGATGGAATGCTTATTATTAATGGAATAAATGATATTCCTTCTAAATCTCTACTAGATGAATAATAAGTTATAAATCAGTACCGAGATAATAAATAGATTAGATTTAAATGTATGCAGCCAGTAGTTGGTAATTAGGCTAGCTCGTTTTTTTATTTTTTTTACGTTGACAGAACTAAATATTATGATAGATAGGAATCCTCTTATTCGCCCACGGAATTGACGCTGTTATACCGCTGACGGAATTTCTAAATCAAAGGTAAATGATTGCAAGAATTAAATCTCTAAAGCTACCTAAGGTAGTTTGAGTTTTTTTTTTGTATTTCAAACCTGAGGTTTGAAATCTTTCAGGGGGGAGATTGTGAAAAGGTGTTTCCATTCTAGTATTCAAGTCATTTGTTTTTTGTTCTTATCATTTTATTCATCCGTATTATTTGGAACAGATTGTAGAACTATTTTTGCTTTCGTACCAGGAGTAGGAATAGATGGTGCTGTTTCTAAAAAGGGTCAAACCATAAAATATAGTTTTCCGATAAAACTTTACGTAAGAGAAACTATCCCTACATCATCAATTTTAACTGAAATAGCTGACTCTAAGTGGTTAGTTCTACCTAGAACAGATTATATAAAAGAATATTTTGGTATGACAGGAGCTGAAATAACTGAATTTTATGTTAAGAGCTATAGAGATTTTGGTCTACTTGCAGGTAGTAAACCTGCCAGGGGATATAAAGTTACACTAGAAGATATAAAGACATTGAATGAAAAGTTGGGTAGAGATCCTTATACTCCAATTACTGAAAAATATCTTAGACGTAATTTCAGTGTACTCATAGAAATGGATGAAGAATATAAAAGACGTGGAATACTACCACCGCCACTAATGCCATTAAGAACGGATTCGTTCTTCAATTTCAAGATGAGTAGAAAAAAAGTGGAACGAATGAATATGCATATGCTACTACATGTAGTTAGAATGCATCTAGAAGCAGTGGCAACAAGATATAAGATTAATAAAGACCCTCGTTCTGAAAAGAAGATTATAAATATTATATCTCAAATACTTTCTTATGGTTCTTTAGTACAAACCTTTGATGATAAATCACACCTACATCGTCATTCTAGGATTCCTGCTTTAGATAGGTTTCTTTCTAGAAATGACTTTTTGTTAGAAAATGTTGAAAACTATATTACAGGCTTTGATGAACAAATAAAAGAACTTGTTAAGATGTTTAATGAAGAAGTTGGTAAAAATTATGTTCCTAAAGTAAAGGGATATGATAAAATCGAACAAGCTACAGATGAACAGTTAGAAGTAGCATTTAAAAGAGCTATATGGTCATTAGGTAAAGCAATATACGATAGAAATCCAGGTGTTTTTACAAAAATTGATAGAGGTTCTAATAGTGAGCCCGTAAGTCTTGAGGGATATGCCGTAGCAGTATCACCAAGTTTACTCCTTACTACAAAATCTGCTATTTTAAATTTGCAACAAGAAGATATTGTTAACTTGCTAGATACAAAGAGAATAGGCGTTTCAAATAGATTCGGTTATATAGAATCAGAGGATGTTTTTGAACTTTCTCGTGATAGTGAATTGGTACTTATAAGAGTTCCTGAAGGTAGTTTTAGTGAATCATCTATCGTAAAGCTTGATAGTTTAAAAGATGCTACTGCTGGAGCTTTGTCAGCAGAGTTTAAAGAAGACCCTAAGAGATTTTATATAACAATACTTGGAAGGAATTCGACTTCTGAGAAAACCTTTAGAGGCCAATTCTCGTTTAATATGGGAAAACATATTCCCTTGAGTACTTCATATGAAGGATATCCTGTATCTCAAGAAGGAAGAATAGTTGGGTTGTTTACTGGAGATATACAAAACCCTTCCTTTGTTATGTTCTCTGATGATGAAATTTCCAAGATAGAAAAATTGATTAGGGAAGAAACTAAATCTAAATAGATGAATCTAGTTTGTTGATTGATATTAATATTATTAAGTGGGGATTTTATGGAAAAGGGTTTTTCTGGTTTTGTTAAAGTTTTTTGTTTTTCATTACTACTGGTTCATTCAGGTGTACTACTTGGATCAGATTGTAGTAATATTTTTAGCTTTGTAGAAACAAAAACTTTTAAAAATGGTTTTTCCCTAGTAGATCTATCAAAAATACCTTCAGTGCATAAAAGATTTATTCGTAGTGTAGTTGATACTTCAAATGAATACAACTATCTTCAAGCAGATTATAAAGTGGAAGAAGGTAGTGAGTCTGGTAGAATTTTATATCCAGTAGTAACAGTAGACTTATATAGTAAAGGCTCTGATAGTATTTTAAAACTTAGTGCTCTTGTAATCTCTCCAAAAGAAATTCTTTTAGCATTAGATCCTGATATGAGTATGGATATTAATTCATTTGAAATATATTATAAAAATCTTAATTTAAATGTTACAAAAGAATTTTCTTATGAGCGTAGAAATGTTTATCAGCTGTCATCTCCTTCTGAATTAGCTATTCCTCCTACAAGTTTTTCAACTAAGTATGATGCACTTCGTGATGTTTTTTCTCTAAGATATGTTCCTCAAAATGAAAAAGATCTTTTGCCTTTCATCCTCCCAGAAGCAAGCTCTATGGTAAAACTCTTTTTGAGAAGGAATATTATCACAAAGGCTAGACTTGTAGATAACCCTACATTTGTATTTGAAAAGGATTTTAAAGAAGAATTAGGTTTTAAAGGTAAAGTGTTTGAAGATCCAAATAATGGGATACTTGATATAAACACTTTGATGAGTAGGTTTTTTGATCCAGAAATTCTTAATGAAGAATCTCGTGAAGGAATTCAAGAACTGGCTATTAGAAGACTTATGTATGATGTAGCCGGCTTTATTTCATATGCAACGGAACTTTATTTTGATGAGTATAAACAGAAGTTAGAAGGTAAGGACTCTAAATTTAAATGGGCTTTAAGGGTTATTCCTGTTATAGCAAAGATACTGTCTTTTGATACTATAATTGACTCATATACTGGAACTTTTATGTCTCATAAAGGACTACTCGGACATCGTGATCCGATGTCTTTAGTGTCAACAAGTTTTCTTCCAAATAATGATTTTTATAAATATAGTTCTGAAAAATGGGTTAGAGGTTTTGATGAAGAAATTGAAGAACTAGTGGATCTTTATATAGGTTTACAAGAAAGAATACACGTTTCTACTATTAAACCACATTTACTATTAATTGATGATGTTTCTAGAGTAGATCTTAAATCAGCAATTCGATCAGCTTTTAAAAGAACTATATGGTCAATGGGACGTATTCTTTATCTTAAAGATAGCAAGTTTTTTGAAAAAGAGAGAGATTCCAGGCATTATCCTCATTTTGAAGGATATGCTACAGTAGTTTCCTCAAATACCATCATAACATCTAAAAATTCACTTCTTACAATGTTACAAGATAATTTACCTAGATTTTCTGATCCAGTAAGTGTTAAAAAAGGAAATCGTTTTATAGATGCAATAGATGTACATGAAATTCCTACTCCTGGTCCTGGCATAGCAACTAAGAGTATTTTAGTTATTAGATTCCCAGAGGGTACTTTTGATGATCTGCCTCAGGTGCAAGTTGGAACAGCTAGAGGTAATGAGTATGGAATACTGGTTTCAGAATCTAATTTTAATAATGACAATATAGCATTGTCTTTAGTTAAGGTTGAGAAATCTTCTAGTACTAATTTCGATCAGTCTAGAGTACTGAGAAATGCAGATCTTATAGAAAACCCTTCAATGAAACCATACACTTTAGAAATAGAAGCAGTTACGGATCCTGAAAATAACGCCATAAACTTTGAACATAGTGGTTATCCTATATTTGAAAATCGAAAGCTAGTAGGAATCTTAGATGGAACGTACTTAAATCCTAATGTTATTAAATTATCTGAAGAATTGCTGTCACAGATAAAAGCATTAATTGATAGTGATCCTAAATTAAAAATTAGAGGAATTAACTAACCTGGAGTAGGTGGTAAGTACAGGAACCAGGGTTTAATTGTAATTATATTGGTTTGGATTTTATACTAAGTTTTATTAGAGGTAAATTTATGAGAAAGCGTTTCGCTAAATTTGTAAAAGTTATTTGTTTTTTGTTAGTACTTTTAAACTCATCTATGGCTTTAGGTTTAGATCCTAGAAAGCCTTTTTTTACTGATTGCAGGGATCTTTTTAACATTTCAGAAGGAGAAAACTTAGATAAATCCTCGACAATAGTAGACGAAGATAAATTGAAAATATTATTTAGAAACATTGAGTTTAATTATCTTCCGTATCCAGTAATCAGTGTAGATCTAATTAGTAACTCTTATGAAACTGGTATATATGTACCGGCTATTGTAATTTCTCCAAATGAAGCACTGCTCGAACTAAACGCAGATATTGATATTAGTACTGTAGAAAAAATATCTTATAACAATGATACTTTAAATATTGTGGATAGTTTTAATTATAAAGGTAGTAAGGTTTATCTATTATCTTCGGTAACTTCAATCAGTATTTCCTATGGTGATTTAGAAAGAGATGATGGTTGGAGGGATGGAGCTCGTAGTATTCTTACACCATATTATATGTCTGAAAGTGAAAACAATTCTTCAAATTCTGAATTTCCACCACAAGGGTCTGTAGTAGAACTTTATGTAAAAGATAAAGTATATAAGGGGAATATTTTAGATCGATTTATGCATCTTCTTTATGTGATAACTATGGAGGCACCAGAAACATCAGTTCCATATCTAAAACCTTATCGAAGAATAGGAGTGGCTGAATATAAGATATGGGTAAAAAAAATAATTTCTAATAGTGTATACGCATCAGTTGATTATATGAAAGAAATCTTTAGCAGAAAAAAAGATTCTTCTACAATTTCTGGTAAGCGTGCAATCGTTATATCATCAAACTTACTACTTACCATAAAATCAGTAGTTGATCCTGAATTTTCAGAGGAGATAGGTATTTATAAAGAAGATAAGCTTGTAGAAGCACTAGGTGTTTATGAACTTGATAAGAATAGTGAATTTGTAATTATTAGATTTCCTGAAGGTACTTTTGATAATACTACATTTACTCAACTAGGAACTTTAAAAGACGCTACATCTGGACTTTTGGTAGGAAACTTTAAGGAAAAAGGTAAACTAAAATACATAGTTAAATTTGATTTGAATCCTATAACTAAGTTACATGATTTTGAATTATTACAAAATAACGGTTCGGTATCTAAGAACAAAGATAAAGCTAGATCCGTAACAGATAATACCATCGATACATACTGTAGAGGATGTCCTTTATCTCAAAATGGTAGAGTGGTTGGATTGTATAATGGAGTCAAGCCAATCCATTCATTTGCCATGTTCTCTGATGAGGAAATTCGTAAGATAGAAGAGTTTGTTAAGGATGAAGCTAGATCTAAATAGATGAATCTAGATTGTTAGAAGTGGGCTGATCAATTAAATATAAAATAGTTTACAAATTGTCAATCAAATGGTTATTTTGTTGTCACAGTGATTAATTTGTGGTACCAAACGAGCTCGGAAGATACTATGTTATAAAATTAAGAGGGGGTTAGATTTTATGAATATAAAGGCGCTTTTTATTGGTTTGTCTTGTTCGATATTGTTTTTCTCACAAATAACACTAGCTTCTGAACAAGATGCAGAATGCTCTTCAGTTTTTACAGATTCTTCTAAAATTATAACAAATAAAGTTCTTAACATTGTTGCAGATGAAGAGAATGTTCACGTATTTAAAGAAGATGGAACGATGGTTCATTGGACTAAAGATGATTCTTCTAAAGCAGTGGATGAAGCATTAGAGGATATCGCAGATGTTGTTACTTTTTCTGTAGGAGTTAAGGTTCCTTTTTCAAAGGTTATGTCTGATATTATGTTTAAAGGAGAAGTAGGGGATCTTTTTTTCGATCTTCCATTATACTTAACTGGAATAGTGAAAAAATATGAAGGTGATGCTCGTATTGTTGCTGTATTAAAAAAAGATGGTTCAGTTCATCTTATCGGGGACAAGATACCTAAAAATTATTCTTCTATTGTTAGTAAACAATTACAAAGTGGAGTTGTAGCTATTTACGCAAGTAGTGGATCTTTAATTGCGGTGAAAGATGATAGCTCAGCTGTTGTTTTAGGAAACCGTTTAATTCAACCAGAATTAAGAAGGGGTGTTGTAGATGTTGTTACAAATGAAGGAGCTGTTGCAATAAGAAAAGATGATGGTTCTGTTGTTGTATTTGGCTCTTCAATGTATGGTGGCTTTCCTCCTATGAAGATTCGTAAACAATTAAAAAGTGGGGTTGTGAAAGTTATTGCAACTCGTGCTGGGTTTGCAGCTTTGAAAGATGATGGATCAGTTATTAGTTGGGGATCTGGCGAGATAGGAAGTACGTATGAAATACCTTTTGATAGTGTTGCGGATAAATTAAAAAGCGGTGTTGTAGAAATCATTGCAAATGATGGAGCTTTCCTTGCAATAAAAGATGATGGATCGGTTGTTGTTTGGGGATCTATGGAGTACATAGGAAATTGGGATGATCTTGAGGATGAATTACAAAGTGGAGTTGTAGAAGCTGTTGCAAGTCGTGGTGCTTTTGCAATAAGAAAAGACAATGGTTCGGTTATTACTTTAGGATCAATATCTCGTAAGAATTGGAAGGTTACTTCTGAAAAATTAAAAAGTGGTGTTGTAGAAATTCTTGCAAATGATGATGGATTCTTTGCAAAAAAAGATGACAGCTCAGCTATTGCTTGGGGAAATAGTTTTCTTACAAAAGACTATATGAGAGTTGCAAAAGAACTAGAAAGTGGTGTTATAAGTATTTATGCTAATAGAGGAAGCTTTGTCGCATTTAAAAAAGATGCACAAATTGTTAGTTTGAGAGGCTCAACCGTTAATAAAGATGCATCTTTGTTTATGAATGGTAAGACAGTAAAACTCTCAGATGATGTTGGATTTTTTTCAAATAAGACTGGCTCTCTGATTTTAAGAGTAGATGGATCATTTAAGATTAATGTGAATGAGGTGGGTAGTGTCGATTTTAATAGAAATAGAGAATTATCACCTCTTATTATTTCGCCGTATAGATATTTCTTTATTACTAAATAGAGGTACTTTTTAGTAGTGTAGTGTTTGTTAGGTATAAAGATTATAGGATCGATTATTAGACGCTTGATATATTGGTTTTTAAAAGATCAGGAAGAACTACTTTAAATGATAAGATTTAAAGTAGTTCTTCTGCTTTTAAGTGTTTACAAGTCGGGATAAAAAGTTTTAAATACACCCTGTGTGTCTGGATAATTCTAATAATATATCTTAGAATCAGGTTTTTATATTTAAATAGGAGATTATATGGCTAAAAAACAAGCAAAGAAAGAATACAAGATCGTTAAAAAAAGATCAGGTAAGTATTCGGTTATGAAAAAAGGTGGAAAAATTGTTAACGGAGAAGAAAAGGTAAAAATTCTTCAAAGTGAAGGACTTATTAAAAAAATGAATCCTAAAAAGAAAGAAGAACCGACTCCTAGTGAAGAAGCCCCTGCAACTGAATCTGAACCAAAAGCTGAATAGTTAATTAGTTAGTTAGTATGTTATTTTTGATCTAGGAGGATATTTATGATCGGTAGAAGTTCTTACATTAGAAGACGTGAAAATTTGTTGTCTTATCTTGGTGGATGCTCAGCATTAGTTATGTGTCATCCTTCATATGTTAGAAATGGTGATACTGAATATCCGTATAGACAAAATAGCTTTATGCACTATCTTACAGGATTTGATGAACCAGAATGTGCTCTTTTGGTATTAGGACATAGACCAAAAGGGGATAGGTTCTATATGTTCTTGAGAGAAAGAGATAAACTCGGAGAACTCTGGACTGGAAAAAGATTAGGGGTAGAAGCTGCTCCTGAGGCTCTGGGGGTAGATAAAGCTTTCTGTATTACTGAACTATGGGATATGCTTCCTGAGCTACTTTTAGGAACTGAAGGGCTTTATTATTCTTTCGGAAAATATCAACAAAATGATATTAAACTTATCGAGGTTCTATCATCTAATAGAATGATGAGAGGAAGAACAAGGTGTGGAAATCTTGCGGTTTATGATTCCGAAGCTATTGCTGGAAAGATGAGAATAATTAAGGATAAGGAAGAAATAGAATCTATAAGAGAAGCTGCCCGAATTACCCAGAAGGCTTTTGTAGGAATTGAAGATTTTATCAAATCTGCAAAGACCGAAAGAGAAATTTATGCATATCTTATGAAAGGGTACTATAGTGCTGGAGCCGAAAGAGAATCTTTCCCTTCTATTGTAGCAGCTGGAGTTAATTCATGTTGTTTGCACTATTTTGATAACTCTTCAGTAGTTAAAAAAGGGGATTTGGTTCTTTTAGATACCGGTATAGAATACGATTACTATGCTTCAGATGTATCAAGAACATATACTACTTCCACTATGAGTGGAGCTCAAAAAGATATATACGATCTAGTATTAAAAGCTCAACTTGCTTCTATCAAAGTATCTGTTAAAGGATCTACTCTTAAAAAAGTTCATGATGAAAGCATAAGAGTTTTAACAGAAGGATTAATTGATTTAGGACTTCTTTCAGGTAGTGTTGAATCTAATATTGAAACTGGTAATTTTAAAAAGTTCTATCCGCATAATACTTCACACTTCATAGGGCTTGATGATCATGATATTGGGGATTATGTAGATGAAAAAGGAGAACCTAGATTACTTGAACCAGGAATGTATTTTAGTGTAGAACCAGGAATTTACTGTGATCCTAATGATGAAACTATTCCTGAAAAATATAGAGGAATAGGGGTTAGAATTGAGGATGATGTACTTGTTACTGAATCTGGTAATGAAGTAACAACCGAAGGTATAGCTAAATAGGTTTTGAATGTTTTATAGGGACTAAAATTTAGGATTTTAGTCCCTATAAAATATCAAACTAATACAATGTGTAAATTATATATAGCCTAATTTGTTAAAACCCAGAAAATCATTATTCTTATGCATTTAGATTGAAAATACTATACATATCTTTGGCGTGTTTTTTATCTAAAGTCTTATAATGCAGGATCCATTACAAGCTCTTTAACTGTTGCATCTTTACCATTAAAACTAATACCCATACGAACTATTCGTTTCTTTTTATATCTTGCTTTGTTTTTATAAAGATTTTCGTATTCTTTATTTTTTATCTGATCAAGAGCTTTTTTAGCACTTCCATCCACTTTTAGTTCCATGATGTAGATGGTATCTTTTGTAATAGCAACAACATCAGTTATACCTTTACCAGAGTGGATTTGATTTTCTACATCTATATCTTGAGATAAAGAAAGGATTGTAGATATAGCCAGTCCTATAGCATTTTCCTGATATTTTTGTGTAGGATGAGATAGGGATTTAAATAGGGTATCAAGGTTTTCTACAAACTTTCTAGGATTACCTTTAACTAAGTGTTCAGTTATAGAAATAAATTGGTTGAAAAATTTTGTTTTCTTTTTAAATAAAGAGGAAGCAAGATATTTAGTAAACGAATTTTTAACTTCTTTATTTGGATAATCTAATTTAAAGATACTGGATTCACTTATTTCAGAAACAGTAATATATCCTGTTTGGTATAAAAGACTGATAAGATCTTGAATTGTAATATCAAAATTTAAATCTCATATGTTATCTTCAAAAAAATTGGCTATAGTAATTTGAAGTTCTGATTGTAAATCAAAATCAGGATATTTTAAAAGTAAGTTAAAAATAAAAGAGGGTGTACCAGTTGTAATCCAAT
>JAEEGL017301950.1_pt1 | contig 11578 bp, 6 predicted proteins | sample 9134231 | NCBI WGS metagenome assembly JAEEGL01 (sample SAMN16246548, study PRJNA631951) | gut metagenome | biome: gut microbiome; feature: rumen; material: fiber-attached | host: Bos | place: Iran: Karaj | collected 2018-10 | reverse complement strand
ATGCCGGAGTTTTTCAGAAAACCGGAATTTGAGGGACATGCCACACTTTGCAAAAAGCTTGAGATGCTTCCCATAGAGTGTATAGTAAGAGGCTATATCACAGGTACAGGCTGGGCCAGCTATCAGGAGAATGGCACGGTCTGCGGCATAAAGCTTCCCGAGGGACTGGTGGAATCCGACAAGCTTCCCGAACCTATATATACCCCTACCACCAAGGCTGATATTGGGGATCATGATGAGCACATTACCTTTGAAGGTACAGTAGATTGTCTTGAAAAGCTTTATCCCGGCAGAGGTCAGGAGCTGGCAGAAACTCTTCGTGATAAGACCTTGGCCCTCTATAAAAAGTGTGCCGACTATGCAAGGGAAAAAGGAATCATCATTGCCGATACCAAGTTTGAGTTTGGTCTTGATGAAAATGGAGAAGTGGTCCTGGGAGATGAGATGCTTACCCCTGACAGCAGCCGTTTTTGGCCGGTGGAGGGTTATAAGCCAGGTTTTTCCCAGCCTTCCTTTGACAAGCAGTTTGTCCGCGACTGGCTGAAAGCCAATCCCGACAGTGATTATAACCTGCCTCAGGATATCATTGATAAGACCATCGCAAAATATAAAGAGGCATATGAACTGCTTACAGGAAATGAATTTTAAATAGCGAGTGACTCATGATCACGAGCTATCATAGAAAGGAAGTATCATGGGTACAGACGGATATATCAGTCCTCTCTCGGAAAGATATGCCAGCAAGGAAATGCAGTACATCTTTTCGCAGGATAAAAAGTTTACAACCTGGAGACGACTTTGGATCGCTTTGGCGGAAACCGAGGCGGAGATTGGTCTTAAAAATGAGGATGGCTCCCCCCGGATCACACAGGATATGATCGACGAGCTTAAAGCACATCAGGATGATATCAACTATGATGTGGCTAAGGCCCGTGAAAAAGAAGTGCGACATGATGTAATGAGCCATGTTTACGCATATGGACAGCAGTGCCCCAATGCGGCAGGCATTATCCATTTGGGTGCCACTTCTTGCTATGTGGGTGATAACACGGATATTATAATCATGCGTGACGGTCTTAAGCTTGTGCGTAAAAAGCTTTTAAATGTCATTGATGCATTATCGAAGTTTGCCCAGGAGTACAAGGATCTGCCCACCCTGGCATTTACCCATTTCCAGCCTGCCCAGCCTACCACTGTAGGGAAAAGGGCCACCCTCTGGATCAATGAGTTTATGATGGATGTGGAGGATGTGGACTATGTGATATCCACTCTGCGTCTTTTGGGATCCAAGGGTACTACAGGCACTCAGGCCAGCTTCAAAGAGCTTTTCAATGACGATGACGAGACTATTGATAAAATCGACCCCATGATCGCTGAAAAGATGGGCTTCCCAGGTTGTGTTCCCGTATCCGGCCAGACATACAGTAGAAAGGTTGATACAAGGGTTTGCAATGTACTTGCAGGTATTGCAGCCAGCGCCCATAAGATGTCCAATGACATCCGCCTTTTGCAGCATTTGAAAGAAGTGGAGGAACCCTTTGAGAAAAAGCAGATTGGTTCGTCTGCCATGGCCTACAAGAGAAATCCCATGAGAAGCGAGCGCATCGCATCCCTTTCCAGATATGTGATGATCGATGCATTAAATCCTGCCATCACCTCCGCTACACAGTGGTTTGAGAGGACACTTGATGACAGTGCCAATAAGAGGCTTTCAATAGCTGAGGGATTTTTGGCAACAGACGGTATTTTGGATCTTTGCATCAATGTGACCAACGGCCTTGTGGTTAATGACAAGGTTATCACAAAGCGGCTTATGTCGGAGCTTCCCTTTATGGCTACGGAAAATATCATCATGGATGGTGTAAAGGCCGGAGGAGACCGTCAGGAGTATCACGAAAAGATCAGGCAGCTTTCCATGGAAGCCGGAAATACGGTTAAAAAAGAGGGCAAAGACAATGATCTGCTCGAGCGGATCGCAGCGGATGAGTTCTTCGGACTGGATCTGACTGAGCTTCAGACCTATATGAAGCCGGAAAACTATGTTGGACGTGCACCGAGACAGGTGGAGGTTTATTTAAGAGATGTGGTACAGCCTCTGCTGGATGCCAATAAAGATGAGCTGGGAGTTGACGCCCAGATCAATGTGTAAACAATACAGTAAAGATTAAGAGAACAAAGTATATAATACTCCCGAAAGCATCTATCAAGCGCTTTCGGGAGTGTTGGTTATATTACAATTTAACTCCGTAAGTCCGCTGTCGTGTTTGGCGTGAATCAGTATCATATCGCAAACTCGGAACCTCACGACAACAAAACTTTAATCAATCTGTCATTATCCTCCGGGTTCATAAAGCAGATCCTGATAAAACGATCATCCAAAAACGGGAAAGTGGAGCAGTCACGGATCATCATTTTTTCTCTGATACATTTATCAAATAATATCCCTGATGAAAGACTCTGATCCTCAACACGCACCAACATGAAGTTGGCCTTGGGAAGAAATGGAGTGTAGCGGTCAGAGGCTTTTAACGCCTCATAGACTCTGGTACGCTCCTTATCTATGAGAGCCCGGGTCTTTTGCATATATTCTGTATCCGAAAACATGATGGTCCCCGCGATCTCTGCTAAGGAATTTATCATCCAGGGGTTTTTCACCCGGTTTATCTGGGAGAGGATATTGGGGTTCCCTGTGATGGCATAGCCCAAACGAAGTCCCGGTGATGCAAAAAACTTGCTGGTGCCTCGAAGGATGATTACATTGTTGTAATATGAGGCCAATGGAACAGCAGTGATCCTGTCGTGATCCGACGCAAACTCCACATAGGTCTCATCCACCATAACATAGATATCGTGCTCCATGCATGCATCAAGAATGAGACGCAGAGTGGCACGATCCAAACAGGTGGAGGTGGGGTTGTTGGGGTTGCAGAGAATGAGCATATCAATGTCATCCGAAAGTCTTGAGGTAAAGTCCTCCAAATTCAAAGAGAAATTATCTATGGAGTGGAGGGGATAGTAGGATGACCTGCCTCCCTCAATGGAAATCTCATGCTCATATTCTGAATATGTGGGACCGAGGATAAGCGCCCGCTTTGGTCTGATGGTCTGGATGAAAAGGGAGATAAGCTCAGTGGAGCCGTTGCCCACAATGACCCGTTCACTTTCACAACCGCAGTAAGATGCAATCGATGCGCGCAGTGTGGTGTACTCCCGGTCCGGATAGCTTTGGATAGCGTCTATATGGGACGCAAGATCCGACTTTAACCTGGGAGATATACCAAGGGGATTAACATTGGCAGAAAAGCTTATTATCTCTTCTTTTTTGATCCCGTATATCCTTTCTATTTGTTCTAAATCACTTCCGTGAAAATGGTCTTTGTGCTTGATCATGATAAAACACCTCAGTGTAAAAACGAAATAAAGTTTACTATAATACCCAAATATTATATAATATACTCTGTATGTTTGTAAACGAATAGGAGACTAATTTGCGCAAGAAGATATATCGGATGTCGGAGGATAAATTCGATCCTTCCTCAGGTATAAAACTTGATACTGACAGGCTCATTCTCACCGGGACCGCAGGAGTCACCTTTGAGGGTTCTTTTTTGGTGCGAAGCGCAGGGGATGGTCCCGTCAGGGGAATGGTCTATTCCACCAATCCGTATATCTTTGTTAAAAAGCCCCGTTTTGACGGTGAGCATGTGCGGATCAGCTTTGCCACGGTACATAACGGATTCTCCCACGGTGATGTGATCACCGGGTCTTTTTTCATTGTTTCCAGCGGAGATAAAAAGGAGCTTCCCTTCGAGATATCTTTTAAGCTTACTGCGCCGGTGGTGGAGGGCATGACCATTGCAACTCTTTCGGATTTTGCCCGGCTTTCCCATGAGCACTGGCAGGCGGCGCTTCGATTTTTTTCATCCGACGGTTTCTATGATGTAATAGACAAAGCTCCCGTACACACCCGGCTTTTATACAGGGGGTATCGCAGCGTAGGTATCACTTCTTTCCACATGGAGGAGTTTTTGGTTGCCAGCGGTCAGAAGAAAAAACTGTCATTTTCTGTGGAATGTGATGATGAGCTTTCCTTTTACAATGTTACGGAAAACCAAAAGCATGTTATCCACATTAAAAAGAATTCCTGGGGATATATCCACATCAGAGCATACTGCTTACAGGATTTTATCTCGGTTGAAAGAGAGGATTTAGGTTCCGAGTATTTTATCGGAAGCGATCTTGAATTGTCATTTTATATCCACAAGGATATGCTCCATGCAGGTAAAAACTATGGACTTATTACCATTACGGGAGCGGGCATTACCAAAGAGATAAAAGTATGTGTATCCACAAGAGGCGAGACTGAAAGCGATGACCATAAAAGGGTTCTTGCGGAAAAGGCAAAGCGGGCCAGGCTTTCAAGGCTCTATGTGGACTATCGCCTTAAAGCCATCAGCACCGGGGATTTCTGTAACGGCTCTGTTGCCATTCTTGACGAGCTCATTGAGGAATATCCCTTTGAGACTATGTACAGGCTTCAAAAGACCCAGTGCCTCATTGTAAATAAAAACCGCCAGGAGGCCCTTTGGCTGGTGGCGGATCTAAAGCGTGACATTGAGGATAAAAAGAGCACCGAGTGGGCATATCTTTTGTATCTCTGCACCCTTTTGGAGCAGGAAGATACCTATGTGGACAAACTTACGGAAGAGATCGAGGCCATACTTCGTGTGCATCCGGAGGATGTTAGGATATTCTGGTTTTTGCTTTTTTTGCGCACCGATTATATCAGCGATGCAAAAAGAAAGCTTTTTGATATAAAAAACTGGGTACAGGCAGGGCATGAGAGTCCGTATCTTTATATTGAGGCCTATCGTATATACCAGTCGGAGCCCTATCTGCTTTCGTCACTTAACCCATTTGCCATGCATGTGCTTATATGGGCGGCCAGACACGGCCAGATCTCTGTTAATTTGGCAGAGCAGTTCCAGGAGCTTTTGCCGGATCAAAAGGGTTTTGAACCTTCGGTTTATCGTCTGGCGGGTTATATCTATGACAGATACCCCCAGAAGGATCTGCTTTTTGCCATAGTTTCATATCTTTTGAAAAATAACTGCATAGGAGAGGAATACCTTTATTATTATACCCTTGCCATAGACAAGGAATTAAAGCTTACGGGACTTTATGAGACATATATTTTATCTCTTCCCACGGATTATTCGGATAAGCTGCCGGAGCTTGTGACCCTTTATTTCAGGTATGACAATAGTCTTCCTTATGACAAAAAGGCCTTCGTCTATGCCAATGTGATAACCTATAAGAATGAAAATGAAAAGCTCTACGAGCAGTACCGCAGGACAATCCAGCGTTTTTCCTTAGAGCACATGGCTAAAGGTCATATTGATGATAATTTAGGCCTTTGCTATGCGGATGTTTTGGAGTCCGGAGTCATAGACCATGACATTGCGGTGAGCATGGAGAGACTTATTTTTACCAACAAGATAATAACCCTCCATGACAATATAAACAGCGTGATAGTTTTTGAGGATGCCTTTGCAAAGCCCCACCGTGCGGCGGTGGTGGACTATGGTGCATTCATTCCTATTTTCACCGGAGATTATCAGGTGTTTTTGGAAACCTCGGATGGGCAGCTCATATCCGATCCGGGATCCTATAACGTGCAGCCCATATTTAATACGGGAAAATATATCAATCTTCTCATAACCATGTCAAATGAGACTTTGCCCTACTTTTTATACTCTCAGGCAAGGCATCGTTCTCCGGAGGAGTTTGACATGACGGAGCTTGATCGTATACCGGAGTTTTTGGACAGCGATGCCATCAGCAATGACTACAAGCTTCGCCGCCTGCCCTTTATGTCATCTGCGCTTCGTAATCATGACAGGGAAAATGTGATCATAGATTTTCTCATTAAAAGCGGTGAATATAAAAATCTGGATACCGAGACTGCAGCCCATGTAATGGACCTTCTCATAGTTTCTGATGAGTATGACAAGGCCTACGATATGCTAATATCCCATCAGGGCACTGTAGCATCCTCCAAGTCGCTGCTTCGGCTTATTACCGACAGATGCAAAAAGATGCAGGGTGAGACGGACGATTTCCTTATATCAATGTGCGCCTATCTCATGCAGCAGTATCTTTTTTCCGAGACCACTTTAAGCTATCTTAACGATAACTATGTGGGTCCCACCCATATAATGGAAAGCGTCTGGAAGTTTGCATTTGCAAATGAGCTTCCCACGGGACTCATAGAAGAGAGGATACTTACCCAGATGCTCTATACAGAGGATATGGATGAGCATTCCGGTGAGATATTTGAGTCGTATATGAAAAAAAGGGTTAATCCCATGATTGTTGGTGCCTACCTTACTTTCTGGTGCAGGCAGTATCTTATTACGGAAAAAAATGTGCCTGCTGAGGTTTTCGACCATATCTATCCCATGTATGGTCATGGCAAGCCCATAAATGAAAGTGAAAAACTCGCACTTTTAAAATACCTCTGTAAATCCAAAGAGCTTACACCGGACAGGATGGCTTCGTTGGAAAAGCTAATGCGCGAGTATGTGGTAAGAAACATCTACTTTGCCTTTTACAGAGAGGTGGACCGGCATTTTATCATAAGGTTCCATCTCTATGACAAGAGGTTTGTGGAATACCATGGGACGCCGGGCATGAGTGTGCATATTTCCTATCGGGATGCGGCTGGTTTCTCCCATGAGGAGACTATGCAGGAGATGTATGACGGTATCTATGTTAAGCAGTTTGTGCTGTTTTTCGGCGATTCCATAAGCTATGAGATATATGACGACAAGGATCATTCCACAAAGCTTGCCGCCGATACCATATCACTTTCCGATAATATCGATCAGAGTGATCCGGGGCGGTACGGACTGATTAACAGGATGAAAAGCGATATCCTCTATAGGAATGAAAAGGCGCTTATCGCTGATATGGTAAATTATAAACAAAAGGATTTTATGTCAAAGCAGGTATTTTATCCTTTGACAAAGCATAAGAACAATGGATAATAAAGGGATCACAGAGGATCGCGGCGTATATTACGGTCTTGATATAAGTGAAAAATACGCCATGATCAGCTATTTCCAACTTAATATGGACAGTCCTTCTACCATTAGCACCGTTGCAGGCTCCGAGGTTTTTCTCATACCTCTTTACATTGCAAAGAGACGGGGCATGGCCCAGTGGTTTTTCGGTGATGAGGCAAAAAGACAGGTGGGCCTGGGACTTGCGGTAGGAGTGGACAGACTGTATGAGCGAGCTCTTTTACGGGAAAAGGTCATGCTTGAGACTGAAGAATATCCGGCGGTGGATCTTTTTGTGATCTATCTCAGGAAGCTTTTGTCCATGCCTGTTCCCCTTATCCGTGGCAGCTTTTTAAAAAAGCTTACCATAACGGTGGATGAGCTTACCATGGAATCAAAGGAGCTTTTTGCCCTCATCGGATCCAAGCTTTCTTTATCCTCAGGGAAGCTGTCGCTTTTTGACTACAGGGAGTGTTTTTACTATTATGCCCTTAATCAGGCGGCTACCCTGTTTTTGCATGATGTTATGCTATATCACTATGACGGTAATCATCTGTGCAGCTTCAGACTCCACAGGGATCAGTCGTTTACGCCGCAGATCGTGCATTTAAGCTCAAAGGATATAGGTCCCCTTTTAGATAACAGGGATGAGGCATTTTCAAAAATAGTGGCGGATGATATGGCAGGAGCCCATATATCATCAGTTTATCTGACGGGAGACGGTTTTGACGGAGACTGGCTTAAAAAATCATTGGCTGTACTGTGCCGTGACCGCAGGGTGTTTTTGGGTAAGAACCTTTTTTCAAAGGGAGCCTGCTACGCCGGCGCAGTCCGTGACGGAGTAAAGGACTGGCCCTTCCTTTTCATCGGGGATCATGAGCTTAAGGTTAATGTATCCCTTAAGGTTTTGGATAAAAACGAAATGAAGTTTATCACTCTTTTATCCGCCGGTGAAAACTGGTTTGATCTGAAGGGAGAGTGCGAGGTGGTTTTGGACGGAACAAAGGAAGTGGAATTTTGGATCCAGAGGCCGGACAGCAGACAGGCCACGGTGGAGCTTTTGGAACTTCGTGACCTGCCCGAGAGGGCTAACCGCACCACACGGCTTCGCATAACCGTTTCCCCACTTTCCGACAGGGATGTGAGGATCACCATCAGAGACCTCGGTTTCGGAGAACTGGTACTTTCCTCCGGAAAGGTCTGGGAACACGATATACATGTTAGTTTGGAGGATGGCATATGGGCGAGCTGATATACTGCAAGCACCCGATAGCTGCCAGTCCGCTTTATTTAGAGGGTGCTTCCCACAACATATATTCCCTTGAGGAATTAAGCTACTATGTCCGGGAGAATCCATATCTTATCACTCCGGAGTTTATGTCTCAGGAGCTGTGTGACTGGATAAGAAATGAGCTTTTGGATGAAGAACTGGCTGGCCAGTTGGAAAAAGCCCTGAGCGAAAATGTGCCTTTGCATCTTTTTGTTTCGAGGGTGCTTATGGGCTGTGGCTATCTGACCCGTACGGAGATAAGGGGCATCATAGATATAATCGAGGGCGTGGAGAGTCTGTCGGATGATGAGAGGAAAAAGGTCCATGCGGACCAGCTTTTATCCGCCAACCGTATTATAGATGCCATATATGAATATGACAGCATCCTTTCAAAGGGTGAAGGAATTGACGATGATCTGGCAGCGGATATATGCCACAACGAGGGAACGGCCTACGCTTGGCTTTACTTTTTCGAAGAAGCCTCCATGTCCTACGAACGGGCGTTTATTTTGGGAAAACGGATCGAGTCATTACGCGGTATGCTGCTTTCCGCCGCCATGATGGAGGATGATACCAGACTGCTTTTGCTATTTGAAAAATACCGGATACCCTCGGACAAGGCAGAAGAGATCAAAGAGGAGATCACCCGTATGAAGCAGGCACCTGAGGTAACGGAGTTTGCCATGAAGCTTTCAAGGTTAAGAGGCGATTACAGCGACCAGAGTGCATACATGGAACAGCTTTTATACATAATTTCCGGTTTTACCGACGAGTACAAGAAGGTTAGCAAGATTTGAGCTTTTTTAAGAAGAAAAACAAGAAAAAAGAAGAATTGGATGCATCCATTGACAAGGTGCTTTCCGAGATAAGGCAGATCGATGAATGGGACAATCCTCAAAAGATCGTCCACTACATTTTGGATTCCTGCGAGCAGATAATTGCCCTTACCAAGCAGATACAGGCCCAGAATGCAGAGATCGATGTGCTCACAGGATACCTGATGGATATTCAGGTTATCCGGAATCTGCCCAAGCCAAAAATGGATGATCTATATATCGTAGCCAAAAATATAGAGGAGCTTGACAAGGCCAGAAAGAGCTTTGAGGGTTCGTCACCACCACTTACCGACGAGCAGTTTATGATGATGCAGGAGAATGAGGATGCCATTCCGGATGTTATAAACCGCATGAAAGACAACGAGCTCTATCAGTCCAAAGAGGAAAAGGAAATGAGAGCTCTTGAGGCACAAAAGAGCGAGTATGAAATAGAAAGGGATCAGATCGCTGCATCGAACCGTCTCATAAAGCGGATCACACTTTTGACATCCATAACTTTTGTATCATTTTTGATTCTGTTTTTCATATTAAGGCAAAATGTTAGGGTTGATATTTCCTCGTTTTTGATTATACTTTTGTTCGTGACTGCGGTAGGGATATTCATAATCTTTATGAGGATGTCATCAAATAATAGAAAGAACCGGGCCCTTATCCGTGCCACAAATAAGACCATCTCTGCGCTTAACATCACACGGATGAAATATGCCAATGTGACCCGGGCCATAAACTATGAACAGGAGAAATACGGCATAGTCACCTCAGCGGAGCTGTCCTATCTCTGGGATAAATATTTAGAAATGGTCAAGGCCAGAGAGCAGTATGAAAAGGATAATGAGGACTACGAGTATTTCATGGGCAGGCTTATGAGGATACTAAATACCTTAGAGCTGCATGACAAGCGTATCTGGAGAAACCAGGTATCTGCCATCGTTCATAAGGATCTCATGGACAGACTGTACCACAGCATTAATGTACGCCGAAAAAAGGTCATCGCCAGAAGAGATGAAAACCTTGAAGCGGTCAAAAGCGAGCGGGCTGAGATCGACCGCATGATGAAAGAACACAATTACTACACACCGGAGGTATTGGAGATCATTACCATGGTGGATAAAAAATGCAACTTATAGGAGGAGACAAAATTGAAGATCAGAACAAGATATGCACCTTCACCCACGGGCAGAATGCATGTAGGAAATTTAAGGACAGCTCTTTACGCCTATCTCATCGCAAAGCATGAGGACGGAGATTTCATTCTTCGTATCGAAGATACTGACAGGGAACGTTATTTTGCAGACGCAGAGGAGATAATATACCGCACCATGGAAGCGGCCGGACTTTCTTATGATGAGGGCCCCAACAAGGATGGTGGAGTTGGTCCCTATGTGCAAAGCCAGCGTCAGGCTGCAGGCATATATATGGAGTATGCAAAAAAGCTTATTGAAAATGGGGAGGCATATTATTGCTTCTGTGATGAAGAGAGGCTTTCGTCCCTGGCTCAGACCACAGACGACGAGGGCAAAACCTATACGATCTATGACAAGCACTGTCTCAGCCTTTCTCAGGAGGAGATCCAAAAGAATCTAGACGAGGGCAAGCCCTTTGTTATCAGGCAGAACAACCCCAGGGAGGGGGTTACTTCCTTTGATGATGAGATTTACGGACATATTGAGGTGGACAATGCGGAGCTTGACGATATGATCCTCATTAAATCCGACGGTTATCCTACATATAATTTTGCCAATGTGGTTGATGACCATCTCATGGGAATAACCCATGTGGTCAGAGGCAATGAGTACCTTTCATCATCTCCCAAATACAACAGGCTCTATGAAGCTTTTGGCTGGGAGGTTCCCACCTATATCCACTGTCCCCTTATTACGGACGAGGAGCATAAAAAGCTCTCAAAGAGAAGCGGGCACTCATCCTTTGAGGATCTGACAGAGCAGGGATTTTTGCCTGAGACGGTGGTAAACTTTGTTGCTCTATTGGGATGGAGCCCGGCTGACAATCAGGAGATCATGAACCTTCCGGAACTGGTGAAATCTTTTGACTACCATCATATAAATAAATCCCCGGCGGTATTTGATATGACAAAGCTTCGCTGGATGAACGGTGAGTATCTCCATGCCATGGATGCGGACAGGTTTTATGAGCTGGCCCTGCCCACACTTAAGGAGTCCATCCATCGCGATGTGGATCTTAAGAGAGTAGCTGCCATGGTACAGTCACGTATCGAGCTGTTTTCAGACATTCCCGAAATGACGGATTTCATAGATGAAGTGCCTGAGTATGACGTGGCTTTATATACTCATAAAAAGATGAAGACCGACATCGAGAAATCACTGGCCCTTCTCCAGGAAGTCTTACCATTACTTGAAGCTCACGATGACTTCACCAACGACTCCCTT
>JAEEGL016973498.1_pt1 | contig 11578 bp, 11 predicted proteins | sample 9134231 | NCBI WGS metagenome assembly JAEEGL01 (sample SAMN16246548, study PRJNA631951) | gut metagenome | biome: gut microbiome; feature: rumen; material: fiber-attached | host: Bos | place: Iran: Karaj | collected 2018-10 | reverse complement strand
GTCCTTCGGGATCACGTTTAAACACTCACCCCATACTACTATATTATACGTCGTTTGCGCCACAATTGCAAGCTTTTTTTGCAAATTTTTATAATTTTTTTCAAAAAAGTCTTTTAGCTCAAAGTTGTCCTTGAAAACCAGGCAATTTTCGTCACAATGACCAACTATGCCCTGCACCTCAGGGTGATCGCGGTCGCCTGCTATGAGTATAAAATAGCCTTCGGCGGACTTTTCTGCCACTATTTTATGTATACGCGATACAAATGGGCAGGTTGCGTCCAGCATACGATTGCCTTTTGCCTGTATTTGGTCATATATATTCCTGCCTACGCCGTGGGAACGGATAACTACCGTCTCGTCGGGCTTGAGCTCGTCAACGGTGTCTATTATTCTTGCACCCTTGGCTTTCATATCGTTTACAACGTCCTGATTGTGTATTATAGGTCCGAGGGTTGCCACATGGGTGTTCTTTTCAAGCTCACCGTAAACCATTTTCACGGCTCTGTCAACTCCGAAGCAGAAGCCTGCGGATTTTGCCACAGTTACCTTACTCATCTGCGTTTTCCTCCTTTGGTTCCGCAGCGGGCTCCGGCTCGCCCTCTACAAGCATCTTTATATCAGCCATGTACCGGTTTTTGAGCTTTACCAGCTGACGCGGATTTGGGGTATCGCTTATTTCGCAGTATTCAGCCGGGTCTATGGGTAAGCCGTACTTTACGGTAACGGGAGTGCGGAATTTAAGCTTTTCGCCGTAAACTATACCCACGGGGATTATCGGCTTGTTTGCCCTTGCGGCTATAAGAGCGGCGCCTGTATGGCCTTTTCCCACCTTGCCGTCCTTTGAGCGTGTACCCTCGGGGAATATCATAAGGCTGCGGTTGCTGCCGAGCCTTTCAACGGCAGTATCGATAACTCCGGTATCGCCTTTGCCGCGGGCAACGGGAAAGGCTCCAAGCGAGCGTATGAGCCATGCAAAGAGCTTGTTGCGGAAGAGCTCCTCTTTGGCCATGAAGGCGAATTTTCCCCGTCCGCCTGCGCCCAGCAGGGGAGGGTCGGCGTTGCTTCTGTGATTGCATGCATATATGACAGTAGTGTCCTTTGGTATATTCTCTTTACCCTCATATCGCAGCTTATACATTATGCTGAAATACAGACGCACTAAGAATTTTGCTAAATAATACATAATGTCTCACCTCTGAAATTGCTATATCAGCTTTCCTCGTCTGCGGAAACGGTGCAGCTGCTTCATAACAGCTGCCGGCGCTTCTGAGTATAGCCCTGAAAAGCTCGTCTGTGAACGTGATATCCTCAGAGACTGCTCTTCTGAAAACAATATCAATTAATCTATCTTTTCTTTTATTATCTTTACGATGGCAGCTGCCGATTCCTCTAAATTCAGCTCAGTGGTGTCCACAAGGACAGCGTCCTCAGCCTGCTTGAGGGGAGAGGTCTCGCGGTGCATATCCTGATAGTCACGCTTGATTATATCGTCGAGTATCTCCTGATATGAAGGGCAGCCGGGCTTCTCAAGAAGCTCCTTGTAGCGGCGGTTGGCACGCTCCTCTGCGGAGGCTGTGAGGAATATTTTCACGTCTGCATCCGGGAGGACTACCGTTCCGATGTCTCTGCCGTCCATGATAACGTTGTTTTCGCGGGCTATTTTCTGCTGAGTTTCAAAGAGATACTCTCTTACAGCGGGTATAGCCGAGGTGCGGGAGGCTGCCATGGATATCTCGGGAGTTCTTATAAGGTCGGAAACGTCTCTTTTTCCGAGGAATACTCTCTGTGCGCCGTCTATGAATCTGAGGGAGACCTTTGCTTTCTCGAGAGAGGTCTCGATATCCTTGTCCGCTATCTTGTTTTCTGTTATGTAGAGGGCGATAGTACGGTAAAGAGCGCCTGTGTCTACATAGATGTAGCCAAGCTGCTTTGAGGCCATTTTGGCGATAGTGCTTTTGCCTGCGCCTGCAGGTCCGTCGATTGCGATGTTGATGGTTTTCATTGGTAAAACTCCTTTATTTATGGGCAGATGCCCTTTATTGGCTGAGATTTCCGGCAATGGATATGACAGTATCCGTGAGTATCGCCGCTGTGAGGAAAAGTCCCGTGCCGAAGCATGCAGCCTCGGGGAGCTTTTCGCTCACCTTTTTTGACAGAGGTCGGAGCATATAGAAATATGCTACAGCCATAATGCCGAATATAGAGCTGGATATGAGGCTTGACCTGTCAAGTATTGAAAAGTACCAGCCCTCGTATGTCCAGAACTGATCGTGGAATATAAATTCCAGCAGATACGAGGCAGCCAGCTCGAATACGGTGGTTATGACCGCTGCGGCTGCGAATATGAAAAGGGGAGTTCTCTTTTTCCGCAGTATTGCAAGGAGCATGAAGGCTCCGAACGAGTAAATGGGTATTATCGGCAGGTGGAGCATACCGCGGTTTTCAAAGCGTTGAAACAGTATCCATACCGTTACTACCTCATATATCCAGCCGACAAAGCCTGCGGCTGTGAATTCAAATGCATAGCGGAACAGCGTCCGCGAATAATTCATTTTCATGGCTCCTGCCCGGACTCAGCCATTTTATAAGTCGGCGGAGCGCCTATGTCTAAGGCTAAAAACTGGTCACGGAATACAACTGCTGCCTGCCATAGAGTGGGGCCCCATAATTTTATGGCGATATCGCCGCTGTAATACGTGAAAATAGGTACGCCGGAGCCGCCAAGCTGCGGTTCCTTTCCGAAAACATCGGTTATTTCATCAAGTGTCATGTCATAGTGCAGGAAAGAAAGCTTCGTTATGAGCTCATTGGCGTCCAGCGGCTCTATTATGCCGTCAGATTCGGCGACGTCTGCGGGAATGGCATAAATATCCGGACGTGATGTACTTTTTGTTGCAGTGCCTGTGCTTTCCGTCGCTGTCTCCGCAGCTGTCGTTGTAACATCTGCCGCTGGTTTGTCAGCTTTTCCCACAGTATCGCTGCATGAGACCGTAAAAGCGGCAAACAGTGCAGCAAAGACTGCAAAAAACGTTCCTTTCATGATAACGCTCCTTGTTTCAACAGTATTACTTCACTTCCGCGCCGAAGGGCATGAGAGCAAGCTTTGCAAGCTTGAACATCTGCATGCCAAAGGGTATGCCTATTATGCTTATGCAGAGCAGCAGACCGAATACTGCGAACTCCGCTGCCATGGCAAGTCCGCCGAAGATGAGCCACAGTATGTTGATAAGCAGCCGGACGGGACCGCCTCCGTATTCCACTGTTTTTCCGAACGGAGCAAAGGTCAGCTTTGCCATTTTGAAGCACTGCTTTCCTATCGGTATCCCCACTATGGTTATACACCAAAGCAGGCCGATTGCCAGCCAGCTGAGACCGCTGAAAAAGCCGCCGAATATCAGCCATAATAAATTACCTAAACACCCCATATTGATTCCTTCCTTATATCATTGTTTTCTGGGCGATGCAGGCATCAGCCCCTATAGTTTAATATGGCTGTCAGCCATAATTCCTCAGTTTTTAGATCTTAGCTCCTGATTCACATATTCAGTGCGGCTGTATAAGCCGTTGAAAATGCTATCTGTAAGTTGAAGCCGCCTGTGTAGGCATCCACGTCTATTACCTCGCCTGCAAAGTACAGACCGCTTACGAGTCTGGATTCCATAGTTTTCGGGTTTATCTCCTTTGCTGAGATACCGCCGCTTGTGATTATGGCTTCATCTATGGGTCTGAACCCAGATACCCTTACGGGGAAGGCTTTCAGCAGCTCCCCGAATTTCCGACGTTCTTCCCTGGTTATGCCGTTTATTTTCTGCTCGGGAGATATTCCCGACAGCTTTACCGCAACGGGTATGAGCTTTGCGGGGAGCAGCTTCCGTATGCCGTTCTGAAAGTCACGGTTGAGGTTTTCAGCGAAGTCGCGCTGTATACGGGCGTCGAGCTGTTCGGGTGACAGGGCGGGCTTAAGGTCTATCATGAGCCTGTATCTGCCTTGCTGCATGTTCCTTATATGGGAGCTTGCGCTGAGCACAAGAGGTCCCGAAACGCCGAAGTGAGTGAAGAGCATTTCGCCCTGCTCGGTGTATATGCACTTGCTGCCGTCCATTAGGTGGAGCCTTACGTTCCGGAGCGAAAGTCCCATCATCTCCGCACAGTACTTGTCGGGGGAGACAAGGGGAACAAGGCTCGGTTTGAGCTCTGTTACCGTATGTCCGAGAGCTTCCGCGAGGGCATAACCGTCGCCTGTGGAGCCGGTTGCGGGATAGGACTTTCCGCCGCAGGCTATGAGCACGGCCTGTGAGCGGTATTCCTCACCGCCTGCGGAAACTCCGCATACAGCTCCGTTTTCTGTGAGTATCTTCGTTACCCGCTTGTTTATTACCTTGACCCCAAGTCTTTTAATTTCCGCTGCAAGGGCGTCGGCGATATCGTCAGCCCTGTCGCTGACGGGAAAAACCCTGTTGCCGCGCTCGGTCTTAAGGGGCACTCCGAGCTCCTCAAAGAAGCTCATGGTGCTCTCCGCGTCGAAATTTGCAAATGAACTGTACATGAACCGCGGATTTACGGGTATATTCTTCATATGCTCCTCTGTGGAGCTGTTATTGGTGACATTGCAGCGGCCCTTGCCCGTTATGCGGAGCTTTCTGCCCAATCTGTCGTTCTTTTCAAACAGCAGTACGGTCTTTCCGAACCGCGCTGCGTGAACGGCTGCAAAGCAGCCTGCTGCGCCGCCGCCGATCATTATGATATCTGTCATTATCTTTCTTCCTTTATGAGTCTTCGCAGTTTTGAGCGGATCTGTCTGCGCCGTTCTGCCGTGGCTTTCTTGTCTGTGAGGTATGAACCGTTTCTGAGTACGATCACATCGCCCTCGGCGGCTCCCGCGGGGAGGCTGCTCCTGAGGACCGTTACCATGCCCTTTTCCGTTTCGAGGACGGCTTTGTCGCCCTCAAACCTGTCTATAACAGTCATTTTTCGTTCCTTTCGGTCTTTACCGACAGCTTGCTGCCGTCGGATTCAAAAACTATATTACCGCTTATATCAGTGCGGTATATCTTGTCGGTATAGCTGCTGAGCCTTTCTATTGTGCTTTCTGCGGGGTGACCGTAGGCATTGTCGGCTCCGCAGGATATGACGGCTGTCTGCGGACGTATCATATCGAGAAATCCCGCGGTCGATGAATAGGAGCTGCCGTGATGTCCCGCCTTGTACAGGGTCACTTTTTTGAGCCTGTCGCCTGCAAGCATGGAGTATTCCGCTTCAGCCTCTGCGTCGCCCGTGAGGAGAAAGCTGTTTTCACCGTGGTCGATAAGCATGCCGATCGAATAATTGTTGACGTCCTCGTGGAAACTGCCGTCGGGAGCTATTATCATTGCTCTTGCTTTGCCGAGTTCAAGTACGTCTCCCGCACCGGCTTCACGTATACCAAGCTTTTTTGCCTCGCAGCTCTCAAGGAACTTGTCGAAGAATACCGCTGTGGGGAGCTGCTCATCTGGAACGTGAGGTATTATCACTTCGCCGATATCAAAGGTATCTATGATACGCGCCATGCCGCCCATGTGGTCGGAATGGGGGTGAGTTGCTATAAGGTAGTCAAGTTTTCCCACGCCGAGACTGCGAAGGTAGCTGACTACATCGGAGGATACGGCGTATTCGCCGCAGTCAACGAGCATAGTCACGCCGTTTGCAGCGATAAATGTGCAGTCGCCCTGACCCACGTCGATGAAGTGCATTACCAGCTTGTCTTCATCAGGAAATGTATGCCGCGGTCTGCGGAAGTACCACCATCCTGCAAAGAGCAGTATCGCTATGACCAGCAGCAGACCGAGATCCCTCAGTGCTTTCTTTTTACGTTCTTTCCGTTCTTTTTCACGTTTTTCTGCGAGCTCGCGAAGGAGCTGTTTCTGGTACGTGGTGAGCTTGTATTTCTCTCCTGCTGCCTGAACGAAGCTTTCTGTGTCTTTGAAGTATTTTGCCGTGACTTGTCACCGCCCTTTCGGGAAGTATTGCCCTGTCCGTGTGAGTCGCCCTCGATAAGGCACCTGGGTGACGAACCGATAAGGTCCCGCCGTCCTGCGGCTTTGAGGGCTTCGAGGACTATTTCTCTGTTCTGCGGCCGGAAGTACTGGAGCAGCGCACGCTGCATAGCCTTTTCCCTTGGAGTTTTCGGAACATATACCTTTTCAAGGGTATACGGGTCGAGCTCTGTATAGAACATCGCCGTGGATATAGTACCCGGGGTGGGATAAAAGTCCTGAACCTGCTCGGGCCGTATCCTGTTCTCTTTCAGGAACAAAGCAAGGTCTATCGCCTCGTTTAGGGTACTGCCGGGGTGGGAGGACATTAGGTAGGGGACAAGGTACTGCTCCTTGCCCATGCTCTTGGTTATTTCGTAAAAGCGCTTCTGAAAGCGCTTGTAGGCTTCTATATGGGGCTTGCCCATTTTATCGAGCACTACCGCGGAGCAGTGCTCGGGAGCGACCTTAAGCTGACCGCTTACGTGGTGCATTATGAGCTCCTTCATGAACTCGTCGTCCTTGTCCTCGATAAGGTAGTCGTAGCGTATTCCCGAGCGGATAAATACCCTTTTTACGCCCTTTACTTTGCGTATTTTCCTGAGCATTGAAAGGTACTCGGTGTGGTCTACCTTAAGGGCGGGACAGGGGGTGGGAGCGAGACATTTCTTGCCCATGCACAGCCCCTTGGAGAGCTGCTTGTCGCAGGAGGGGCGGCGGAAGTCGGCAGTAGGACCGCCTACGTCGTGTATATAGCCCTTGAAATCAGGCATTTTCGTGATACGCTCTGCCTCCGCGAGTACGGACTCCACGCTGCGCACGGTTATCCGTCTGCCCTGATGAAGGGCTATGGAGCAGAAATTACAGTAGCCGAAGCAGCCGCGGTTATGTGTTATGGAGAACCTTACCTCCTCGATGCCCGGAACTCCGCCGAGAGCCTCATAGGACGGGTGTATCGCCCTTGTGTATGGAAGGGAGTAGATGTGATCCAGCTCCTCTGTGGTAAGACTGTAGGCAGGGGGCAGCTGTACCAGCATATGCCTGCCGTGACGCTGTATTATGGTCTTTCCGTAGACCTCGTCCTGCCAGTCGTACTGTATCTTAACCGCTTTTGCGTATTCCACCTTGTTGTCGCGGACCTGTTCAAAAGAGGGGCACTGTGCGGCTCCGAGGGGAGTGTTCACAGGCTCCGTAAGGTAGCAGGTGCCGCGGATATCGTGGATATCCCGGATATTTTCGCCGTTTGCGAGACGTGTGCAGAGCTCCTGCACCTGATGCTCGCCCATTCCGTACATGAGGATATCAGCACCGCTGTCAAGAAGCACTGAGGGGCGCACAGCGTCGTCCCAGTAGTCATAGTGGGCGAAACGCCGCAGAGAAGCCTCCAGTCCGCCTATAGCTATCGGAATGTCACCAAAGTATTCGCGGAGCTTCTGACAGTAGACGATCACTGCACGGTCGGGGCGTTTTCCTGCCACACCTCCTGCGGTATAAGCGTCGTCGGAGCGCTTGCGCTTTGCGGCAGTGTAGTGAGCCACCATTGAGTCTATATTGCCTGCAGTGACGAAAAAAGCGTACTTAGGTGCGCCGAAGCGCCGGAAGTCACGGTCGGTATGCCAGTCGGGCTGGGAGATGATACCTACGGTAAAGCCCATGCTCTCAATAAGACGGGTAACGATAGCCGCTCCGAAGCTTGGGTGATCAACGTAGGCGTCCCCTGTTATGTATATGAAATCGAACTGCTCTATGCCAAGCTCGTCCATTTCCTTTTTTGTGGTCGGAAGAAAGCCATCGTACATGGTATCACCTCTTTTTTTAGCCCTTAGCTGTACACTGATCAATGATTGCTGAGATCAGGAATCTGATTTATTCGTCCATTCGGCGGAGACGCCACTCGTCGTACTGCATTTTCGACATCAGCACCTTTCGCGGCTTGGCGCCTTCGCTGGCGCCGATTACTCCGCGTTCTTCAAGCTCGTCCATTATCCTTGCGGCTCTTGCATAACCAAGCTTGAGCTTTCGCTGGAGCATAGACGTGGAGAGCTGTCCTGCGTCAACGGCTACCTTTATAGCCGCTTCCACTATATCCTCGTCACTTCCGCCGCCTGCGGGAGCGCCGCTGTCAGCTCCCGCAGAGCCGTTCTGCGACTGAGCTGAATACATTTCCACATCGTTTGCGATATTCGGGTCGTATCTTACCTCGCCCTGAGCCTTTATATAGCGTACAGTCTCGGCTATATCCTCGTTTGAGGAGAAGCAGCCCTGTACACGGACGGGCTTTCCCGCGCCTATGGGCATATACAGCATATCGCCGTTTCCGAGGAGCTTGTCGGCTCCCGCCATATCGATAATGGTTCGCGAGTCCACCTGAGACTTTACGGAAAGAGCTATACGGCTTGGGATATTTGCCTTGATAAGACCGGTGATAACATCGGTCGTAGGACGCTGTGTTGCAACTACAAGGTGCATTCCTGCAGCACGTCCCATCTGTGCGAGACGGCATATGTAGTCCTCAACGTCCTTGCCTGCAACAAGCATCATATCGGCAAGCTCGTCGATGAAGACCACTATCTGTGGCATGGGGGAGAGGTCACCGTCAACTTCTGCAAGCTCGTTGTAGGAGCGGAGGTCGTTTGCACCGGCCTCTGCGAATATATTGTAACGCCTCATCATCTCGTTGACCGCCCAGCACAGAGCGCCTGCGGCGCGTTTGCAGTCGGTGACTATCGGTATGAGAAGGTGGGGGATATTCTCGAATATCTTGAATTCGACTATCTTAGGGTCTATAAGTATGAGCTTCACCTCGTCTGGGGTGGCATTGTATAGTATACTCATTATAATAGAACGGGTGCAGACCGACTTGCCCGAGCCCGTGGTGCCTGCAATTATGACATGAGGCATTTTTGCGATATCTCCGAGGATTATGTTGCCTGTGATGTCCTTGCCCACTGCAAATGTCAGCTTGCTTTTGGACTCCCTGAATTCGGGAGAGGCTATCATCTCGCGGAGAGTTACGGTATCTTTGGTCTGATTTGGTATCTCGATGCCTACAGCCGCTTTTCCGGGTACGGGCGCTTCTATGCGGACGCCCTGCGCAGCAAGGCTGAGAGCTATATCGTCCTCAAGTCCCTTTATCTTTGAGACCTTGATGCCGGGACCCGGCTGTATTTCGTAACGTGTTATGGAGGGACCTCTGAATATGTCCTTTATCCTTACCTCAACGCCGAAGCTTGAAAGTGTGTTCTTGATAACGTCTGCCTTTTCGCGCATTTCCTCGACCGCTTCGGCACGGTTCGTGCGTACCTCCGGGCGGGTGAGTATGTCAATGGGCGGGAGTATGTATACAGGCTTTTCCTCGGCTGGCTCTTCCTCCTCTGAGAAGTCTTCCTCCTCGGCAGTACCGGGCTTTCCGTCGGCAGCCTTGCTTATTAGCTGCTCGAGCCCCTCGTCTGTGACGTCTTCCTCTTCTGTATCGTTTTCAACGATAATTGGAGCTTTTTTGCGCTCGGGTGCGCTGACGGGCGTTATATCTGTGTCTTTGTCTGCAGTGTTATCGCTTTCCCCGGCATCGCAGCTGTCGTGTACTATAAGGTGGTCGGTGGGGAGGGGGATATCGATGAAATAGTCATCAGGCAGTGATTCCACGGCCTTTCTGTTCTGAGCGGCTCTCTCCGACGGTTTCTGCCTTGCCTTGCGGGTGTTTGCCATATTTATGGCTTCAAGGTCGGCGTCAAAGTCCTTTTTGGCTCTGTCGTCGTCAACATCGTCCTCAAAGGCGTCCACGAATTCTCCGCCCACGAGCATGTTCTGCAGGCCGTTGAAGCATCTTCCTATGAATACGAATGGGGCTGCAAGCATTTTCAGGAACTCTATAAGTCCCCGTCCTGAAAGGAGCATTCCGAATACGAAGAAGAGAACAAGCGATATGAGCCTTGCCCCAAGCTTGCCGAAGTATTTCAGCAGGGGGCCTGCTATGACCATGCTTGCCACGCCGCCGCTTTTCAGCTTTGCGCCGTCCTCGTAAAGGAGCTTGAAGTGTCCGCTCATGGTGCTTCCGGGGATACGTCCTTCAACAAATATCTGAAATGCGGCGCTTGCAAGGAATATCATGGCGATACACCATACAGTCCTGCCGCTGATGTCCTTCTGGGAATGTTCGCTTCCCAGCTTTACAGCTGTATATATCAGTATTACTGGTATAAGAAATGCGGCTATGCCAAAAAAGCCCAGCAGAAGATTATGCAGTGCAAGCCATCCCTTTGTTCCCTTGACAAGTACCATTAGGGCGGTAAGTATGCCCATTGCAAAGAGAAGTATGGACCATAGCTGGTTGCTTTCGTTCTGGGGAGCAGCCTTGGGGGTGCTCTTTATCGGCTCCCTTTTTGGAGCCTCTGGCTTCTTTGCCTTTGAAGCCGCGGTTTTTTTCTTAGTTTCTGCCATATATGCCTCCGTTTTGTTCTTCACTATGTAGCTGTACCGGAATAATAGCATGTTTCTGACGCAAAAAAGCGCGTTTCGGCACAGCTGCGGGTCAGTCCGCATATCTTTTTTCTGTATTTTCGATCATATTGTACAGACAGTCCATAGCTTCGCCGAGACTGCCGATACTGTCGATAAGTCCGAGCTCCACTGCTTTTTCACCCTCAACTACGCTGCCCACATCGAGGACCAGCTCCTCCGTATTCATAAGGAGAGTGCGGAAGTCCTTTTCGGTGATACGGCTGTTTTTGGTGACGAATCTCACTATCCTGTCCTGCATTTTGTCAAAATAGGAGAGAGTCTGCGGTACTCCGAGGACTGTTCCGTTCATGCGGACGGGGTGTATCGTCATGGAAGCTGTGGGTACTATAAACGAGCGCTTCGCGCTTACTGCGAGGGGAACGCCTATGGAATGTCCGCCGCCGACTACCAGCGATACTGTTGGAGTCTTCATGCCTGCGATAAGCTCCGCAAGAGCAAGTCCCGCCTCCACGTCGCCGCCGACGGTGTTCAGTATGATGAGCAGTCCCTCAACGCTCCTGTCCTGCTCGATAGCCACAAGAGCAGGGATAATATGCTCGTATTTTGTGGTCTTGTTCTGCTCGGCGAGTACGTAATGCCCCTCTATCTGCCCTATCACTGAGAGGCAGTGTATCAGGTGCCTGGAGTTTCTTGTTACGGCTCGTCCGCTTTCACGGATAAGCTCGGCTTCGTCAAGCAGTTCTTCGGCGGCTGCACCGCCTTTGTGTTCGTCTGACAATGTATACACCTCCGAAGCTATTCTGTGCAGCTTCCGCAAGCATATACATTATTTATTATATACCTTTGGCTTCTTAAAGTCAAGCGAATTAAGCACCAAGAATAAAGATACAGTAACTAAGAGAGTAGAAAACGGCGCACAACAGTAAGTCACCCTCGCTTCCATGTAAATATTAGCTCTTGGCTCCGGGTTCTCAGCTCTGAATATATTTCCTGCTAAAAACTTGAAAAAAGGGCTTGACTTTTATAATAATATGTGTTATAATATCAGTACCTCGTTGGGGGTTTATTTTTTTGTCCCCGTGCGAGGGAGGCAAACAACCTACCTT
>JAEEGL016227421.1_pt1 | contig 11578 bp, 11 predicted proteins | sample 9134231 | NCBI WGS metagenome assembly JAEEGL01 (sample SAMN16246548, study PRJNA631951) | gut metagenome | biome: gut microbiome; feature: rumen; material: fiber-attached | host: Bos | place: Iran: Karaj | collected 2018-10 | reverse complement strand
GAACAAAATCATAATCGAACTTTGTAATATCCTTTACAAAAAATTTTACCTTATCCATGGAGTTTAAAGAAATCTTTACTCTTTTCATTTGCGAAACCTCCTGAGTAAGGTTTCAACCTTCTATGCCTAGTTTAAAGGCAGAATATTGGAAAGTCAATGAAAAAAACGTACAAAATTGGGATTCTTAACTATGAAAAGTGTGGCATTTCACAACCTTGGATGTAAGACAAATGCATACGAAACAGACGTGATGCAACAAGAATTGGAGCAACACGGATATAAAATTGTGCCATTTGATGGAATCGCTGATATTTATGTGGTTAACACCTGTTCCGTGACCAATATCGCAGATCATAAAAGCCGTCAGATGCTCCATCAGGCCAAGAAGCGCAACCCCAACGCCGTTGTGGTAGCTGCAGGTTGCTACGTCCAGACCGGAATAGAAGCCTTAGAGCAGGATCCGCTTGTGGATCTTCTGATCGGCAACAACCAAAAAGGGAAACTGGCAGAAGCGCTGGAAGCGTACTTTAGCGGCACCGAAGCAAAGCAGGTTTCAGAAGAAAAAGCTGTTGAAACAAAATCCCGCTGGGTAGAAGATATCAACGCTCCTCACGCATACGAAGATATGCTCCTCTTGCACACCGGTGGACATACCCGTGCAGAGATCAAGATCCAGGATGGTTGCAATCAGTTCTGTACCTACTGCGTGATCCCTTTTGCCAGAGGAAGAAATCGGAGCCGCAAGCCGGAAGCGATCCTGGAAGAAGTACGAAAGATTGCAGAAGCAGGCTATAAAGAGATCGTTCTGACGGGTATCCATATCAGCTCTTATGGTCTGGACTTTGACGGGAAGACCAATGTGAAAAAGGGAGAGGATTTCCCCTGTGAACATTTCGTAGCATTGCTTCGCCAGATCCACGAAGTAGAGGGGATCGAACGGATCCGTCTGGGCAGCTTTGAGCCGCGGATCATTACCGAAGAATTTGTAGATGCGCTGGCAAGCATGCCAAAGATCTGTCGCCATTTCCATTTATCCTTACAAAGCGGTTGTGACAGAGTGCTGGAGCGGATGAACCGGCATTATACAACGTCCGAATATAGGGAGCGGGTAGAACTTCTTCGAAGAAAACTGGGTAATCCGGCGATCACTACTGATGTGATCGTAGGTTTCCCGGGAGAAACACAGGAAGAATTTGAAGAAACCGTACGGTTCCTTACAGATATTAACTTTTACGAGATGCATATCTTCCCGTATTCCAGAAGAGCAGGCACCCCGGCAGACCGTTTGAGCGGACAGCTTACCAAGGCGGTTAAGGAAGAGAGGGTCCATCGCTTGATCGAGCTTCGAGATGTGCAGTCCAAAGCTTTTCGGGAAAGCTATCTGGGGACCGCGCAGGCCGTTTTGTTTGAAGAAAGCAAGGTTATCAATGGTAAGACTTATCAGGTGGGGCATACCAAAGAGTATATACAGGTAGCACTACAGGCGGACGAAGACCTGAAGGGACGGATCGTGGAAGGAAAACTTACAGATCATCTCACGGAAGAAGTCCTGTTGCTGGTACGTTAGATATCCAAGTCCTAAAGGATATATTTATTCAGGATTGGTACATGGTTAAGTATCATAGAGATGATCAAGGATATAACGTATACGATTGGCCAAATGATAAATGGAAATCGCGGAAATGGTATCAAGTCCAAACGAAAGTGGGCTTGCAAAAAATGGAACACTAATATGTGGACTAAAAAAATACCAAAAGTATATTTAGAAAGTTCGATGATTATTTTTTGCAATTTGGAATTGCTGAACGATATGGGCAAGGTTTTAGCTAATTCAAATATGCCAATCGACTCCAAAAGAACAGGGAAAGAAAAATAATCAAAAAACAATTCGTTGGCGCTTCCTGTTTTTATACTAACTGCTTTTGTCAGGGAATAAGTCAGAGCAATACCTATAGGAAGCATGAGTTTAATGAATAGGGATATCTTGGGCGAAAATGTCTTCGTAGATATTACATAACCCAAAATAAAATAGAAATTAAAACCCAACACTGGATAAAAGACCATCTTGTGGTAATCAACATACAAAGATATAAAAAACGGATTTTGATAGATATCTGGGAAAAGAATCGTTATATTCTCTACAAGTGGGGGGAGAAGAATGGTAAAGAGTAAGCCCAGAACCAGGTAGTATTTGCAGTATTCAGATAAAGCTATTATTTTCGTTATAGGCAGAAACATATAGACACAGATCATTGGAAAGAAAAACCAAAAATGAAACGGCCCCTGTAGCCAATCTTTTGTGAATGTATTTAAAGAATCAGGATGGTTACTAAGTGCGTAGATAAGTGACCAAAACAGATAAGCGGTAACAAGGCGTAAAATATTGTGTGTATAGATAGTGCGGATTTCAAGTGGGCGATCAGGATTAATAAACAGTGTGCCTGAGATCATAAAAAAAATGGGCACACACCATCTGCAAGCAGAATCCAGAAAAGTGGAAACAGCCCATTTATAGGATGTTATGGGAAGCGCATACCACTGAAATTGCATGTGTATCATAACGACTGCCATGATAGCCAGAATTCGTAATATATCCAGATAGTATATATGTGCTGTTTGTTTTGGCATTTTGATTCCTCCTGCAATATTGCTACAAAAGTATGCTAACATAAAACACAGAAATGTACATACTCGAAAAGGAACTGGAAAAGGGACAGTAATAATGATTGATAGCGTAAAAATGTTTTGGAAAGATGTAGTTCGCAAGCCTCCTTTTTTTGTTTCATTTGCTGTAATGGCTATTTTGGGATATTTTCCATCTTTATCGGTCTCTCGGTTGCACTTTGAAGATGTTCTTAGAGATCACTATACTGGAAATCATGGGGTTATGTGGTCGGGGAGATGGGGATTCATTCTGTGGGAGAAACTGGTAACGTTTCATATCCCCAACGATGTGCTGGAGAAAAGTATAGCTTTTTTGTTTTTTATAGTAGCAGCGTTGGGAATTGGGGCCCTGCTCTATCGCATAGATTCGAAGTCCGCTTCTCTATCTAAATATTTGATAGTTTGTACGGGAATTATTACATTTCCTCTTGTAGCAGAAATATGGAATTATAACACAGCGAATTTTGTCACATGTGGAAATTTGTTGATAGTTGTGTTTGCTATCTTGTTTTTTATGGAAGTACAGATGGCATATTGGAAAAAAATACTGATGTCCGTTTTGCCGCTTGCTTTGGTTGCGTCAAGCTATGAAGTAGCTATTTTTTCTTATGTTTTGCTGGTCTTATTGATTCTGCTTTATCAGTCAATCAACGGAGAACGTACGGTACCGTTAATAAAGAAGGGGATGCTACTGGCTACACCATTGTTCTGCGGAGTATTGGTAAGCTGGGGGATTGGCCATATCATATGCGCAATCAGGGGAATCACCTATTTCAGGAATGGTGAAACGCAGATTGCCTGGTTGCAAGATAACTTTTCCATAAGGCTTTTTGTAAAAACGCTTATAGAAAAATACTTTCTCAGGGCGCTGGTTTACTTTCCTATTGGTGTTTTTGTTCTGTGTTCCGTTTTTTACGTGGGGATAGTATTAGCTTATTTTATACGTAAAAAAAACGGAGCGATTCTTTTGTTTGGCTTTTTTGCGTATTTGTCTGTTTTTCTTCAGGCATTTATACAAGGCAAACCGATGCCTTATCGGACGGCCCAGAGCCTGAGCATTTTTGTGGGATTTGTACTATTTCTTCTTTTGGATCTGGTGCAGGATAAAAAACGTTTATTTGGCGTTATATTTATGTTTGCATTGTTTCTCTGCTATCGACAGAGCGCATTTTTGAACCAGTTGAATCTGTTTTCTGTGCGTATGGCACAAGAGGAAGAACAAACGGTACGAATGCTAGGAGATAAGCTTTATTATCAATATGATCAGAAACCGGTACTGATAGTTGTTTTAAACACAGAGGGCGAGGAGCAAGAAGAGGAACTGCTATTACAGATGATTTGCCCAGAAGATAACTGGAAAAGCCGTCTATATCAGCGCAAATATCTGGAATGGTTTCAGGAGGATGTGACAGGAAAAACATATACAGAAACTGTATATAAGCCACTTTTGCAAACATTTTTGACAGATCGGGAAGCATTGGAAACATTGTTTTCGTATTTAGGATATCCTATAACCGTATTAGATAATGGAAATCTGCCGGTAGATTATGTAGAAACGCAGATTCTGATTGATTACGGAGAATTATCAAGAAATGATATTCGCGATATGGGAGACTATGTGGTCGTTGTTTTTTGAGCAAATTTAAGCTAAAATAAAGAGATATCGAAACTATTCACATTACCTATTTGGGGTGGAGTATGGGCGACTTAGAGAGAACACAATTTTTCCAGGTGGAAACAACGGACAATGGAGTTAAGGCAGTACTGGAGACGGTATATCAGGCTCTCATTGAGAAGGGCTATAATCCGGTCAATCAGATCGTAGGCTATATCATGTCCGGAGATCCCACTTACATCACCAGCCATAACAATGCCCGGAGCCTTATTATGAAGGTGGAGCGGGATGAGCTGGTAGAAGAGATGCTTACGGAATACATCCGTAGCCGTCACTGGGCAGACTGATCTGGAAAAGAGGATAATTTATGCGGATCATGGGCTTGGACTATGGTTCAAAAACCGTGGGTGTTGCCATCAGTGACGCCTATCAGTTAACGGCACAGGGGATTACTGTGCTGTGGCGGGAAAAAGAAAATCATCTGCGCAAGACCCTTTCAGAGATCGAGAAGCTGATCCTGGAATATGACGTTGAGAAGATCATCGTGGGGCTTCCCCTTAACATGGATGATTCCGAAGGAGAGCGGGCAAAGGCTGCCCTTGCTTTTAAGGAATCCTTAGAGCGCAGGACGGGTCTGTCTGTCATCATGTGGGATGAGCGGCTTACCACGCTGGAAGCCTATGATATCTTAAACGAAGCCCGGATTAAAAAAGAGGATCGCAAGAAATATGTGGATAAGATCGCAGCGGTATTAATCCTGCAGGATTATCTGAACGATCAGAAAGACAAAAACAGTAAGCCGGAATAAGGCTGTAAGTAACAAAGGACGAATATATGGCATCCATTCCATTTACCTTAGATGATGGTACAACCGTAGATTTTTATGTGGTAGAACAGGCAAAGCTTGGCGGGGTGAATTACCTGCTGGTAGCTGATTCGGAAGATGAGGACGGCACCGCCCTGATCCTGCGCGACTGTTCCGATGATAAATCCAAGGAAAGCAGCTACAGTATTGTAGAGGACGATCAGGAGCTTTCTGCGGTAGCCGTTTTGTTTAAAAGCCTGATTGACGATATTGACCTGGTAAGTGACAGCGATTCCGAGGAGACGGATGAAGCTGACTTAATAGAAGAATAAAGAATAACAAGAAAAGGTCGCCGGATTTTTTAGGCGGCTCGGAAAGTATGGAAATGCCTACACGGGATGCTGCGGGGTTGCTTTGCCCGTGCCAGGACTACCATGTGCTTCCGGACCGGTAAGAGATGGGGCGAAGATTTGGAGGATTTTTTGAGAAAGAAAACACAACAAAATAAAGGGCCTAAGCTTCGCATTATTCCTTTGGGAGGCTTAGAGCAGATTGGTATGAACATTACTGCCTTCGAGTACGGGGACAGTATTGTTGTAGTGGATTGCGGTTTGTCCTTCCCGGCGGACGATATGCTGGGAATCGACCTGGTGATCCCGGATGTGACCTATCTTACGGATAACATCGATAAAGTTAAGGGCTTTGTGATCACTCACGGACATGAAGACCATATCGGAGCTCTTCCCTACGTCCTTAAAAAAGTTCCGGTGCCCATTTATGCCACCAAGCTGACCATGGGTATCATTGAGAGGAAACTGGAAGAGCATGAGATGCTCAACGCAGTGAAAAAGAAAGTTGTGAAATTCGGCCAGTCCATCAATCTGGGCGAATTCCGTATCGAGTTTATCAAGACCAACCACAGTATCGTGGATGCGGCAGCCCTTGCGATCTACTCTCCTGTAGGCATTGTGGTGCATACCGGAGACTTCAAGGTGGACTATACGCCTTTATTCGGTGATGCCATCGACCTGCCCCGTTTTGCGGAGCTTGGAAAGAAAGGCGTGCTGGCGCTTCTTTGCGATTCCACCAATGCAGAGCGTCCCGGTTTTACACCTTCCGAGCGGACTCTGGCCAAAACCTTTGAAAACTTATTTGAAGAGCATCGGGGAAAACGGATCATCGTGGCAACCTTTGCTTCCAACGTGGACCGCGTGCAGACCATTATCAATACGGCTCATCGCTTTGGCAGAAAGGTTGTGGTGGAAGGCCGCAGTATGGTAAATATCATCGATACGGCATCCAATCTGGGATACCTCAATATCCCTGACGAAACGCTGATCGATATTGATTTATTAAAGAACTATCCCGATGACCGGACGGTCATCATCACCACGGGCAGCCAGGGAGAGAGTATGGCAGCTCTTAGCCGCATGGCGGGCAATATGCATAAGAAGATCTCCATCGGCCCCAATGATGCCGTGATCTTCTCTTCTCACCCCATTCCCGGTAATGAGAAGGCGGTTACCAAGGTCATCAACGAACTGTTGCAGAAGGGCGCAGACGTGGTATTCCAGGATGTACATGTATCCGGCCATGCCTGCCAGGAGGAGATCAAGCTGATCTACTCGCTGGTAAAGCCCAAGTATGCCATCCCTGTTCACGGAGAGTATAAGCATCGTAAGGCCCAGGGACGCATCGCGGAAGAGATGGGTATCCCCAAGGAAAATGTCCTGATGATCGCTTCCGGCGATATCCTGGAACTTAATGATAGCTATGCCAAGGTTACCGGAAAGGCACCTGTAGGCGATATCCTGGTGGACGGTCTGGGCGTTGGAGATGTGGGCAATGTGGTCATGCGTGACCGCCAGCATCTTGCAGAAGATGGTATACTGATCGTGGTGATGGCATTGGATGAATACAGCAATCAGCTGGTATCCGGTCCGGATATCGTCTCCCGCGGATTCGTCTATGTAAAGGAGTCCGATGAGATGATGGAGGAAGCTCGCAGTGTAGCCCTTAGCATGATCGATAACTGCCTTGGCAAGGGACAGACGGACTGGAACCGGATCAAGGCCGCTGTTCGGGATTCCCTGGGAGAGTATTTCTGGAAGAAGACCAAGCGTCGTCCCATGATCTTACCCATCATTATGGAGGTTTAGGGATCCAATGGATGAAAAGGAAGTAGACGCCAAGATCGATGAGGTCTTAGACGAACTGACCAGCCTGATACGGGAAACCAAAGAATATAAAAACTATGCGGTGCAAAGAGATAAGCTCCGCCAGATGCCGGAATTAAAGCGCCAGATCAACGAGTTTCGTAAGGAGAATTACCGGATTCAGGTGATGTCTTCTCCTGAGGAGCTGTTTGATAAGACAGCGGATTTTGAGAGGCGCTACGCCCAGTTTCGGGAAAATCCCATCGTGGAGGACTTTCTGACGGCAGAACTGGCACTGTGCCGGTTGCTTCAGCGGGTAAACACAGAAATAACCGCCGGGGTTGATTTTGAGTAGGGGAAAAGGTAGATAAATGAAATTACGACAGGTATTAAGCTCCTCCATATGGATGCTGTTAAAGGTCTGTATATTGATCATGATCCTGATGTATGTATTTAAGTATGCATCTTCCGCATATGAGTTTGGCTACCGGGTATTCACGGAAGAGCCTATGACCGGGGAGCCGGGGATCATGTATTCCGTGTCCATTTCGGAAGGTAAATCCGTTAAGGAGATCGGACAGGCCCTGGAACAGTACGGGCTCATCTCTGACTGGAAGCTTTTCTATGTGCAGAACCTGTTATCGGAATATCGCAATGACTTAAAGCCCGGCACCTATCAGCTTAGTACCGCCATGACGCCTACCGAGATGATGGCTGTTATGGCCGGAGTAGACCCGGACGAAACCGAGGAAACGGACGAATAGTATGAAAGAGCGTTTGGAAGCTTTTTTCGATGCATTTTCCGTGGAAGAGCCGATCGAACTGCAAACGTTGCGCAGAAAGGCACTGGAAGGCGGTCATCCCATTATCCGGCCACAGACTGAGCGGATCCTCAGGGTGCTGCTCGCCATGAATAAGCCGGAGCAGATTCTGGAAATCGGAACGGCCGTCGGATATTCGGCCCTCTATATGAGCGCCTGCGCGCCCTATGCTCATATCACCACCATTGAGAAGGTACCGGAGCGGATCGAAGAAGCAAAGAACAACTTTAAAACATTTGAAAAAGAGGATCAGATCACGCTGCTTGCCGGTGATGCGCTGGCACGACTTAAGGAGTTATCTGGTCCTTATGCTTTTATATTCCTGGATGCGGCAAAAGCCCAGTACATTCATTATCTGCCGGAGCTTATGAGGCTCCTGCCTGTGGGAGGCGTCCTGGTTACGGATAACGTGTTGCAGGACGGTGAACTGTTGGAATCCCGCTTTTCCATTGAGAGGCGGGATCGGACCATTCAGACCCGGATGCGAGAATATTTAAAGAGAATTACCGAAGATGAGCGGCTGGAGACCGCTTTACTGGAAAGCGGAGACGGTATGGCGATCTCTGTAAGGGTAAAATGATCAGATGAAGAAACCGGAATTACTGGTTCCCGCCGGGAGCCTGGAAGTATTAAAAACTGCCGTGATCTACGGCGCAGATGCTGTGTACATCGGCGGGGAAGAGTTTGGCCTTCGGGCAAAAGCCCACAATTTTTCTCCCGAAGAGATGGCAGAAGGTATTGCTTTTGCCCATCAATACGGCAAAAAAGTATATGTAACAGCCAATATCCTTGCCCATAACGAGGACCTGGAAGGGGCGGCAGAGTATTTTAAAGAACTGGAAGAAATGAAGCCGGACCGTCCGGACGGACTGATCATTGCGGATCCCGGTATGGTGGTCCTTGCTCAGGAGAACTGTCCGGATATTGAGATCCACATTTCTACCCAGGCCAACAATACCAACTATCAGACGTACCTGTTCTGGCATAAGCTGGGAGCTACCCGTGTAGTTTCCGCCAGAGAACTTTCTTTAAAAGAGATCGCTGAGATCCGTAGGCATATCCCGGAGGATATGGAGATCGAGAGCTTTATTCACGGCTCCATGTGTATCTCCTATTCCGGCAGGTGCCTTTTAAGCAACTACTTTACAGGAAGAGACGCCAATCAGGGCGCCTGCACCCATCCCTGCAGATGGCAATATGCCGTTATGGAGATGAACCGGCCGGGAGAGTACCTTCCCATCGAAGAAAATGAGCGGGGAACCTATATCTTTAATTCCAAGGATCTGTGCATGATCGAATACATTCCGGAAATGGTAAATGCCGGGATCAACAGTTTTAAGATCGAAGGCCGTATGAAGACAGCCCTCTATGTGGCAACGGTGGCTCGTACCTACCGGAAAGCCATTGATCACTACTTTACTTCCGAAGAAACCTATCGGGCTCATATGCCCTGGTATCAGGAACAGATCGCTAAATGTACCTACCGGCAGTTTACCACCGGGTTCTATTTCGGAAAGCCCAGTGAGGAAGCCCAGATCTACGATAACAATACTTATAAGCACGAAGCAGTATTTTTGGGAATCGTAGACCACATGGACAGCGAAGGATGTCCGGTGATCTATCAGAAGAATAAATTCTCCGTAGGAGATACCATTGAGATCATGAAGCCGGACGGACGGGATGTGACGGTAAAGGTTCTGGGAATGAAAAATGAACTGGGTGAAAACGTGGATAGCTGTCCCCATCCTTTGCAGGAGATCCATCTGCAATTGTCGGAGCAGGCGGATGTTCATGACTTGCTGCGGATGTAAACAGGATGAGAATTCAATCCATCGCGAGCGCATGTTTTCGTTGTAGAATGTACACAGAAATGCAAAAAGGCAGTCGGGATTTCTTGTAATTATGGCAAAAATCCATAGGGCCACTTGCATTTCTGTGTGTTTTTTTTTATTTTTAATAAGAGACTAACTAAATGTTCCAAAATCGATTTTTGGGACATTTTTTCATATAAGCGCATAAAAAGAGAGGACCACAGAATGGGCGACGCATTTAACGTAGAAGAGATCTTTGCGAAAAATGTATTTACTTTAGGCAAGATGAAGGAACGTCTTCCGAAAAAGACGTATCTGGAAGTCAAAAAAGTCATGGAGCAGGGCGGAGAACTCTCCCTTGCATCTGCAGACATCGTGGCAAAAGCCATGAAGGACTGGGCTGTTGAAAACGGTGCCACGCACTATACCCATTGGTTCCAGCCGCTTACAGGTATCACCGCGGAAAAACATGATGCCTTCGTAACCCATCCCGATGAAGACGGTCGTATGCTCACCGAGTTTTCCGGCAAAGAGCTGATCAAGGGAGAGCCCGATGCATCGTCCTTTCCTTCCGGTGGTCTGCGCTCCACCTTTGAAGCCCGTGGTTATACTGCATGGGATATCACATCCCCTGCTTTCTTAAAAGAGTCCGCTGCCGGGGTGACCTTGTGTATCCCTACTGCGTTCTGTTCCTATACCGGAGAAGCACTGGATAAGAAGACGCCCCTTCTTCGTTCCATGGAAGCACTGAATAAGCAGGCTCTTCGTATCGTTCGTCTCTTTGGCAATACGGAAGCCACCAAGGTTACCGCCAATGTAGGTCCCGAGCAGGAATATTTCCTGGTGGATCGCAAAAACTATATGCAGCGTGAAGATCTGATCTACGCCGGACGTACCCTGTTCGGTGCTCCCGCGCCCAAGGGACAGGAAATGGAAGATCACTACTTCGGCGTTATCAAAGAGCCGGTGGCTGCCTATATGAAGGATTTAAACGAGGAACTGTGGAAACTGGGAGTTACCGCAAAGACCCAGCATAACGAAGCAGCTCCCGCACAGCACGAGCTGGCACCGATCTACGAAACCGCCAATGTAGCCGTGGATCATAACCAGATCATCATGGAAGCCATGAAGCGTGTGGCTTATCATCACGACCTGGCTTGCCTGTTACATGAAAAACCCTATGCCGGTGTGAACGGTTCCGGTAAGCATAATAACTGGTCCATTACCACCGATAACGGTGTGAATCTGTTGGAGCCCGGCGATACGCCCAATAAGAACGTGCAGTTCCTGCTGGTTCTGGCGTGCATCTTAAAGGCTGTGGATACCCACGCAGATTTACTTCGTCAGTCTGCCGCAGATGTAGGAAATGACTATCGTCTGGGCGGCAATGAAGCACCCCCTGCTATTATCTCCGTATTCCTGGGAGAACAGCTGGAAGATGTAGTCAGCCAGCTGGTAGAGACCGGCTATGCGGCAACTCACAAGGATGGTGGCGTTTTAAAGACCGGTGTATCTACTCTTCCGGATTTTGAGAAGGACGCAACGGACCGTAACCGTACATCGCCTTTTGCCTTTACCGGAAACAAATTTGAGTTCCGCTCTGTGGGCAGTGCAGACTCCATCGCCAGCCCCAATATCATCTTAAATACCATCGTTGCGGAGGCTTTCTGCGAAGCAGCGGATGAACTGGAAAAAGCGGATAACTT
>JAEEGL013617696.1_pt1 | contig 11578 bp, 11 predicted proteins | sample 9134231 | NCBI WGS metagenome assembly JAEEGL01 (sample SAMN16246548, study PRJNA631951) | gut metagenome | biome: gut microbiome; feature: rumen; material: fiber-attached | host: Bos | place: Iran: Karaj | collected 2018-10 | reverse complement strand
GGATGGCGATGTATCTCAACCTTCGTTCCAGGCTCCACGGCATTCAAAAACCGATGGCACTTGTCATCAAGGCTCTGATGAAAGTTGTAGTTCATCCTCAGCCTTGGAGAATCTTTTGCCTGTGTGATGATGTCATTAAGCAACTTCTCGTCTATAATCTTCATATTTCACCTACTTGAAGAGCCTCTCCTTAATCTTCAGCCAATTCACATTTAGGAATATGCTTGGAGAGTACCTTAGTGCCTTCCACGGGAAAATCCTTGCAATATGCAAAGTATCCTTAAACTTATTCCCAGAATAACCTCCAAGTATAAACTCCATCAACTTTTCCGCCTTCTTGTCAAACCTTGAATCATGAACCATTAAACGTGAATCCAAATCTGGCATGCCAAGATATCTGCTTGCCAGATTATAGAACGCCTTCCATTCTCCCATCAACCCGCTCTTAATGATCCATGATTCCAAAAGATCGTAATTCAGTGATCCACTATACGTCCACAGCAAACAGCACCAGTCACAAACTTGCCTCAATGACATTCCTTCTTTATAGAAATGCTTGACGAAGTGTGTAAACACAAGGAATACATCCTCAGTTGGTGCAGGAAGAAATACTAACGTGCCATTATTATCCCACGACCTCACATTTCCGCCAATAAACACACTTTGTTGTGAGGCATCCACTACCTTGTCAACTCTGGCAGACAAACCAGTCCGAAGCGAGCCGTGTATCTCAACATACCACTGTCCAATACTCATCCCAAGATGCTGAGAGTACCTCTCCTCGTTCTTGTTACTTGAAGAAAGCGGCAGAAGCAACTCTTTTGCTTTCTTATAATTCACTTCGCTCAACAACAAATCCACATCACCAGAAGGTCTCCACAAAGGTTTCTCATAACATTGAGCAACCCCCTGCCCCTTAACCAATAAGGCATATATGTCAGCAGCACGCATTTTCTCCACCAGTTCAGCAACAAACTGGTTCATTGCCTTGTTCCGCTGCTCAATCATCTGTACCTCGCCAATCCACTGTAGTAACAGGACCTGGGGTGGTTTCACGTCAGAGTGCTCCAATCCAGCAAGTACAAGCCCCAGAACAGATTGTTCGGTAGCTAGTCGATAAACTTCCTGCCAGTCCGTGGTTCCGTCAATCCGGATATACGGATTTCCGTTCCCCCACAGCCCTGCTTTAACTAATTCAAGAAAAGCTTTCCGTGTATTTTCGCTATTTCGCACTTTTTTTCAACTCAAAACCAAATCAACTTGATACTCACCAACTGACTCTAAACTCTAAACACTACACTCTAAACTGTTTTAGAGACGTATTTCTTTTTCTTATAAAAACCGCAAACAAGGTTCACACCCGTCAACCAAAGAGATGCTATCACGCTTCTCTTCTCAGCCTCACGCCATAACTTGTAATGCCAGCCAATCATTGTAGTAATCCCGTGAGTGCTCACAGAACCTACTCTACCTCTTCGATATTTAGCCAACACTTCAGGCAACAGATAACAGTCTGCCTTTTTGCAGACCTTCAACCACATTGCATAGTCGTTATTCTTCTTGATATCTTCAATCTGAATCAAACCGATTTTTGTAGCATCATACATCACAGTAAGACATCCAGGCCAACAGAAGTTATACATACCTCTCTTGGTTATGTGTTTTGGTCCGGAGATAGTTACGCCTGTCATATTTCCATCAGCGTCCATCTCCTGATATTCGGTATAGGAAAATGCAGAGCCATTCTCTTCCATAAACCGCACCTGCTCCTCCAGTTTCGTGGGCTCCCACAGATCATCACTGTCTAAGAAGGCTATCCAACGTCCTTTCGCTTCACGTAAAGCAGTATTGCGAGAGACCGCTGCACCTGAATTAATCGGATTCTTAATTAGTTTTATCCGGGAATCTTGCTCCCGTAATTCAGATACGCGCTTAATTGTATCGTCTTTCGAACAATCATCTACAAAGATAATCTCCCAGTTTTGATATGTTTGTGCCTGTACACTGTGAATAGTCTGTCCTACATACTTTTCACAGTTATACGATGGCATTATAATTGATACCAATCCAGAATCGTAAGCCATTTGACTCGCTTTTTAATTAATTTTTATTCTTATTACCTTTGATTGAATTAATGCTTCATCAGATATTACAATCATAGGTTTCTCAAATCCTTCAGTTAAAATATTCTTCAACTTTATATTTGTTTTATTCTTTACATTCTCAATCCCTTTAACATCTCCAGTCTGTAGTACAGTCCATTTTTCCACACCTTCCGGAATGATTATTTTGCAATTTTCAACGTTGATATTGGGTAATCGTTTTTCTCTAAGCTCTTGTCTTTCGTTTAATACGTCAGTTATGCCGCCTAAATGCATCAGGCAATTGTGACTCTTGTCAAGATAAAACAAGCAATCTTTCCATGTTACATTAAAAGGAGTATATGCGTTAAATGACGATTCTATTAATAGAGGCGTGCAATTTTCAAAGCAGCACCGTAAAAAAACAACATCTCCATATACTGAAGAAATCTGATTGTACAAATCACGAAACTCACAATTCTCCATATAAATATCACGCCCGTAGCAGTGAATATCAAACCTATTTATTTTACTATTTTTAATAACAGAATGATTGACATTATATGTGCCAAAGACACCCCATTCTCCCTTTGCATTAATTTGGTTAAATGTTGAATTCCATACATTATTCATAGAAATGCCATAACCATATTTGTCTTTTTGTGAATAAGTTCCATCTATCTTGATATTCTCGCATAATATATTGCTACAGTCAATTATAGATATGATTTGATCTGCATACAAATTAGATTTGGGCGTTTTAACATGTATATTACTTAGCTTTACATTATCTTGGCAATCTAATCTAATTAAGAATGTTTCTTTGGTTGATTTTTCGCTCCTTTCAAAAACCAGGTTTTTGACTTCTTTTGCAGTCAAACTCCCCTCAAACCAAAACGCCTTAACTTTAGTAGATTCAGTCGTATAACTCTGTATAGGTTTGTTTCTCGCTTTTCCGTTTTTTAAGTACAAAATATCTTTACGTGTTACCCCCACATCATATCCTTTTCTCTGTTTAATCCAGGGATTTATATCTTCAAGTATCAGAACTTTTATTCCTTTTTCAAGTACATCAATTGACCTATAATTCCCTCTTAGTAATTGTTTATTATTTACACTTACCCGCTCTTTCATTCCCTGCATTGAGAAAAGATGGAAGTTCTTTTGTCTATTCTCAACTATGATATTCACTCCAGAAAAATTTGTAATAAATGAAAGGGGTATGCTTTGCGGATTCTGCGGGATGTCTAAAAATATACTATCAATCCCTTCATAAGATACACCTTTGCCTTGCTCTACAGCATCCTTGTGTACATTTAATAATATTCTATATCTTTCAACACCTGATTTTGCGTTTTTGATTCCATAGTCACTTACCTTCAGCAGAGTTTGCGCATTCAAACAAGGCTCAAGCCCTACAGATAATACAAATATCAATAAGAAACTCTTAACACGCGAAAGAGACTTGATCATAGACTTTCACTGTAGCTTTTGCGGATTCTTTCCACGAATATTTTTCATTAAGTAAATCAATAATACCAACCATCTTCTTTGTATCTATTTCCTGGTCTATAAATCTTTTTATCGTTTCATTAAGTGAAACAATATTATCAGCCTTAAAGAACCAGTCATCACTATAACCTTCAAGTGTTTCCTTGAATGATGGTAAATCTGATGTAATTATTGGCTTCCTATATGATAATGCGAGTAAAAGAACTCCACTTTGGGAAATACTCCTGTATGGCAAAAGAATTAAGTCAGAATTACCAATGGCATCGTAAAGCTCTTCCTCTGGAACAAAGTTGCAATTCCATTCTACGTTCAACTTATTACATTCTGACTGATACCTTTCAAATAGGTTCTGTTCTGTTTTGCCTACTATCTTTACTTTAATCTTACTCAAATAATTTTCAGGAAGAATCTTCAATGCCTCAATTAACAGATCGGTGCCCTTATAATAGTTTTGGTAACCAAACATAATGATTCTTTTAACCCCACTTCTATTATCAGATTCTTGATGCTTGTATTTATCTGCGACATAAATACCATGATATGCTACATGTATCTTGTCATACGAGATACAGAACTTAGTAGCTAGTTCATTTTTTGAACTATATAAATGAACTATATAAGCATCAATTAAATGATCCAACTTTAGGAATCGACTGTGATACTTTCTCTCCCCTGCGTCCGTCATATTATGAGGATAAATATTATGTACTGTTAAAACAATTTTTGTCTTTGAAGAAAAAACTTTAAAAATTTTCAGCACTAAAGATTCGCCACTGGCGAATTCCAATAAGGGCAGCCATTGAATATGTATAACGTCAGGACGTTTGGTTAATACTATAAGAATCAAATATATATAATTTAGCAACACCTCCAATAGACGCAGAATTCTTTTGGATTTACTCTCTGAAGCAGTCAGGCTATCAGGAATTATTTTTAACAGTTTTATATATGAGTATCCTACATTATTAACGCTTAAAGTGGGGGATAGCAATGTAACATTAACACCCTCTATCTGCGCTAATGCAGAACATAAAGATGGATTATATTGGGAAGCATTTCTCCCAGTAATATCAACAACTGCAATTTTCATTTGTCAAAATCCTCTTAACGATATAATTAAACTGTTTTGATTCACTAACGATATAGCTCCCTTTGCAACCTGCACTGCACCCAGCAATCATATCATTTTCAGTGTCACCAATCATATACGATTGCGATAAATCTATATTAAAATCACTTGATGCTTGTAAGAACAATCCTGGTTTGGGTTTTCTGCATTCACAGTCAAACTTATACTCTGGCCGTTCACCGTCAAATCCCTTATCCGGATGATGAGGACAGACATAAATTCCATCAACATAGGCTCCATCCTTGCCAAGAAGTGTTTCCATCTTCTTATGTATCTCATCGAGTTCTTCCCATGTCACTTCACCACGGGCAATAACAGGTTGATTTGTTACAACAATAGCCAAATAACCACTTTGATTTATCTTTTTGATCGCTTCTGATACGCCCTCTATCAGTTCGAAATCGTCAATATTGCGAAGGAAGCCAACATATTTATTGATGGTGCCATCACGATCAAGGAAGATTGCTTTTTGCTTGTTATGAAGATTCTTTGCCTGAACAACACCGTTCTTATAGTCCGCTTCAACCTGGTGGAAGCGTTCTGGTGTTCCCATGTCCTTCACATATTCTGGACTGTCATAACAGAACATCTTTCCAGTTCCGCACAATGGCTTAAGAATCTGACGGTCCAAATCAACCTTGCCCTTAGGGTAACCAGTCATTGGGTCTATCTCCAGATTCTTTACACTTAGTTCAAGAACCTTCGGGTCAATTACATGAAGCCCCGCATTAACCCTGTTGTTGTACCATTGAGGACGTTCGTCTTCCTTGCTAAGCCATTTCTCAACCTTTCCGTCCTTGTCGGCAATAATCAATCCGCTATCATACGGATGAGAGTTAGGATGCGTAAATAGCGTTACAAGACCTCCATGCTTTTTATGGAAGTCAAGCATGCGATTGAAATCCACATCAAAGGCCGCATCAGCATTCAGTAGGAAGAAAAGCTCTTCGCCAATCTTTTCTTTCAACTGGAATAATGCACCTGCATTCCCTAAAGGCGTTTCCTCTACGAAATAGTCAATCTTTACGCCTAACCGGCGGCCATCGCCCAAATAAGCAATTATCTTATCTGCCAGATAGCCAACTGTCAAGATGATATCCTTGAAGCCCTGAGAAGCGAGTGACCTGATTTCCCTTTCGAGAATAGGCATCCCGTCCACAGGAATCAATGGCTTCGGTATATCAGGGAAAAGTTCAGCGATACGAGTACCTCGTCCGCCTGCCATTATTACGACCTTCATTTAGCTCCAAAGAATTTCCCTTCTAACATCAAACACAGGCAGTGATACACTGGAAGGTGATACTCCTGTATCTTATAAGTTTCAGTCTCAGGCACACGGATACAGACATCCGCATATTTCATCAGTTTATTCTCTTTTGCCCCCGTTAGACCTATCACTTTCAAACCTTTTGCCTTGGCATTTACAACAGCATAAAGAACGTTTTTACTATTCCCGGAAGTGGAAATGCCTAGGAACACATCTCCGGGCTTGCCATAGCCATTCACTTGCTGAGCAAATACTAAGTCGGCATTTGCATCATTCATAAAAGCAGTGGTCAAGGAGGAATGGCCAGTAAGACAAATAGCAGGTAATGCACCCTGAAGGTTGTCGGCTAATATCTGTCCTAATTCTGGATCAATAGCCTTAAGAGCGGAGGCTTGGTCACTATAGACTTTGCGTTTAAGTTTGAATTCCTTCATCAACTCACCCACAATATGTTCAGAGTCAGATGCTGAGCCGCCATTACCGCAAACAAGGAGTTTACATCCACTGGTATAGGCCGTTTCAAGCAATTCATATGCTTTCTTAATATCCTCTTTGCATACCGCCAGTTTGGGATAGCGTTCAATCAAGAGGTTCAATTGTTCTTCCATATATATTATTACTTAAGTATAATTTCCTTTCGAGGTGAATAGCTCTGGGGTGAATAATACAACACCTGAGTTCCATCATTCTCAAAATTGAACGGAACTATCATCAGCTTCTCTAATGCATTTTTAAGGTATTCCTGTTTCTCTTTCTCACAATAAAACAACAAGAAACCTCCACCACCGGCACCAAGAAGTTTGCCTCCTAAAGCACCTGCTTTTATAGCTATGTCATACAGCTCATCAATACTACCGTTACTCACCTTACTGCCAGTCCCTCTTTTCAGTTTCCAAGTCGTATCGAGTAATTTACCAAATTCATTTAGACTTTTTTCCTTGTCGGTTAGAACCTTCTCCGCTTCATCAACTAAGAACAACATATCAAGCAATTGTTTAGTTTTGTCAACAGGCTTTGCAAATGTGTCAGCCTGTATCTCAGACGAAAAACGTTGCACTCCAGTATAGAACAATAGCAAGTTTTCATCCAACTCCTTTTTTCGCTCTGGGCTGATGATTATTGGATGTACAGAGAAATCATGGTCATGGAAGTCGATACGGTTTAAACCACCGTATGCAGCAGCCACCTGATCCTGCCAACCACCATGTTCTTGCAATATATCGCGTTCCACATGGATGGCCTCCTGCGCCAATTGGCGTTTACTCATCATTTTGCCCTTTAATGCACAGAAAGCATTCAACATACCTACGGCAAAAGTACTGCTTGTACCTAAACCAGTACGTGCTGGTAGATCCCCTTCGTATGTAAGGCGTATTTCATGAATATCGTGCAACCGCATACACTCACGTATAAGTGGGTGTTCTATTTCCTCTATATCATTTACTCGCTCAAAACGATTATGAACCAGTTCAGATATATACGGGTGAAATGGGGGCATGTGACGGACATTGACATAACAATACTTGTCAAATGTCGTAGATATCACCGCTCCACCATACTCATTAAAAAAAATTGGCATATCCGTCCCTCCGCCAAAGAAGGACATTCTAAAAGGAGTTTTTGTTATTATCATATCAAATTAATTTATCGAAACCAAGCTCTGCAAAACTGGGTATAACGAAGGGCTTCTTCTTCTCTTTTTCCTATAACTTTTGCCGGCACACCCGCCACTATTGCTAAAGGAGGTACATCTTTTGTAACAATCGCACCAGATGCCACTACCGCACCTTTTCCTATAGTTACACCTGGCAAAACCGTTGCTCTTGATGCTATCCACACATAATCCTCTATTATTACTGGCTTGCTTACTGAGGAATATTTGGGACTGTTATAATCGTGTTGTTCAGTCCATATATTCACCTCCTGAGCGATGTCAACATTATTGCCAATTTTTACCCCCCCCTACCGTCTATCACGCATCTTTTATTGATATTTGTGTGAGCTCCAACAGATATCCTATATGGACTCCTTATATCTACATTTCTATAGATTGCACTGCTCCAGTCAAATTGGTTCATAAAAACTTTGCAAGTTAATCGTCTCAGGGGGTGGCAAGGAATCCACATAATAAGCTGCAAAAAAATGTGGTATAATCCACTTGTAAACTCTTTCATAACTATACTATTTTTCTCTTCTTTCAAAAGGGTTGATATTATTTTCCTTGACAAAATAATCAATTACAGCCTTAAATTGCTCATCGTTTTTACCATCATAGGAATTCTGATTCTTTAGAGCAGTCTTCTGCTGCTCAGGCATTTGGAGTAAAAGCCCACACTTCACTTTATGTATATATAAACCTGATAAGCGAATCATAGCATTTACCCATATATCATCGGCTAATGGAGCCAGCTTAAAGGCTAGCTCCGTATCTAATATTATACTAGTTAGTTTATTTGGTTGAAATAACGAGCCTCCACCTGTACCCAAGAAGAAATCCTTAGAATCTGAAGCATCAGCTTTTTCTTCCCACCATTCTGTAAACGGTGGCAGAGTTCCATCTCCATTATATTTCATCACTGAACCATATTGACAAATAACAGCATCAGGATGCTTTTCCAACCCCTTTAGCAACCCATCTATCATGGTCGAGGGATAATAAATATCATCATCAATGAGTATTACTATATCATCTTTGAATTCCCGGAATGCATAACAATATTTTTTATGCGAACGGTAATCGTTCTCAACAAAACGGATTTCAAAATGCTCATCAATCAAAGAAGTTAGCGATTCAGGAAGTGAAACATTTTCAAATTGCTCTTTTGATAACCAAAGAACTATTTTATCCGGTTTAATCGATTGCCGCTTCATACAGCGGACAACAATCCACAATCTTTCTATCCTGGCAGGGAAAGAAGTGAAAGACACGATAATTCTTTTCCTTTTTATTGAAGATAATTTGATCATATTATCCTTTTCATGTTTTAATAAAAAGGGAATCAATCTGTCAGCCACCTCTCTTGTAAAAAACCTCACAGGTCGCAATAAAACTGTAGGGTTTATCAACTTCTCATAGCACTTTATGATTGAGTCAATTGTATTCATTTTGTTATTGATTATTTATTTGAAACTTGATTAACAATTACTCTACGGGCTGGAACATACTCATAGGCCCCACCAGAATAATAAACCAGTATAAGAATATAAAAGGTTAACATAGTAGCGTCACCCTTCCCAAGAATAGCAAGATAACCAAGCATCAAAAACATCAAGAAAAATTTAAAGTTTCTTGTTTTATTAAATTTATAGGCTGTTTTTAACACCTTAAAATGTGCCAATAAATTTAAGACCAAACCAATCACACCGCCATAATATATTTGGCGGAAAAATCCCACATCAGTATTACCATAATATAAGCCATTCGGCAAAGCATAAAGAGCATCCCCTATTATTAATGTTTTAATATCAAAAGATGTGTTCGTATACCAATTGACCATATTATCTTGAGTATGATCCTGTGACGAAGATGGGTCTAACAAGAAACTGAAAGCCCAAGTATACAATTCATCATCAATATTGTTCATCACAATTACAAATGCCACAGCTACAACAATTCCAATTCCCAGTAGCATCATAATAGTTTTTCCAATGTTTACTCCCCACTGACATAAGAATAGCATCATTATAGACAAACCTATAAGAGTAATTGCCCATCTCGCTGAAAAAAACGAAACGATACCTATAACAATCCACATAATCATAAGAAAGAATCTTATTATGCTCGAACTTGTACGGCCCATCAAATACACCGACCCCATTAAGCCTAAAGAGCAGGAAGCAAGCACGCCAAAAAATAAGGCATTACCTATTCCGAAAAACCTTGACAAATCAAAAGTAATGGCAGGATTCTCCAAAAACTCAAAGCGCAATACAGAACTGAGCATATCAAAAACGGGGGGGGAGACCTTCATTATGATGGATAATATACTTTCCAGAAAAACAGTAACAACGATGGCCATAAGTATATTATCCGGGTTCTTGAAATATTTTTGTGTATATGAAAACATCATTTGAGCACAAAAAATACTACCTAATGCCGGAAGGTGATATTTTATCAGATGAAACTCTGATTGGCCGTTAATGAAGCTAGTGATAATATCCCATACAACTATTGCCCCAATTATTATGACTATCGACCAATACTCCTTGCGCAAACGGTATCTAGGGCTTGCTATGTACTTAATGCAAAACAAGACTCCTACTGCCTCCAAGATAATCTTTGTACTTATTGGAAACGCCTTAAAAATTATACTGTATATGTATACAATAAGTATTAAGAAGAGAACAATATAAAATAAAAGTTTCTTCATCTACACTTCGCTATTTAACTTCTTTGTTTTTTAAGATATAGACTCCTTCAGAAAAACCTTAGAACTCTTAACCATTATTTCTCTCTTTTCGTTCACAGAATCCCAGTCAATTGTCATATTTATAATCCTTGTATAATCATCTGGTCTATTTACCACCAGCTCCTCCAAGCCAACACCTGCTAGTAAATCTGTGATTCTATTATTGGTAGCAGCAAAAGCACCTTTGATAGGTACGAAAGCAAATTTCTTATTAAAGATTATTGAAAACACAATCCCATGGAAAGAAGAGGTTACAACAAGATCTGAATTCTTAATAAGCGAAAGCCACCTTCCTGGAGTAGCGTAATCATATGCCACATCTTCACCGAACAATTCACCCCCTGCAATACTACCACTTGCCGGTGTAGCAACTACTTTCCTTCCACTTATCATTTTCTTGAAAGCATTCCAGTACATATCTTCTGCACTACCCATATTCACACTATATATAAACACATAATCCTTGTATGCCACCGGTTCGCATAATGGTTCATAATCACAGGCAGTTAAAAGCATTGTTGGGTCAACAACCTTCTGGGCTTTGAATCCAAGTCTTTGACACAACTCTACCCCTCCCATTTCCCGACAAGAGACACTATTAAATCTCGACAAAGCTTCTTTCAAATAATGTTCATTTTCTCTATTATAGGTTGTTCGACCGAAACTGGGTGCATACGCTACTCTTCTAATATTATTATTCCCAAACGCCAGAAACATTCCTTTAGCGTTCCCATCGATACTCAAATCCATACACCAAATTTGGTCACTACCGGCCACATAACAATCTGCCAAAGGAGGATTCTTTATTAACTCACAAGCATATCTATAATAACGATCTGAAAATTGAAGATGCCCCTCCCTAAAAGCATCAAACGCACGCAATTTATCCTTCTCAGCATTGTATAGATCTCGTTTATCGTTATTTTGAGCTTCTACACGATAATCTTTACTCATGACACGTTTAAACCTGTCTATCACTTTCTTTGCGAAAAGGATATATTTTGGGCGCTCTGGGTCAAACCTTATCACGTAAGGTTCGTGTCCCATCTCTTTCAACTTATGTTGCAACGCCCAACATTGCATTATCATGCCGTAATTGCTGCTGCCATGCCAGTAAGTAACTACTCCAATCTTCATCGTGTTTCTTTTATATAAGCTTCAAATCCGTTAATATCCTCTT
>JAEEGL012656479.1_pt1 | contig 11578 bp, 14 predicted proteins | sample 9134231 | NCBI WGS metagenome assembly JAEEGL01 (sample SAMN16246548, study PRJNA631951) | gut metagenome | biome: gut microbiome; feature: rumen; material: fiber-attached | host: Bos | place: Iran: Karaj | collected 2018-10 | reverse complement strand
TACGTCAGTATGCCTGCGGCGGCTTTATACAATCTGCCGAAAAATCTGACGGCGCAATACACGCACTATAATTAATCAGCGTCTACTTAATTATTGGCATTACAGTATATTTGCTTCGAACGCAAGCGTCAGCTCGCGCATTTCTCTGATCTCTTCCCTGCGGCTCGGGCCGAAATCAGCCGTGCTGCGGGAACGGCTGAATATGTTGATATCGAGCCCTTCCAGCGAGAGGTAGTATTTTGCGTTTACAGGGTAGCACTGGCATTCCGCCATTGAAAGTGTGCCGATCATTGCCTGCAATAAAGCGGCTTTTGAAGGATCGGTTTTGTAGACCTCGTAAAGCTTCAGGTATAATTCCGGGTGAAAATTTGCCATCACGCCGGAAAACCCGGCGCAGCCCATTTGCAGAGACTGCAGCAGCGTGGCGGAATTGGCGTTGAAGATCTTAAGATTTCCCCCGCGCACCGCGTGCAGTTTTTTTCGGATCAGTTCCGGATCGCAGCAAGTATCTTTTAGGAATTGAAACCTGCCGTTTTCCGAAAGGGCTTTCATAACGGCAGGCGAAAGCACTCTCTTATAAGGATACGGGCATTCGTATACCCCGAGGGGGATCTCGGGAAGGGCGTCGGCGGCGGCAAGCATCCGCTGTGTTAACAGATCGTCGCATTCTTCCGCTTTCGCAAACCGGTTGGCGATAAACACGTACCCGTCGATCCCTGTTTCAATGAAAGCGTTCGCTTCTTTGCGCATGGTTTCAAAATCATCGGAAACGTGTCCGGAAGCGACTACGGTCATGTCTGCCGGTTTGTTCTGCATGATAAATTTCAGCAGGGCGAGCCGTTCCTCGAAGGAAAGATAATAAATTTCGCTGGATTGGCAGATCGCGAAGATCGCGCGCACCCCCTTGCCGTAATACCATGAAAGCAACTGAAAAACGGCATTATAATCAATTTTATTATCCTCCGTATAGGGCGTGATCATTGTGGGAAATACACCGCCGGGAATCTGTTTCATCATAGGAATCACCTCAAGCAAAAGTATAAGCAAATCTGCGGAAATGTCAACGGATAATTCTTGCGTCTGCAAGCGGGATATGTTAGAATAACAAAAAAGGAGACGGTACGGTATGGGAAAATTCAGCGGTTGTCTGCTGGCTTCGGATTTCGACGGAACGCTGGCGGACGCAAGCGGCGAAATCACGTCCGGTGTGCGTGAGGCGCTGCGGTATTATCTTGCGCAGGGCGGACTCTTTACCGTGTGTACCGGCCGTACAAAACAAGGCTTTCACAAATACGCGCCGGATATCATCAACGCGCCCGTTTTGCTCGCCAACGGTATTATGGCATATGACTACGGGACTGAAAAAAAAGTGTTTTGCTGCGGCATTGAACGGGAAGACGCTTTGCTGGTGCGTGCGCTTGAGCAGAGATTTCCGTTTATGTGTATTGAACTGTATTCCGCGGATTTCCGTTCATACGCGATCCGGCTCAACGAGCGCTCAAAAGAGCATTTTATGCTGCAGAATATCCGTTGGACAGAAATCGAAGACGTTGCGCAGGCGAATATGCCGCTCGTTAAGATCATGTTGAGTTGCGGCGAGGAATGGGCGCAGGAAGTGCAGCGCTGGCTCGATACTGTGATTTGCGGTTACGATCTGAAATACATTCCTTCCACAGGGGAATACGTGGAGATCATCAGAAAAGAAGCCGACAAAGGAAAAGGCCTGCTGCGGCTGGCGTCGCTGCTCGGCGTCGATCACAGGCATGTATATGCCGTAGGGGACGGGGATAACGACCTTGATATGCTGAAAGCCGCCGCCGCTGGTTTTGTTCCCGAAAACGGCAGCGACGCAGCCCTTGCCGCGGGCGACGTTATCGTACGCAGCAACGAAAACGGTGCGGTAGCGCACGTGATCGAATTGCTGGACGCGGGCTTGTATTAAAACGGAAAACCGTTGCTGCGTCGGATCTCATCCGTGATTTCACGCACCAGAAGGGAAGTATCTCTGGCAAAAAAGTATTCGTCCGTTGTGCCGTGTTCGATTGCGTCTCTGAAATAAGCGGCTTCCGCGCCCATGATCTCATCCCGCGAGATGTCGTGCGCGGCAAGAATACTCCGGTTATTCTTTTTTATCAGTTCAATGCCGGTGAGCTGCGATACGGATGCAATACTGATCGTGCCCCGATCGCCGATGATCTCACTGGGCGCGTAACTCTGCCCGACTTTGGAATAGATCAGGTTTACGGTCATATCACCGTATTTCAGTATGGCTGTGCCGGAAGCGTCCGCGCCGGAGGGAAGAAATACGGCGTCGGAAATGATTATATCCGGTTTGCCGAACAACGCCGCCGCAAGGTATACGTTATACACGCCGATGTCCATCAGGCAGCCTGTGTGCATTTCCGGGTTGAATATGTTCGGATTCTTACCTTCCAGATACGCGGGATATTTGGAAGAGAGCTGGCAGAATACAAAATTGACCGTGCGGATCGTTCCGATTTCCCGAACAGCCTGCCGCAGCGCTTTGAACGCCGGGGTGTGGATCGACATGATGGCTTCTGTGTATACGAGCCCGTTGTGCTCCGCAAGCGAAATCAGCTCCGCTTCCTGTTCCTTGGTGGTCGTCATGGGCTTTTCGCACAAAACGTGTTTGCCGTTTAATAAAAACAGTTTGCTTTGTTCGTAGTGAAAACGGTTCGGGCTTGCGATGTAAACGGCGTCGATCAGGTCGCTTTTCGCCATTTCGTTCAGATCCGTAAAAACGGTTTTTGCCCCGTTCTTCATCGCAAACGCGGTTCCGGTTTCTTTTGATCTTGAATACGCAGCCGTATATTCCAATCCTTTTTGTTTTGCCGCTGCAGAAAGAAATGCCTGGCAGATCCATGACGTGCCGATACTGCCGAATTTCATGCTATCACCTTCTTTTTTCTTAATTATAGCACAAATTTTACGTTTTTTATAGACAATTTTGTTTTTTGATAGTAAAATATACAATTGAGGTGAAATATATGCTGTCCGTAAGACCTTATATTTTAAGTGACCGCGAGCAGGTGGAGCAGATCTGCCTGGAAAACGCCGGTTGCAAAGACGCCAAAGAAGAAACGAAGAAGCTTGCGCTTCTGATCTATTGCACGTATTACCTTGAGAATGAGCGTGAAAACTGTTTCGTGGCGGTGGATGACGACGGCAAGGTGGTCGGATATATCCTTTGCAGTGAGAATTACAACAATTTCGAGAAGATATTTTTGGAGAAGTATATTCCGCAGGCGGCGATGATCAGCGCCAGAAGGTACGTTGACGCAAAATTCAACCTTCTGAAATTCGGTATGTACCGCAAAGAATATCCCGCCCATTGCTACGTGAACGTTGCGATCCGGCATCAGAATCACGGGGTCGGCGGATTGCTGCTTTCCACGCTGAAAGCACAGCTCAGAAAGAAATACGTTAAAGGGCTTATGCTCGTTTGTGACGCGGATAACAACGACCAGATCCGCTTTTTTGAGCAGAACGGTTTCCAGCGGCTGATCACAACGCGGTTCGGCCTTGCTATGGCTATGGCTTTTGATAAATGATGGAAGTAACAAAAGAGAATCAACAAAAAATAATAAATATCATCAGAACCTGCGGCACCGTCGTTCGTTCCGCGCATGACGTGGAATCGCAGAGCGGCGCTATCACGGTAAAACCGGGCGCGGCGAATTTCGTGACCATGTTTGACGTCAACGTGCAGAATACGCTGATCTCCCGGCTGTCGGCTTTATATCCGCAGGCAATTTTTTTTGCAGAGGAAAAAGATAACGACGGCGCCTGTTTTAAGGACGCTTACTGTTTTGTGATCGATCCCATCGACGGCACCACGAATTTTATTCACGATATGAAGTACAGCGCCATCAGCGTCGCTTTGTATTACGACGGCAAGCCGCTGTTCGGGGCCGTATATAATCCCTACATGGACGAGATGTTTTACGCGTCCGTCGGCGGGGGCGCTTATCTGAATGATCGACCGATCAGGGTATCCGGGCGCTCTCTGGATAAAGCGTTGGTTCTGTTTGGCACGTCTCCGTACAACCGCGAAGAGCACGGACGTGATACGTTTAACCGAGTATATAACGTTTTTATGAAATGTGCCGACGTGCGCCGCAGCGGTTCTGCCGCGCTGGACGTGTGCTACGTTGCCTGCGGCAGAGTAGACGCGTATTTTGAGGATATTCTTTCTCCCTGGGATTTTGCCGCCGGGTTGCTGATCCTGACCGAGGCAGGCGGAAAAATGACGTCGTATTCCGGCGAACAACCGAAAGCCGGAGAAAAAACATCCGTTCTTTGTTCAAATAAGCTGCTGCATTCCGAGATGCTGCAGTTATTAAATAAATAATATCGGAGGACATTTATATGGCAAACATTCTTGACAGATTCAAGGAAACGGTTGAAGAGAAAAAAGAAGCCATTACCGGCAAAAAGGTAAAGGTCGGCATTATCGGCACCGGTTGGATCGCGGAAGCGCACGTAGCCAATTACCTGCAGTGTGAAGACGTGGAGATCGTTGCCGCTGCGGATCTGATTCCGGGCAAGGCTGAAAAATTCTGCAAGGCCAACGGTATCGAAGGTATCCGTTTGTATCCCGATCATAAATCCATGATCGACGCGGAAGACCTGGACGCCGTAAGCGTTTGCACCTATAACAAAACCCACGCGGAGTGCACCATTTACGCGCTGGAGCACGGCGTGAACGTACTGCTTGAAAAACCCATGTGCGTTACGCTGGAAGAAGCCGTGGCCATCTGCAAGGCGGAAAAAGCAAGCGGCAAGATCCTTTCCATCGGTTTCCAGCCCCGTTTTGATCCCAATATGAAGATGCTCAAGAAGATCGTGCAGTCCGGCGAGCTGGGCAAGATTTATTATATCCAGACCGGCGGCGGCAGAAGAAGAGGTATTCCCACGCCTTACGGCACCTCCTTTATCGAAGAGAAAACCGCAGGCCTCGGCGCCCTCGGCGATATCGGCTGCTATTCCCTTGATATGGTTCTCAACGCCATCGGTTATCCGAAGCCCCTTTCTGTTTCCGGTTATACTTCGGCTTTCTTCGGTACGGATCCCGCGTATTATCCCAATCATCCCGAATACGCAGACGTTTTCACCGTTGACGATTTCGCGGCTGCGTTTATCCGTCTGGAAGGCGACATCGTGCTCGATTTCCGTATCTCCTGGGCTATGAATCTGGATACCCCCGGCGATACCATCATCCTCGGCACAAAGGGAGGCTTGAGAGTGCCCTCCACCGAGTGCTGGAACGGTTCCATCGGCGGCCCGCTGAAGATCTATAAAACGGTGGCAGGCGAAGAGATCGAATATGAAGTGGATATGAAACACGACGACGTGGATAATTTCTATAAGAAGATCCGTCTGTTTATCGACGCCGTAAAAGAAAACGGCTCCGCGCCCGTTCCCTCTTCGCAGATCCTTTACAATCAGGCGATCATTGACGGTATTGCGAAATCCGCGCGTCTCGGCAAAGAGATCACGCTGGATATTCCCGAGATATGATCAAAGCATATCTGGAGCTCGGTCAGATCGTTTCCACGCACGGCATCAGGGGTGAGGTAAAAATCAACCCATGGTGTGACGAGCCTGATTTCGCAAAGCATTTCGATACGGTCTTTTTTGACGGCAAAGGGAAAGCGCCCGTAAGGGTGCTTTCCTGCAGGTCGCATAAGAATATGATTCTGATGCAGCTGGAAGGATACGATACCATCGAAAAGGCGGAAACGCTGCGGAATAAAATGCTGTATATCCGCCGCAGCGATATCCGGCTCAAAGAGGGCGTATGGTTCATTGAAGAGCTTATCGGCTGCCGTGTGCTGGATGCGGACGATGCTGCCGTGTGTTACGGAACGCTGACAGATGTTTCAAAAACCGGCGCAAACGACGTATGGGCGGTAACGGACGATAGCGGCCGGGAATATCTTCTGCCCGCGATCAAGGACGTTGTGATCGACGCCGACGTGGAAAACGACTGGGTATATATCCGGCCGCTCAAGGGGATTTTCGACGATGCGGATTGATATTCTCACGCTGTTTCCCGAAATGTGCGAGCGCGTTTACTCCGAAAGCATCATAGGGCGCGCAGTGAGCGCGGGGATCATTGAAGTCCATGCGAGGAATATACGCGACTATACGCTGGATAAGCACAACCGGGTGGATGATTCTCCCTACGGCGGCGGCATGGGGATGCTCATGCAGGCGCAGCCTGTTTACGACTGTTATCTGTCCCTTTGTGAAGAGCTCGGCAAAAAGCCGCATCTGATCTATCTGTCACCGCAGGGAAAAGTTCTTACGCAGAAACGGGCAAAGGAGCTTGCTTCCGAAGAAAATCTCGCGTTGCTTTGCGGCCATTACGAGGGGATCGATGAACGCGTACTGGAAGAAATTGTGGATGAAGAGATCTCCATCGGCGATTACGTTCTTACCGGCGGCGAACTGCCTGCGTTGGTACTGATGGACTGTGTTGCGCGAATGGTGGACGGCGTGTTGCCGAACGAAGAAGCCTATGCGCAGGAAAGCCACTATACCGGCCTGCTGGAACATCCGCAGTATACAAAGCCTTATTCCTGGAACGGGAAAGAGGTGCCTGCCGTTCTTATTTCTGGGCATCACGCGAACATCGAAGCATGGAAGCGGGAACAGTCGCTGCGGCGCACGCTCGAACGGCGCCCCGAATTATTGGAACTTGCGGAATTAACGGAAAAAGACAGGGAAACTCTGCGTAAATTGCGGGCAGCTGCCGATAATTTGGATTAATTGTAAAAAAGTGCCAAAAAAATATGGTAATTGTGCACAAATCGTTTTTCTGATTTTTGGATGGATTTAGCTTAACAAACGAAATATTTTGTTTCTGATAATCTTTGATTGACGCTATTATTATTTGTGATATAATAATAATGATCATTGAATTCTCAGAAGGAGATATTGAGTATATGGTATATAAAGATATTACGGTTCAGAATCAGGTCGGTTTGCATGCGCGTCCCGCAACATTTTTCATTCAGCGCGCAAACGAATTCCGCTCTTCCATTTGGGTGGAAAAAGAAGAGCGCAGAGCCAACGCAAAGAGCCTTCTCGGCGTGCTTTCTCTGGGTGTGACCGGCGGTACTGAGATCAGAATCATCGCCGACGGGCTGGACGAGAACGAAGCCGTGGAAGCGCTTTCGAATCTTGTGAACTCCGGTTTTGCTGAGTAATACATTTTAACCCAAAACGGTGTATCGGCTTTTTGCTTGGTACACCTTTTTATTTATTTTACACGAAGGGCGGGACGCGCGTGACAATAGAAGAACTCCGGAAAAAAGCCATGGCCCTGCCTGAGGAGCCGGGCGTTTATATTATGAAAAACGCGCGGGGAGAAATCATATATATTGGCAAGGCCAAGGTTCTGAAAAACCGCGTGAGCCAATACTTCGGCTCTCAGAACAACCATACAACCAAAGTGCGGCAGATGGTGGCGCACGTACACGACTTTGATTACGTGATCGTGGGCAGCGAGTTTGAGGCGCTGGTGCTTGAGTGCAGCCTGATCAAACAGAACAAGCCGAAATACAATATTCTGCTCAAAGACGATAAAGGGTATACTTACGTCAAAATCACCGGCGACAGTTGGAAAATGCTGTACGACGTGAAGCAAAAAGAGGACGACGGCGCAAAATATCTTGGCCCTTACACCGCCGGTGATTCTATTTCCACCGCCGTAAAGCAAGCCTACGATATTTTTATGCTGCCGCACTGCAATAAGGTGTTTCCAAGGGATATCAACCGCGCGGCAAGGCCGTGCCTGAATTATTATATCAAGCTGTGCGCAGGCGCGTGCAAGGGGCTTGTTACCCGTGAAGAACACAACGCCGCCGTTGAAGACGCCGTCACTTTTATTCAGGGCGGAAAGGCGGAGTACGTTAAGAAAATCACCGCGCAGATGGAAGAGGCCTCGGAAAATCTTGAGTTTGAGAAGGCCATGAAGCTGCGCGACCGCATCCGTGCCATAGAGAAATCCGCGCAGAGGCAGGTCATGGTTTGCTCCAACTGCAAAAATCAGGACGTGTTCGGCATTTCATCTCTGAGCGGCAAAACCTGTATCTGCGTTATGCAGTTCCGGGGCGGCACGTTCATGAATACGAATACGTTTATCGTGGATCGGCTGGAAAACCCCGAAGAGGATTACCCCGAAATGCTTTCCGGCTTTTATTCGTCCGTTGAAGATTATCCCGACCGGATCTGTATTGATACGCCGCTTTCGCAGGCTGAATTTCTGGAATCCTATTTTTCACAGCTGGCAGGAAAGAAAGTGCGTTTATACGTTCCGTTATCCGGAGAGAGCAAAACGCTGCTCGAAACGGCGAATAAAAACGCGGCAGAAAAGCTTGCCAGAGTGCTGTCTTATAACGATAAGCAGAATGCTGCGTTATACGAGCTGCAGGAGGCGCTGGGGCTTACGGAACGTCCCGCGTATATCGAAGCCTACGATATTTCCAACACAGCCGGGCAGGAAAACGTTTGCGGAATGGTTGTGTTCGTCGACGGTCGCCCGAGAAAACGCTGCTATAAGCGTTTTATGATCAAATCGTTTGAAGGGCAGGATGATTACCGCTCGCTTGCGGAAGTACTCGAGCGCAGGATCCTGGAATATGAAAAAGAAAAAAACGGTGAGAATACTGCCGAAGGATTCGGGAAAAAGCCGGATCTGATTCTGCTTGACGGCGGCGTCGGGCAAGTGAATGCCGTAAAGCCTGTTTTTGAAAAATACGGGTTCAACGTCCCCCTGTTCGGCATGGTGAAGGACGGAAAACACCGTACCCGAGCCATCGCTTACGGGGGCGGGGAGATCATGATCAACGATAAAAGGACCGTGTTCTCGCTTGTATCGCAGATACAGGAAGAAGTACACCGCTACGCGGTAACGTACCATCACACCCGCAAAAAGAAAAACACCCTTGAAGGGACGCTTACTGCCATTGAGGGCGTGGGGAAAAAACGCGCCTTGCTGCTGCTTGCGCGGTTTAAAACGTTAACGGCGATCAGAAACGCGGCGCTTGACGATCTGATGAGCGTTCCCGGAATCACGGAACCTGCCGCGCGCAGCATTTATGCGTATTTCAGGGATCCCAAAAACAGCTGAAAATACAAAAATAATTCGGTTTTCCATGTCTATGAAAAATAAGGGTTGACAAAACACCGTTTTTGGTGTGATAATAATATAGATAATTCTTTGGAGGAATGGAATGCGAATCATTTCCGGAAGCGCGAGAGGCAGACGGCTGTTGACGCCGGTGGGTATGGAGATTCGTCCCACAACCGATAAGGTCAAGGAAGCGCTGTTCAGTATACTTCATTTTGACCTTCCGGGAAAACACTTGCTTGATCTGTTCGCCGGTACCGGTCAGCTCGGTCTGGAAGCGCTCAGCCGCGGAGCCGCGGACGTTGTATTTACGGATTCTTCGAAAAAGGCGGTCGCTTTGATCCGGCAGAACGTTGATATTACGGGGTTCGGCGCGCAAAGTACGATATTTCAGACGGACGCGTTTTCATATCTTTCTTCCACGGATCGCAGGTTTGATATCGTATTGCTGGATCCGCCCTATGAAAAAGGATTATGTGAAAAGGCTGCGGCTTTGCTGCCGCGCGTACTGAATCAAGATGCGCTTGTCGTATGCGAGACCCGCCCCGATGAGAATCTTCCGGATCGGATCGGTTTTCTTTCCGCAGTAAAGGAATATCGGTACTCGGGCATTCGACTTACGGTTTACCGCGCCCCAGACACAGAGGAAAGCTGATGGCATCGATTGCAGTTTGTCCCGGCAGTTTCGATCCGGTGACGATAGGACATATCAATATCATTACCAGAGCGGCAAAGCTTTTCGATAAAGTAATCGTGGTTGTTATGGTCAATTCCCGTAAGAACAGCGCCATGTTTACGCCGGAAGAGCGAATGGATTTTATCCGCCGCAGTATTGCGCATCTGAAGAACGTGGAAGTGGATTTCTATGACGGACTTCTTGCGGATTACGTTGTGCGAAAGGGCGCCGTTGCCATTGTAAAAGGGCTGCGTGTCCTTTCGGATTACGAAGACGAATTCAAGCAGGCGCTTACAAATAAAAGGCTTGCGCAGAATGTGGAAACCATTTTTTTGGTCACCGACACGGAGTATATGTTTTTAAGCTCCAGTGTGGTGAAAGAGGTTGGCTCCTTGGGCGGCGAGATCGGTGATTTCGTTCCCCCTGAAATAAAAGACGATATTATGAAACGTATCAGAGAAAGGTGAAAGACATGAGCGTAGAAGATTTACTGAATAAGATTGAAGACCTGCTTGAAGAGGGTAAAACCGGCCTCCTCGGCGGCGGCAAAGTTAAGGTTGACGCCGACGCTATCCGCGCTATCATCTCCGAGATCCGCATCAGTATGCCCGACGAAGTGATTCAGGCGAGAAAGATCGCTGCGGAACGCAAAGTCATTCTCTCTCAGGCAAGCGACGCCGCCGAACTGAAGATCAAGCAGGCGGAGATTCAGGCAAGAAAGCTTGTTGAAGAGAGCGAGATCACCAAGAACGCGGAGCTGAATGCGCAGGAGATCCTGAATGAAGCCAAGCGTCAGGCTGCGGATCTTGTGGAAAAGGCAAAGGCCAATTCCAACGAGATCATTGCCAACGCGCAGAAATGGGCTTCGGAACTCAGAACCGGCGCGAGCACTTTTGTAGAAACCATCATGAACGAGAGCGATCAGATCCTTTCTCAGAGCATCGAAGATTTCTCCAAGAGCCTGAATAAGGTGCGCATTGCTTCTCAGCAGCTGAAAAACGCCACCAGCAAAACAGACGGCAACGCCTGAGTTTATCGATTAAGCAAACAAAGCCTCGCATATATATTGTGCGAGGTGTTTGTTATGTTTTTATTTTCCGCGAAAAACTTTCGTTTTTGGTTTTCTTCCGTTGTCATCGTGCTGTCCGTGGCTTTAACGGCAGTGCTTCTTTTGGTGCGTACCGTGAACCCGGCGCGGAGAGTTTCTTCGCCACAGGATGATCTTGCGGCTGATTGCCGGGTGTTTTTAGCTTCGCACGGTTGGAGCGTGGCGCCGGAACCGCCGGAGATTACCGATATTCTGATCCCGGAATCCTTCAACGACGTTTTTTCCTCCTATAATTTGCTCCAGATCTCACAGGGGTACGATTTAACGCCGCTGCAAGGGCAAACGGTGCAAAAGTATGTGTTCCGCATATCGGAGTATCCAGGGTTGCCCAAGGACGAGCATGTGATTGCGAACGTCCTGATGAAAAACGGCGAGATCGTAGGCGGGGATATCTGTTGTGTCCGCATGGATGGCTTTATGCACGGTTTTTCGGAGTTTGAAAAAAATGAGCTTGATCAGGCTGGATAAGTTTTTATCATCGCAGCTTACGGTGTCCCGCACGGACGCCAAAAAACTGCTGCGCCAAAAGCGAATTTCCGTCAACGGAACCGTGGAAGTGAAGCCGGAAAAACAGGTTGATCCGAGCGCGGACGACGTTACGTTGGACGGCAGAAGAATCTCATACCGGCAGTTT
>JAEEGL010978028.1_pt1 | contig 11578 bp, 14 predicted proteins | sample 9134231 | NCBI WGS metagenome assembly JAEEGL01 (sample SAMN16246548, study PRJNA631951) | gut metagenome | biome: gut microbiome; feature: rumen; material: fiber-attached | host: Bos | place: Iran: Karaj | collected 2018-10 | reverse complement strand
CGAGGAAATAATAATTTCTTACAAATATTAGACTACTTTAATAAAAATATAGACGGATTTATTGCTCTAAAAAATCCAAACAGATCACTAATGGAAATCCTTCAAAAAACAGACACATGTACAAAAATTGCAAACCGTTTTGTTTTATCCACTATCCCAATTATATTCAATATTGTTTCCTGGGATGAATCAATCAATGGTGTTTATGAATACAATAGCGAATTAGACAAAAGTAATGAAAGAATCGCCATGACAACAGTATACGATTCAAAATTATCTGCACCCATACTGGTAAACAGAAGCTGTATTACATTAGAAAATCTTGATAATTTTAAAAACGAAGAATATTGTTTAATGGCAATTTCCCGTTACGATGACAATAATGAATATGACTGTGTAACTGCCAGACAAACAGATTCCTGGATAAAAAGTGGAAAATACTTTAAAAAGACTTTAAAATTATTAAACAAATCCAAATTATGGTTATAAAAAAAGAGTTTTCAATTGTATGATGAAGCAAACCTTCCTCATACCCTTATTTTATTTATGATTAAGTAATCATATTAAACCATGAATCATACGTAATGCATCGAGTAATCCATGACTGTATTCTATACATCCAAAAGCAGTTCTCATATCCTCTTTTTCTAAGTAATATTTTGAATCATTCATATAATCCACTGCCCTGTCATATACTTCTTTTTCTTTATCAACAAAAGTTATATTCTCTACCTGTTTAAGGTTTCTTTCTAATTTTTGAATATCAATTGTAATTTTTTCCTTACTCTCTAAATCTTTTTCTAACATAACAAAACCCCTTATTTGTTATATATAAAATATATAAAGTAAACTAATTAAAATTAAGCATTTAAAAAAAAAGAAAAGGTGTTTAATATTTAAAATTATAGGATTCATCTACAGAAAACATGTTTCTAAATTCTGCTGTAGCATCATCAATATAGAATAATTTCATTTTCCATCCATTTTCATCATATAATGCTTTAAGTTCACCCAATATTTCCCAGGTTTTTTCTAATACTTCCGGATTATCTTCAAATTTGGCAACACCATAATACCTGAGTATATCTTCACCTTTGGTAGCCACAATTTCAACTTTTGGATTTGCCTCCATTTGGTGATATACTTCTTTAAAATCTCCCACACCAAAATATATTTTATCATCATGTAAAATATGTAATCCTAATGGTCTACATTTTGGTTGATCCACATCTACTGTTGCTAAAAAGAACATTCCTGCTTCTTCTAAATATTTATCTACTTTTTCTATATCTGACATAAAATTCCTCCTTAATTTATCGTCTTCTTCTATTTCTGAATTTCCTGTTTCTAATTGAATTGATAAACTTACAAAGTATCAATACTACCAATAAAGCTATTAAAGCAGGTAATATATCCAAAAGTGGTGAACTCTGTACCTTATCAAATCTATATTCTGATGCAAAGTCCATATGACTAGCAGTTGTATGATTTTCAGAAATTCTTGCAAAATTATATACCAAATCAGGGTATGCTAAATAAGAACCGCCATATTGTATATAATTTGGTGCACGTCCATTTTCATCCATAAATGATTTAACAATACTGGCCATTTCCATATAATCATATACGGAATAGGAATCACTTGCAAATAATGAATTATCCCATGGATTTTCAGGTTGACCATACTCTATTGGTTCAGATAATCCATTTCCATTCATATATGAACTAGTCATATAAAGAATCTGTGGAGCTGAATAAGAACCATAAGATCCCTGATAAGTCTTATCATCACTGTCTACCAATTCTTTACTAGCCTGTGCCATCACTGACGGATGAATATTATGTGTAACTACCAAATTTTCATCATAATAATTATTAGAATTCTTCTCATATACCTTGTTAACAATCTCTTGTGCAATGTATCTATTTATTTCATCATTACTAGAATCATATATTTCACCGGCATCAGGATACTGTTTTAATGGTTGAATATAATCTATTCCTGATTCTTTAAGAAAAGTTCCCGGATTTTTTATTCCTGCAAAATAATCGCTTGAATAATCATCATCCCATGCTCTTCTAATAAAATCTGCATTATCTAAATCAAAATTACCTACATTTACAAAGATTATTTGTTTGTCAATATTTTGTTTAGCCTTAGCAAGAATTAAAAAGTTTCCTGCACAATTAGCTGCAAAATTAACACTTACATCAGCACTACTTTCAATTGCTCTTGTTCCTTCTCCAGGACTTGGAGCTTTACTATCAACAATTACTTCTATTTGACCATCACTGATTTCTTCTATGTATTTCTTAACAGAATTCAACATATCCAAATCATTACTTTCACTACCGATATGATCAGAAGTTAAAAAAACACTTGTTGCACTGGCAGTCTGAATAAATGAAAAAAGCAGTACAAGGATAAGTATTAAAAACAATAAGTTTTTTTTCATAATATTGCCTGTTTTATTCGTTATCAATATATTAGATTAATATAAGTATAATTTTTTTCGATAAAAATTATGATTACAAATGTTTAAGATATTAACTAGAAAAAAATCTCTTAATTAAAAATAGCTAAAAATGTAAAAAAAAAGAATTTTTGTAGAAAAACTACAAAATCTCTTTCACTTAAAAATTTTGGAGTTCCTTTTAAGATTTATACAATATTTACTAATTAAATAAACTATCTCCAAGATTATTTAATTATTTCATAATGTAGTTATTAAATATTAAATATGTTTATTTGTTTGTGTGAGTATTTACCCACAATATATACTATGAAAAAGAATATATAAATATTTATTTAGAAAAAAGAGCTATTTAAAAAAATTAAATTTTAAATGTAGGAAATTTAGTATATTCCAAATATTTATCCATATTTTTATCATATATTTTTGCCATTGAAATTACCAGATCATATGTTTTTTTAACTTCATTTAAATCATATGTATAATTTCCATGAACCAATATTGAAATATTTCTTTTTTGGAATACCTGCTGATATTCATCCTTATGGTAATAATAATGTTTTCCAACATCATCATATAATTTTTGAAGTAAAAAGAAAGATGATGTTAAAGATAAATTATATTTGGGATATTTATAATCCAATCTTTGAATAATGGTTTTAATAGCAGTTTTTTCTATATCAAGTTGTTTTATTTCATTTATACGGACATCATTTTTCTTAATTCCATATTTTTCCAATAATTCCGCTTCTGCTATCAGTTCCAATGTTCGATACAATCTAATTATAGCATCTTCATATTTTCTTTCTTCCATTCTTCTTTCAGCATTATTTAACAAATCTGCAATCTTATAAGAATTGAATAATTTATTATTATTATCCGATAATATTTTTAATGCATCTAAATTATTTGGTAAATCTTCTAAATTTGAAAAAAAATCTTTTAAATCATCATAATCTTTGTATTGATAGTTAAATGAATCCCATTGACCATATAAATCTATAATTTTAGTAAACATTTGTTCAACAACATCCAAAGAACTATAATTTTCCTCCAACAATTGCTTTGACACAACAAAATCATAATTATTAAATAATTTTTTAATAATATACATTATACTTCCTGAAGTTTTTTCTTCAACAACATCAAATTCATTTAATTTAGCTGTGTCATCAATTGTAAAGCCATCTTCAACTTTAAATCCATACATCTTTGCTACGATAATTGAAATAGCGGCTAGTTTACTGGAACCGTTTGTATAATTGATTCTAATCTTTGAATTAGGGAATTCTCTAATTTTATATTTAAAACGTTTGAAAACGTAATTTAAATCATCTAAATTTTTAAGAATTAAAACAGAAACATTCATTTCTTCCCCATATTTATTTTTATAAAAACTTTTTAAGTCGGAAATTGAATCCAAAATGTCCTTTGTACCAACTAAGACAACCACATCAATTTTTTCTTCATAAACCTTCTTTGATAAAATAGTTATTGATTTATGGAGAGGTATAGAAAATTTGTCACCTAATGCAAACAGTACCTTGGACATTTTAGTCAGCCTCTTTTTTAATAAAATGGGTTTATTAATTTAAATTATTCGATTAAAGAATTAATTGTTTATATGAATATAATCCAATAATTCAGTATAATCTTCATATAGTTATTAAAATTCAACAAAATATATAAAATTTTCTTCAATTAATTATGAAAAAAAATGAATATTATTAATTTAATCTAAGATATCTTGTTTTTAAAGAAAAGGATTATTTCTTTTTTTGAAAAAAAAATTAACTATGAAAAAATAGTAAAAAATAAAAAAATAAATGATTAAAAATGGAAAAAAAAACTTTAAATATTTTTTTAAAAATTATATATGAATTCAAAAGTTATAATATATTATCTAAAGTTTCCTGTGTTTTTACTTCAACAATTTTCCTATCAACAATTTCATATGTTACCTTAAACAAAAGCATTAAATCTTCTTGAATTTTTAACTTGTTGACCCTGTTAAATTGAAATTTAAAATCCACATCCCCCTTTTTCTTCATCTCTAAAAACTCTGTAAACTCGTTAGTGGATGAAATTTCAGGTACTGGATTATATACTCCCTTAAATGAAATTAATTGAGGATAATTTTTTGAGTATCTGCTTTTAATAATAATTACAGTTATTTCCCAAAAGTCATTTTTATAAGTGATTTCATCAAATGCCTGGAAATATTTATCTATCTTCTCATATCTTGAATCAATAATATCTCTGTTTAGACTTCCCGTATCAGTTATTTCAAGTTTTAATTCATTGATATAGAAGTTATACTTATTATTCTTATTTAAGTTAAATACTATGGAAATTATTTCATGTAACTTTTTAAATGTTATATTTGAAGGTATCATTACTTTTCTTTCCGTTTCAGGAGTTACTTCCTCCAATATAAATGTTGTTTCAAAGCCATTCATTATAATATCCCCACAAAATAAAGTTTAAAAAAATAGTAAAAAGAGGAGTTGAATAATTAAAATACAAATTTTTGTTGTTTTTTATGTTTATAATTTATAGGAAGTGCATTTTGTGTTACTTGCTTCAATATTTCAAGTAGCTTATCACTATCCTCCACATCTTTTAATACAATTTCCTGCCATTGTGATTCAAGATCTTTTATTTCAGCTAACAAATCAATACCCTGTTGAGTTAGTTTTACATCATATGGAAGTTCATCACATTCCATATTTACTTCAACCAAACCTTTGTTTTCAAGTTTCTGATATTTTTTGATAAATAATTTTTTGTGTAATTCAAATAAATTATCCATTTGTTCAGGATTTTCCAATAATTTTTTGTATTGGGCAATTCTCACTTTCTTATGATGAGGTTTAGAATGTTTGTTTGCATCTTTTAACAGTTTTATTTGACTACTATGTAAATGTTTACTAAGATTTTCCTTAATGAATGTTAGTTTTGAATCTTCTATCAATGCTATCATCGGGGAGATATCGTTCATATTGTTTATTACGTTTACGTGTGGATGATTATTTTCTGCCATATTTTCACCATAATTTTCATATTATTCTAAATTTATTACAATACTTATTATTAATTAATGTAATTATTAAAGTTTTTTAGAAAAATATTATATCAATAATGGGTGTTTGGTTAATTTGTTATTTAATGATATTTGAATATAGGATTCCAAATCATCATAATCATCAGTCCAGTCAAAATAGGATGCATAACCAGAATATAAGTTTCTTAATAATTTTTCCGGAATGATTTTTGGATTTAAATCCTGTTTTAAATAATCATCATTTGTTGGTAAACATAACCCCATCACACATGCATCTTCATGCAATCCAAAATCAATTTCCCAATCTACATTTTTAGATTTATATGTTTCTTTTCCCACAAGAACTATGAATATGTCATTTTTTGATGATGTTTTCTTTAATTCTTCAGTATATTTGTTAAAATTATGACATATTTCATAATTATGCGGTGAAGAATATGTATTAAAGTGTGTTCCTATAATTTTACCAAGTTTGTCTCTGAAATATTTATCTACATGATAATAACTGATAAATAAATTGAATTTTTCTAGATCCATTTTAATCCTCTTTTTTTGTTTTACTTTGATATATTAATGTGTATTCTAATTTTAAAGTGTCGTCGTCTAACACAGGATCAATTTTAAAGATATCCCCTCTTGAAATGGAATATTCTTTGCTGATATCGGCAGGTAATGTTAAATCAATGGATTTTGTCCCTTGTCTTTGCCTGGCTTTTACTGTGTAATTTTTCATGATATTATATATTATTAAACTAGTATTTAAATCTATGTACATAAACAACATAAAATACATTAAATACATAATGTAAATTATGTACATAATGTACATAAAAAAAAGAATAGTAATAAATGAATAAATTAACAAAAAGATAAACATAAAGAATAAATGGAGATAAAAATGTTATTTGTAGAATATCCACGATGTACAACCTGTAAAAAAGCAAAAAAATGGTTAGATGAACATAATATTGATTATGAAGATAGAGATATAGTGAAAGATAATCCTCAATCCAATGAACTCAAAGAATGGTACGAAAAATCAGAATTACCGCTAAAAAGATTCTTCAACACCAGTGGTAAAATATACCGGGAAAAAAAACTAAAGGATAAACTACCTGACATGACAGAAGAAGAACAAATAAATCTACTATCCACAGATGGAATGTTAGTAAAAAGACCAATAATAGTAACCGATTCATTTGTACTGACAGGATTTAAAGAAAAAGAATGGGAAGAAAAATTACTCTAAAAATCCAAAAAATAGTGTAGAAAAGCAACTACACACTTAATACTTTTTTTAAAAAAAAAATGTAAAACTTAATTCAAGAAATCAAACACTTCAACAATACCTGACATATCTCTGATTTCAGCAGTAGCCTTATCAATATGGAATATTACGGCAGAATCATCTGAAGAATCACCATATAACTGTTCAAGCATTGGAAGAATTTCAAAAGCCTTTTTAAGCAATGCTTTATCTTCATCAGCATCAAATACAACTCTACCATAATATCTGATAAACTGATTTTCAACCAAACCAACAAATTCTACATTAGTATTTTTAATCATCTGAGTATGAAGATCCTTGGATTCTCCAGTTAAGAAATAAATTTGATTATCCACCAACATTTTAAAACCAATAGGACGATTTTTAGGTTTTTCACCTTTAACTGTTGCTAAAAATAATACTCCAGCTTTCTGCATAAAATCAAAAACTTTTTGTCTACTATCTGACATGATAAATTCCACCTTATTACCTATGATAAATAATCTCTTCTATAAAATATTTAATTATTTATACGAATTAAAAGAATCATAGATTAAATTTATTAATAATTTAAATTATAAAATAATATAAGATATACTTTCAAAAGGGGATAAAAAAATGCAACAATGTTTACATTGTGGACAATACAATGAGGATTATGAAGACTACTGTGCATATTGTGGTGAAGAACTCTATATTGAAATCGATCATGACGATTCCAGAAATACAAAAATGGACCACCTATATGCAGACAGTATTGCAAGAGAAATTATTGATTCAAATACAAACGTCTTCGATGATGAATTAGATGAAGTAACAAAGGAGTTACTCGGAGAAAATGAAGAAGATAATAAAACGTTTATAATGGATTTTGATGAATACGACTTTGAATCAGAAGAAACGTTTCAAAGAAACGATGAAAAACTAATAAAACTAGAACAAAAACTAAAGGATAAAATCAGAAGAAACAAAAAATTAGAGGCAGGAATGGGATTAATAATAAGAAATATTGATGCAATCCTGGATGACTATGATGGTCCTCTTATAATTCTTGGAGAAATAACAACAAACGACAAACTAGATAATAAAAAAGTACAATTATCAGCAATCTCCTATGACATCAACAAAAAACAACTGACTAAAAACTCAACTATTGTAAAAGTGGATCATGGAAACTTTGAAAAATTTACCATAAGCCTGGAATTAGACATCGCCGAAACTGCAATCATCATCATACTACCAGAAATGATCAGATACGATAATGATGAACTTGAAGAAGAAAAAAACTCTATCAAAAAAGAAAAAATAGAAATTCCTGAAGAAGGAAATAATATTTTTATAGAACAACTAATTGACATAGAACGTAAAATAGGAATGACACTAACAAACACATCTGTTCTGGTTAAATCAGAAAACAGCATAGAAATTGTTGGTGAAATAACAATTGAGAATCCGGACAAATATCATGACATAAAAATTGCAGCAACATGTTATGACAGGAACAATAAAATAATCGGAACTGAATCTACAAAAATCAATACAAAACTATTCCTTGGATTTGACACGTTGAGTCTAAACATAGAAAACATCAATGTACAAAACATTCAAAGAATAAGATTATACCCTACCCTCCAGTAAAAAACTTTTTCAATTATCCCCTATTTTTTTTCAACTTTACTTTCACAGTAACAAATATTTAAATATCATAATTAACTAAGATAAGAATATATTCTTAGGGAGAATGACAAAATGTATGAAATAATATTAGAAAGAGAAGAATGTACAAGTTGTGGACATTGTGTTGAACTAGACGAATCAAAATTTGTATTTGATGATGACGACAGAGCAACATTAGTTGGTTCAGACAGAGATGACGACGTAGATGAATTAAAAGTCGAAGATGCAGAAATTTACGAACAAGCATCCGAAAACTGTACAGGTGAATGTATAGAAGTATATGAAGAAGATTAATCTTCTATCATATTTTCCTTTTAAAACAAAACTATTTTTTTATAAAACATATTTCATAAGCTTCTTCAAAATAGGAATAAAAGGCCTGACTAATTTTCCATGGTAATCATTATCAACCATTCTTATCAAAGAAGGAATATCCAATTGTTGAGGACATTTAGAAGTACATAAACCACAATCCACACATAAAGAAGCATCATGCGCTTCACCAGTTACCCCCAAAATATTTCCGGCATACAAAATAAATGTATGATGAACACCAAAAGTTTTATCCTCAGAAAAAAGATGCTTATCATTATAATACTTAAAGATTGCAGGAATATTAATTTCCTGAGGACAAGGCATACAATAATTACAGCCAGTACAACTAATCTCATTTAATCTAAGAAGAACTTCTTTAATATCATCAACAAGCTTCAACTCATTTTCATTCAAAGGACTTTCCAAATGTCCGTTAACAATACGAACATTTTCCTCAACCATCTCCAAAGAATTCATACCACTTAAAACACAAGTAATTTCCGGAGTATCATAAAGCCAACTAAAAGCCAGATCAGCATTACTACGAACAGTACCTGAATTTTCAATTAGAGTTTTAATCTCAAGAGGCATATCACCAGCCAATAAACCACCCTTCAACGGCTCCATGATGACAACACTCATACCCCTCTGATTAGCTAATTTAATACCTTCAAGACCTGCCTGCATATTATTGTCCAAATAATTATATTGAAGTAAGGTAACATCCCAATCATACAAATCAAGAATCTTCTTAAAATCTATTAAAGAACCATGAAAAGAAAAACCCATATTAATTATCTGACCCTTGGATTTCTTATCTTCAATAAAATCAAACAAACCGCAATCAACTAATTTGAGAACATCATTGTAACTGATAATATTATGCAAAAAGTAATAATCTATATAAGAAGTACGAAGATTCTCTAACTGATTATTAAACATATCTTCCATATCATCTAACGAATGTATAACCATACGGTTCATCTTGGTAGAAATGAATATATTCTCACGACAATTAAGCTTTTCTATGATTTCACCAAGAGCCCGTTCATTAGAACCCGAACCATTACCATAAAGATAAGCAGTATCAAAATAATTAATACCATTATCTACAGCACATTTGATCTGTTCATAAGCCAAATCCATATCAATACTCGTACCATTATTTTTAAGTCTCATCGCACCAAAACCCAACAATGAAACATTTTTACCAGTTCTAACATCAAGCCTATACTCCATATAAACACCCTCAATCTAAAATCCAATTACGAGCCTTATAAATAGCAAATTCCATAGGATAATTATTATTCAAAATTTCTAAAACAGAAGATACAATATCATCATCAGAACTATTATTTAAAATATCAATTAAAATATCAAAATCAACTACCTGATCTTTCACCTGCATCAACAGGATATTCTTCCAAACATCAGATTCATCAGTTTTATCAACTAACTTATATGTTTCTAATTCAAGATACAAAGATTGTAAAAGATTAGCAGCAACTTCAGTAATCAAAGTATCTCCCCTGATATTATAATCATCAATATTAACAATTAAATCAGTTACTCTATAAATAAAAATTTTTAATTCCTCTAAATCCATTAAAATATTATTATTCAATAAATCTTCTATATAATAATAAAAATCAATAAACTCATCTAAATTTTCACCATTATACCTGAAAACCAATCTTAAACAAAATAGCATGTTCTTAAGATAATGATTAGTTTTAGCTGACAATAACTCATTTTTAAGAGATTTAATATCATTAATAAATAATATTTCTAACTTTTTATCCTTCCGTTCCATAAAATCATATCCTTATAGTAAATATATAGTTAATAATTAAAATAGATTATAAAAAAAATAAAAAATGATAAAAAAATACCCATAGAAAAAAGTAAATATATAATAAATAAAAAACATAAATAATTATGATTAATATTAATTAATCATGTATTATTTTAATACAAAAATATATTCATTAAGAGATAGGTTATGAAGTAGAAATTTCCATAATGTTTCTTTCTTCTTAACCTAAAATTTTTAGCTATTTCTAATTAAAATTATTAAATTTAAATATTTAAAATATAAAAAAAAGAATTAATAATAATCAATAAAAAATAATAATCTCCAGAAAAAAAAACTAATTTTAATAAAATTGAGAATTTATTTAAAAAATAAAAATATAAAAGTAGAATCAAGAACTCATTACAAAAAACAGAACAAACAACAATACATAACAAATTCAACACAAATCAAAACAAAAATAGCACAAATAAAACACAAGGTAAATGAATAATAAAAGGCCGGCAACTTTCCGAAATTCCCATAAGCTTACCACCTATAGTACAAAACAGAACGTAGATAGACTTTATTACTGAGATCGAGACGAGATCAGATGTGACCCTATCGCTATGGTCGCCGTACCAATAAATAAATCGATAAACGTAAAAATCCAGTTGAAATATAAAATCCAAATACTGAATACACCTAACTAGAATAGAACTAAGAATCTAAAGTAACTTTATAATATTCCACAACATACTAATCAAGATAATTATAATATGTTGAACATAAAACAGTCACTTATAATAAGATCTCTGCCTAGTTTGATAATTTAATATGAAATTGTGAAAAATCGGGTGTTGGAAACCGCGGACTTAACAACTCGAAAAAAATCTCGAAGCTTACATCCCAGCCCCATCAAACAAGTCTTCTACTCATACCCTAAAAAAGCTGCTTATTTTCACGGAATACCTCAGGCTTAGATGCTT
>JAEEGL010834801.1_pt1 | contig 11578 bp, 5 predicted proteins | sample 9134231 | NCBI WGS metagenome assembly JAEEGL01 (sample SAMN16246548, study PRJNA631951) | gut metagenome | biome: gut microbiome; feature: rumen; material: fiber-attached | host: Bos | place: Iran: Karaj | collected 2018-10 | reverse complement strand
TACAGAAGATGAAATATTATTAATAGGACCAGGAACAAGTTCTTTATTAGATTATCTTTATAGTAATAATTTTGAAAATATTTGTATATATGATTTTAGTACTGAATTAATAGAAATATTAAAAAAAAAATTTAAAGAAACAAATTGGGAAATTGAAGAAAAAGATGTTACAATAATTGAAAAAAGTGAAGGTGAATTATTTAATGTTATTATTGATAAAGGATGTATGGATTGTATTTTATCTGATCCTAAAAATGGAGAAAATAAATTTGTTGATTGTTTAAATTATATTCTTTTTTCTTTAGTTGAAAATGGAACTTTTTTTTATTTTTCTGATGGAAAAATTGAAGATAGAATTAATTTATTTTATAGAGTCCCTGGAATAAGATATAAAGTAGAAACTATTGATATGAATATAATTTCTAGGGAAGAATTTAAAGATTTTAATCAAAATGATAATATATTTTATTTATATATCATTACAAAAAAGTAATAATTATCCTTATAAATATAAAAATGAAATCCAATAAAATATTTAAAAATCATCATCTAAAAAATCTAAATGTTGGGTGTTCTCATCAACATCATTTACTATTTCAAACTTAATTATTATATGATAATTATCCTTTTTTTCAATTTTATTTTTTTTTAGATTTAAGAATAATTTATCAAATTTCTCTTTATCAATAGTTAAAATAAACTTATCATAAATTTTCATATTATTAAAAATAAATTCATCATTTTTTTGTTCTATTTTATTATATAAACCTATAATATCAATAAATGCTTCAAATGAATGAGGATTAACATTAGCACTAATTTGGTTAGTTAATACATCTCCTTTAGGATCAAATTCAATTGATACATTATTTTCTGTTATATATATTTTATATTGTTTTATTATTTTTGTCTTTTTCTCTCTATATTGTCCGTTATAATAATTCACTGAAATATTTTTAAATCTAATATGTAAGTTATTTATATTTTGATTATTATAAAGTATTTTATTATGTTTTAATTTTAATTTTCTTTCTTTAAATAAATTAATATCTTTTATTATATTAGTATATTGTATATTTTTTTCCATTACATTAAAGTATTTTGGTATAAATTTTTGTAACATTTCTTCAAATTGTTGAAAAAAATTAATTTTTTTTCCTAATTTGCTTTGTATTTGGTTTTTTAAATATTCAATTATTTCCTGATTATATGATTTGACTTCTGTAATATTATCATTCCCTAATATTAAATGAATTATAGTTTTATTATTTCTTTCTTCAAAATAAAAATAATGATTTGAGGAATTAATCGGTTGGGACTGTAAATTTTTTATTTGCATAATTAATATTTTATTATAATAATTATTAATTTCTTCTAAACTATTTAACATAAATAAATTATGAATAACAATAAGATTTGATTTGATATTATTTTCTATTTCCATTAAAATTTTCAGTTCATTATATCCTAAGATATTAATAACATAAATGCACAAATTTGATAATTTAAAAATATATTCTCTAATAAAAAGTTCATTTAATTTTGTTGCATTTTGAGTTTCAATTTCTCTTTTCTCTTTTTCTTCATCTTTTAAATTTATATCAATCTTTTCTATTTTCTTTATAATGTTATAAAGAGGTATATTAGTTGAAATTGTTTCAAAAATAACAAATTTATCTTGAAATAATTTAAAAGATAAACTAGGAATTAACTTTCCTTTATATGTTATATTTATATTAAATATTTTTCTTAACACAAAAGATTTTCCTGAATATTTATCTCCAAAAATTCCTATTAAATAATTTATCGTATAATCGTTTAAATATTTCTTAAACTTATCTGAACAATAATAATCCCAACCAACATCAAATAAATCAATCATTCTTGTTATTTGTAGTATAAAATCATAATTTTCATTTGCTATATTATCATCATTTAAATTTTCTTTTTTATTTAAGTTGTTATCATTCATATTATTATTATTATTTCTCACATTATTGTTTTTATCATCTTCACTAGTTCTACTATTTAGTGAAATGTTGCTTGGATAAATAGTATTTGGGAATTGAATTATTTCAAATTCATCCCTTGATATAGATAGAGGCTTTTTAAATTTTTCCTTTAAAAATCTATTTTCATTCAGTAATATATTATAACTTTGTTGTATTTTAAAAAAAGTATTATTAATAACATCCATAGATAAAGGTTGAATTCTTTGGATTTCCATGAATAAAAATATAAAAAAAAAGTAAAATATAATAATAATTTTTTAAAATGGATAATCAAAAACAGGAAAATATTGAAAATATATTTATGAATATTCCTTTAAATAATAGTGAAAAAGAAGATAGTAATTCATCAAGCAATGAAAAGGAAAAAGAAAATAATGATGAAGAAGAAGTAAAATTAAATGAAGAAATAAAACAAAACAATATATTAAATAATAATGAAATAAATGATGAAAAAAAAGACAATAATATTGAAAATAATAAAGATAAAAATATAGAAAAAGACGATATCAACAATGAAAATGAATTAAAAGTAAGTAATAATTATGAAAATAATGAAAATACAATTGAAAATAATTTAGAAATTAAAAATGAAAATAATATTAATGAAATTGATGAAAATGAAGAAATTAATTTTGAAAATAATACAGAAATTAAAAATGAAAATAATAATAATGAAATTGATAAAAATAATGAAAATAATTTTGAAAACCGAATTCAAAATAAAAATGAAAATAATATGAATATAATTTATGAAAATGAAGAAAATGAATTGAATAATTCAATTAGTGAAAAAGAATACAAAGTAAATGAAGAGAATCATAATGAGGAAATTAAAAGTGATGTAATAAATAAAGAAGTTGGAATTGGCAATAATATAATTAAAAAAAAAAAAAGAGAAACTGATGAAGAAAGAAAAAAAAGAATTGAAGAATTGAAAGAAAAAATAAAACAAGAAGAAATCGAAGAAGAAATAAAAAGGGAAAAAGAAAGAATTAAAGAAAATGAAGAAATGCAGAAGAGAAATTATGAAAAAGATTTAGAAAGATTGAAAAGAATTACAAAGACATTTAAATTAACATGTATTGAAATTGAAAATCGTTTAAATTACATTTATAATTCTAAAAACAAAAAAAAAAACTTAAAACAAAAGAAAACAAAAGAAGACACAAATAATATAGAAATGAAAACAAAAGAAGACATAAATAATAAAGAAAATAATAAAGATAAATTACTCAATGAATATAAAAATATGTCAAAAGAAGCAAGAAAAGAATTAGATATTGCAATGACAATAAATAATATAAATGAAATAGAAAGTTCATTAATTTATAAAAAAAAATATTATCTTAATTTAAAAAGAGAAAATATATCTTTAATGAAAAATAAAGATTCTTATTTGGAAATTATTAATAAATATAATAATGAAGTTAAGGAAAGAGAAGATTTAATTAATTTAAATCAAAAAATTTCAGTATTAAAAGAAGAAATAAAAATAAAAAAAGAATTTTTAAAAGTTCATCAATTTAAAATTAAAAATCAAAAAATGGTTATTGAAAAATTAGAAAAAAAATGCAAATTAATAAATGAGAATATTGAATACAAAAAAAATCAAGAAGTAAAAAATTTAGAAGATGATAATAAAAAAGAAGACGAGGAATTAAATTATAATATATTAAGTAAAGATTATAAAAACAAAAAAAGCAAATTATTACAAAATGAGAAACAATTAAAAAATTCAATAGAAGAACAAAATCAATTAATGTTTAAACTTAAATCAGAATTAGATTTATTATTAAATCAAATTGGACAAACTCAAAAAAATATTAAAATTTCTGAAAAAAAAATAGAGGAAAGTTCAATTAAAAAAAAGGAAGCATTAAAAACTATTTTTTCATATGAAAATATTTTAGACAATTCAAATAAAAATGAATTATTTAAAACATCTAATAGAAAAAGAAATTATAGTTCATTTGAAAAGAATTATTATCCTTTTAATTATAAAAATAAATTTGAAACTCCTTTTACTATAAAACCAATTTTAAATAAGCATCAACTTTCAATTCAAACTAATAATAAATCATTCAAAGAAAATATGTACAGAGAAATTGAATCTTTAAAATTAAGTATTCAAAATACTTTAAATAAAGAGAATTTAAATGATAAATATACTCAAATATTTTATCAGAATAACAATAATATAATTCCTTTAAATAAAAGGTATATTGAATAAAAAAAAGAAAACATAATTTAAATATTTATATATTTAAATTGTTATTAATAAGTGATTTAGAAATATATAAATTTTAAACTTTAAAATAAATATTATATGGAGTTTAAATATATATTGTTTTTCAAATTAAAATTAAACTTTTTTTTTTTTATTTGAATTAAAATTATTCTTTTAAAAATAATTTATAAAGGATTATTTATTTTAGGTAAATAATATTTTTCTTTAGGAGGAGGAGAATATCTATTAAAATCTTTATCACAAACCCATTTTTTTTTATTTTCTTGAGCTTCAAGATATTCTTCATTTCTAAAAGGTTCAATCATAGGAAAAGTTTGAGTTAAACCAATATTAGAATAAGCATAATAATGTTTTTTATCATTACAATATTTTTCTCTTAATTTATGAAAATAATTCTGATAAAAATTTTTTTTTAAACCAGAATTAAATAAAATAGGTTCATTATATTCAGTTTCAAGATCAGGAGAACAAAATTTATCCATTCTTTTAATTTTACCTTCATTAATATCAGTTTCTAATTTTAAAATATAATCTTTATTCTTTTTTATTGTTTGAGAAATTGATGGTATAAATAAATTTTTAATTGTTTCTTCATAATATAAATTATGAGTATCTAACTTAGGTCTTATTTTTTTCATTTTTTCACCTTTTTCTTCTTCATTATCTTTAATATCTTTTAAAGTTAATTTAATAGTTGGATCTCTAGTTCTATCATTATTAAGTGATAAACTCTTAACAGTAGATTTATCCATTAAATCTTCAACACTCATTCTCTTCTTTTTCTTTTTAACTTTTTTAATTCCAGTCATATCTTCTTCAGTTATAATATCAGCATATTTTCTTTCTAAAAATAATAAAGAATCAGCATCAGAAAATAAATTTTGTTCAGCAATATCTTTCAAAGTATCACATTTTAAAATAGAACCATAATTTAAAAATGCATCATAAATTGGTCTATATTTATTTGCTTTTGTATAAATATCATAAGTTGTTAATATATGATCTAAAGTATCTCTTAATTTAATATACTTTAATTGTAAATCAAATTTTGAATATATTCTTTTATTAAATAAAACATTTGAATCTGCAAAAATTTTAAATTCATCATTATTCATTTGAGTTTTTGGAAGAGAATCTTTAAATTTTTTTATTCCTTTTCCTGTTATACCTTCAATTATTGTAATTCGAATATCTTTATCTAAAAGTTGTACTCCACTTACATAATCTATTTCATTATTATCTCTTTCTTCATCTGTTAATGCTTTTGTGTATATTTCTTTAACTGAACGTAATTCAAATGCTGCTTGGTTTATTTCTTCAAAGAGATCTCTTATTATTCCCATTGATTTACTATCTGAATATGTTGTTACGTGAATGAAACGTTCTAAATTTTTCTCTTTTTCTGGTTCTGGTTCTGGCTCTTGTTCTTCTACTACTTCTTCTTGTTTTTTTGGGTCTTTTTTTGTGTCTTTTGGTTTCATTTTTTTATTTTTTTTTTAAGTTTTTTTTTTAATTATTTTTATTTCTTTTATTTATTATGTTTTGAATGTTAGTTTTTTTATTTTTTGATTATTAATGCTTTTTTTATTCTAATAATTACTATTTAAATATTTTATAATTGAGAATATGAATGAAATTAAATTTATATTGAATATTATTCTCTTTTTATCTTTATAAAAACAAACTTCCTTTAATCAATATTAATAAAATAAAAATTCAAAAAAAATACACTAACTATTTAAATATATATTAAAAATCGAATCAAACTAAAAAATTTTTTTTTGAAACATCAAATAAAATAAAAAAATAAATAAAATAACCCTAATATTAAAAAAAAATTAAAAATGACAACTGATCCAAACACTTTACTTCAAGGTCATTATAAAATAAAATTCAATCCAACTGATAAATTTAACTATACATCAATATACCAAGAATCAATAGGTTTATTTCTTCATCAAGAAGTACCTCAAGGTTACAATTTTATTGAACCTCGTTTATCCCCAAATGAAAAGTATTTATCAATAATAGGAAAAGGAGATTATAATGATATAGTATTAATATATGATATTGATAATTTATTCGAATATAAATTAATGTATAAAGAAGTTAAAATTTTTGGAGTAGACTTTGCTCCTGATTCAAGAAGTTTTGTTATTATTTATAAAAATCAACCTCCTATTCATTATAATATTACTTCAGGTAAAAAAATTGTTAGTTTTAAATCAAATAATAAAGAAAAAAATATTCCAATTGCTTTTACTTTTTCTGCTAAATGTAGATTTTTTGGTTTAGCATATGATTATGGTTTTTGTATTTGGGATACATTAAAAGGAAATGTAGTTAAAGAAATTATTGAAGAAAGTGATAATAAAATTATAAGAGATAATTTACTTATTTCAGTTAAACAAAATTTAAATGTTAATATACGTGATTTTGGAAATAAAGAAGATAAAATTATTAAAAATTTAACAATTAGAGATGAAAATTTAAATTATGATGATATTTTAGCAATGATGCTTTCTCCTGATTTAGAATCAATTTATTTTGGTAATAAAACAGGTATATTTAAAATGGATATTGAATCAGGAGATTTTGATAAAATAATTGAATTTGATAGTGATGCTTCTAGTATTAAATTAAGTCAATCATGTAAATTAGGTGTATCTACAAATTATAAAAATATTGATTTTTGGAATTTAGAAAAAAAAATAAATATAGGTTCATTATTTAAAGAAAAATTCAATTCATATTCATTTAATTTCCAACAAGAAAAATTAGTAATATCAAATGATTATTGTATAACAATATTAAATTACAATGATGGTGAAACAGAAAAGTATATTTGGTTAAATAAAAATCCAGAAAAATTTCATAACTTTACATTTTCACCTGATTTTAAAGTATTATTAGCATATATAGATGATAAAAATGCAATATTATATAATTGTGAATCAGGAGAAATAATTCGTAAATTTCAAAATAAAGATTTATTATTATGTGAGATGGTTCCTTCATCAAGTGATTATGGTATCGTGGCAACAAAATCTGATAATGAAATAATTAAAATATATAATTATTCATCTGGTATTGAATTAATGTCTTTAAGTGGTTTTAATACTTATTCTTTTTCATTTAGTGAAAAAGGAGATTTATTATGTTGTGGTTGTGTTAAAGGAGAAGAAATTTGTAGAGTTTGGAATTTACAAACAAATAAATTTTATTCTTATGTTTATAATGGTGATAGTGATAATAAAAATACTTTAGTTATTATTACTAAAAATGATGAACCTAAAATTATTTGTGCTTCTGAAAAACAAAATCCAATTGTTTTTGATTTTGAAAGTAGAAATTTATTAATTGAATGTGAATCACCTTTTATTTATGAAAAAATTGAATCTATTTCAAGTTCGATGCTTAATAAATTTTTTATTGTTAAAGGTATGGATAATTCTGGTCAATCACAAGCTGTTATTTTTTCACTTGATGATGGAAAATTAATTGAAGAATTTAGAAATTGTAATTGTATTCATGTTGGTAGAGATGATTTTATTCTTTCAAAAAGTGAGAATAAAAATAATGGAAAATTAACAATTAGTGATTTAAGTGATTTTAATAATATTCAAAATATTAATTGTGAAATTGATGCTGAAATTTCTAATTTTTTACAAGATAAAAATGTTATTGTTAGTCCTTTTGGTTCAGAAGATAATATGAAGTTTGTTTTGACTGATGTTTCTAATGGAGAAATTATTGGTGATATAGAATATTCAAAATTAAAAGGAAAACATGCTGAAATTGATTTAAGTGCTAATCCTGAAGAAAATACTTTGATATTTACTTATATTGAATTGATTGAGAGAGTAAAAAGTATTTAAAATTATATTTTTTTTTAAATTATTTTTTTATTGTTTTTATTTAATAATTGAAAGAAATATTATTTATTATAAATTATATTTAATAATCCTTTTATTTAAAAAAAAAAAATGAATTAAAAGATAAAAAAAAAATAAAAATTTAAATAAAAAAAAATTAAAAAAATTTGATATATAAAAACATGATTTAATAATCCTTTTATTAACAAAAAAATATGAATTAAAAGATAAAAAAAAATAAAAATTTAAATAAAAAAAAATAAAATTTGATATATAAAAGATAATTTATTTCTCATTTAAATTTTATCAAAAGACCCGAAATGTCTCAAAATCAAGATAGTATAGAACAAATATTATCGAATGCCTTGAGTCCAGAAAAATCAATAAATCAACCAGCAATGGAAGAAATAATGAAAATAACTCAATCAAATTTTTCATTATTTCTTCATACATTAGGAGAAATATTATCAAATGAATCAAAACCAACAAATATAAGACAATTAAGTGCAATCTTAATAAAAAACTCATTAATTCATTTTGAAAATTTACAAAATAAATGGAAAAATAATTTAACAATAGAAGAAAAAAATAAAATAAAACTTTTAATTTTATCATCTTTAGCATCAAAATATAAAGAAATAAGATCAAGTGCATCAAATGTAATTGCATCAATATGTAAAATAGATCAACCAATAATGACTCATTGGCCTGATTTAATTGATTCTTTAACTAAAAATTGTTTTAATGAGAATATAAATTTAAAATTAGCTGCAATTGAAACTTTAGGTTATATTTGTGAAGAAATATCAATTAAAGGAATTGATACTAGTACTGTTGATAATATTTTAAATTCTTTAATTCAAAATTTAATTAATTGTAATGATGTTAATATTTGTATTCAAGTATTAAAAAGTTTATTTAGTACTGTTAAATTTGCTGAAAAAAATTTTTCAAGTGAAAAAGATATTAATAATATTATGAATTCTATTTTTTCAGTTGGGGAAAAATTTCAAAATAATGATGAAGTACTTGAAAAAATTGCAATGTTATTTATAGAAATAATTGGAATTTCTAATTATTATGATTATATTAATCCTTTTTTTGAACAAATTATTAAATTTGCTTTTAACATTATTTCAAGTAAGGAAAAATCAAATGAAAAATTATCTCTTTTTGGTATTGAAATTATTTGTTCTATTGGTGATGAAGAATCAAAAAGAGAAAATATTTCTAATATATCAATTAATGATTTATTAAGTGGAAATTATAAAAGTAAATCTCAGAAATATTATAATAGAATTAGTGAAGATTTAAAAAAAATGATTATTAAATATGTTAAAGTTCCAGAAGATGATGAAGATGAAAATGAATGGAATTTATCAAAAGGTTGTTTATATATTTTAAGTGTTTTAGTTAAAGTTGTTGATTCAAGTAGTATTAATGATTTTTTTAAAGAATTAGGTGAACAAATTAAAAATTGTAAAAATATTAATGAAAAATGTAAATGTTGGTATTTATTATCAGGTGCTTTACATACTATTTATAGAAATGAAATGTTTTCATTAATTCAACAAAATTTAAATAATATTTTTAGAGATTTAAATACTTCATCAGATATAAAATTACAAAAAAGTTCATCATATCTTTTAATACAATTAACTAAATTATATCCAAAAGTAATAGATTCAAATAAATTAAATCAAGTAATACCACATTTATTAAATTGTTTAAAGACATCATGTCCTTCAGTATCACAAAATATATTATTAATATTACAAAATATAATAAAAACAAATGGTGATCTTCAAACAAATAGAAGTTCAAATGTCTTAAGTAATTATTTTGATGATATAATAATAAATATATTTATACCAGCAACAAAAGAAGCAATTTCAAATACAGAAAATACAAAATTAGCATTAAGTAGATTAATAACAATTGGTACTTTAATTGACTATTCATCACATGATAAACAAGAAAAAATAATAGAAATATTAATGCAATTTTTAATGGAAATTGAAAGTACATATACACAATTTAATAATATGATATCAAATGGTGCAAATAAAGAAAAAATATTTCAAATACAAGATTATTATTATACTTTACTAAGAATAATATTTAATAAATTAAAATCTCAAATTAATTTAGATTTAGGTAAAAAAATTTGGACATTAACATGTAATATATTTAAATTTAGAGAAACAGTTTTTGAAGAAGCAAATATTGCATTAGGTGCATTAGCAACAAATATGAAAGAATCTTTTACTGAAATATTTACAAATTATTATCCTTTTATAGACTATTCAATTAAATCATATGATATATCATCACTTAGTAAAAGTGGTTTAGTTGCTTTATCAAATTCAATACAATCAATAAAAAAAAATATAGAAAATAATGCTAATGATATTATAAAAACTTTAATTGAAGTTTGTACTTCAAATGATGTTAAAAGAGGAAATAAAACAATTGCAATATCATGTTTAGGTGAAATTGCTTTATATATTGGATTAAAATTTTCTACTTATTTAAATACTGTTATGGAATTATTATTTTCTGCTTGTGAAATGGGAATTAATATTACTGAAAATGATGATGAAGATACTATTGATTTTATTAAGAATTTAAGATATGAAATTATTATGACTTTTACTTGTATTGAATTTTCTGTTGAAGATAAAACTGAATTGTTAAATCCTTTTATTCCTAATATTTTTACTTTTTTTAAAACTATTGTTAATGATAAAGTTTGTATGAATGATAAAATTTTGAAAAGTATGTTATCTTTTATTGTTGATATTGTTAATATTTATGGAGATGATATTAAACAAGTTTGTGATGAAGTTTTTATTTCTAATTTAATTACAAATATTAAAAGTTATAAAATGACTGATTATGATTCTGAATTAAGTCAACATGAACAATTATTTAAAAAATTATTCCTTCATTAATTATAATATTTAATAAATGAAAAATAAAAATTTTTAAATTAATTAAAGACTTATATATTATTGTATATTTTTTTTTTTGACTTTTTTATTTTTTATAATCCTATAAAATAACTAAATAAAAAAATATCATTTATCTCTTATAAAAAATATAAAAAAAAATTTAAACATCAACATTATCAAAATTAGCAAGAAATTTCTCCATATCACCAGGATTAATTTTATGTTCATGATGAATAGTTTTATAAGTAACATTATCAAATTTATTAAGAGCACCTTCTTTAATTAAAGTATCAAAATTCTTATGAGAAAAATTCATTTGTGACTTCAATAATTCTTTTTTATTTTCTAATGCTTCATCAGTATCTTTTTCTTTAAATTTCTTAGATCTCATTAAATTTAAATTAATAATATTATTATAACTTTTCTTAGGCCAAAATGAAGTAGTAGCACTCATAAATTTACCATTAGGATAATTATTCATTTCAAGAC
>JAEEGL017063695.1_pt1 | contig 11579 bp, 6 predicted proteins | sample 9134231 | NCBI WGS metagenome assembly JAEEGL01 (sample SAMN16246548, study PRJNA631951) | gut metagenome | biome: gut microbiome; feature: rumen; material: fiber-attached | host: Bos | place: Iran: Karaj | collected 2018-10 | reverse complement strand
GCTATGAGGTCTATGTCGAAGAGTATGTTCCACAGACGCTCACGGTCGTGGAACACACATTCGACATCGCCAATGCTGGGGACTTCGATTTGCTTCGTCGAAGATACCGAAATATCAATGCTTTTGCCGCTCTTGCCTATCGGCACACGGCCTCCGAACTGCACTTTGAGGTCGTAGTTGCCGCGAGGAGCGTTGAGCTGGAGCTGGTCATCCTTCAACATACCGGCATAGAGACCGTCCAAGAATACCGCGTGCGGAAGTCTCGGCTCGTACCAGTGGCGTATGTGTCGGATGGTCAGCATGGGAGGGGGTTATTTCTTTGCTTTCTTTGCGGGAGTCTTCTTTGCAGGAGCTTTCTTCACCGCAGCCTTCTTTGCAGGAACTTTCTTGACGGTCTCCTTCTTGGCAACTGCTTTCTTCACCGGCTCCTTCTTGGCCGCAACCTTCTTGGCGGGGGCTTCTTTCTTGGCCGCAGCCTTCTTCACAGCCGTTTTTTTGGCAGGGGCTTTCTTGGCGGGAGCCTTCTTGACGGCTGCTTTTTTAGCCGGTTCCTTCTTTACCGCAGCCTTTGGGGTCTTTTCCGCATCGCGGTATTTCTCCGCGATGAGTTCGCCAATCTGTTTGTCGACATACTCAATGGTGTTGCCCAGAGGAATTTCCTCGTCAAATTCCAATGCTTCCTGCGTGAAATAGCGCAGTCCGATTAAAGCCTGCAATTTGTTTTCGATGTCGGTAGCGGTCATTTTCTTTGTCATAATATATCTGTTTTATTGGTGATTATGCCTTGTATTTTGTTATGCCCATCTTGTCCATTTCAACGAGTAGCTTGTATTCGCGTCCGATGAGGTCTTCCCATACCGCAACACGTTTCATGCACTCATCGTTCCACCGAGATCCAGGCCACTGGTCGGCGAGGTTCTGGAATATCACCAGCTGCTCCTCCGGCGGCACTCGGCGGCTGGCCAGGTCGTGCTGTATCATGTCGAGGATGGGCTTGTAGTAGCAGAGTTCCTTAGTGTCCATAGCTATTATTATTTATATCAGTGTATCGGAAATCAGGCCACAAATGCTTATTGGCTTGGGATTTCCACCAACCCTTTCTATCAAATCCTCAACATACTCATCTGACCAGAATGGGTGAACCACAATCAATGTTTCACCATCCATCCCCATTGCCAGCAGAGTGCCTTCCTCTTTTCGCACATCGTATCCACGTGAAGCAAGAAGCGAAACTATCGTCTTATCCAAATGATTCCTCCAATAACTTACCGAGAAGTTAATTGGCGCATTCTTATCATTTGCCAAACGAGCCAAATCCAAGCCGAGTCTCCAGTCAAGAAGACCGTGTACCGATTGGTTGGAATAGTCCCTAATGCAATCATAACATGAAGAAGCGCAATCCGATGAATGTTCCTCAGAAACCAAATGTTCGTAGACTTCACCTCCAGGAAGGAGCGGTTCTATAATTGCCTTTTGGGGAACGTCGGTATACCTACGGCCACTAAGATAATTACAATAGCCTGCACCATTCTCCAACTTTTCAACGAAGAACACTTCCGCCTGCTGTGTGCCAGGTGTAATATAAAAGCCAACACTCAATTCAGAAGAGTCAATATCCAAATAGGAAGCCACAGCTTTTCTTACCAGATAACCCCATGAAATATATGCGGAACGGACATAATGGCTGTTTATATTTTTAGACCTAATCGGCGAAAGATTCAAATTGTTGGAAACATCGCTAACAGCAAGTGTTAAAACACCAGTGGATTTTGATGCGACGAAAGCATATTTCTTTTCATCGAACAAGCCGAAATTCCGTTCTTCTTCTGGATATGCCTCTTTTGATATATACAATCCACGGTACATGGGTTCGCGTCGTTTGCCCATCACATAGTATTCTCCGTTGTTGTCATTCACAAGATGGACAAGTCCCATTGAGGGGATAATATTGTTCCGAATGCTCAAATTTCTCACTGGATTGCATGGAGTTAGCGAGTCTTCACAATCCAACTTGATGTCACTGTTTGGTGAATACCAGTCATAACTGCCATTAAAATCTTCAACGGGGCGGTTATAATCAACACAAAAACCAAGAGGTGAACAAATGGAGATTTCCTCCATCAACTCACCACATACAGGGCATCGCTCCATACCGTCATCTGTACTGATAGAAGAATAACCGCAACTTCCGCATCTATGCAACGGTTTTGCATACGGGTTCAAGGCATTGGGGCGAGGCACCACCTCACCGCGTGCGTATGTGTAATCAGCAACACCAACAGCCAGATATACCTTTTTGTCTTTAACAATCTCATGCCCTGGAGCAAAGGAACTCAAAGCCATATCAATATCCCTTGATATGGAATCTTCCGTAGGCAGTTTGTCCGGCTTCTTTAGGAACAACTCACGTGTCATTGTCGGGAAACCAAACATCGGCAGCAATCCGGCATTGGCAAGTCTCTCGCTCAAATACTCCTGATTGTACTTGTTGTTGTCACAAGCAATCTCGGAGATTCTGTTCAGCAAGCCGTCGTGGATATATTGTTCGATGACATGGATATTGTTTTCTGATATTTCAGTGCCTCGTACAACAGTCTCAATAATATGTCTGATTGCTTTGGCATTGTCGTCTATCCACCGCTGAACAGCCTCCTTCTTTTTCTCCCAATCGATTGCCTTGCCAAAGTTTCCATGAACATTTTCCCCTCTTGCTGGCGCGATAGTCTTTAATGCCAAATACAGCACCTCTTTATAGATGATTCTCTCTGCGATTTCTTTTGTACGAACCTCCAGATACGGGTCTTTCGGAGAATCGGACACCATTCTTTCGTACTCAAAGAAGTTCGTCAGGTCGTGACTCGTTCCCTTTGCAACCGTAAGAGCTATTGACAATGGGTTTCCACGACGACCGGCACGACCGACACGCTGCTGATAATTAAAACGCTGTGGAGGTATATTCCCCATCATCACAGCGGAAAGTGAGCCAATATCGACGCCAGCCTCCATTGTCGTGGTTACGCTGAGGAGATCTATTCCGCTTATCTGCGGGTTTTCGTTATGCAGGAAAATATCCTGGAAATATCTCTGTCGTTTCTGCGAGTCTTCACGCGACGTTTGTCCAGACATTTCCTCGCAATGAAGCCTGTAAACCTTATCAGTTGAATTGAGAACTGTCAGGTAATAATCCTTGGGATTTTCAATATCTTCTTTGGTTAAATATGACGGCTCTCCCAGCGGTGCCACACAATTTGAGCAGAATCCGTTGGAATGATGCATGTGTATGGTCTTGCATTTGGGACATTCCCAATACGGCGCGCCTTCCTCTGCTTTTACAAATGACAACCCGTTACCCGTCAACAACGCTTTGTTTTGGTCGATGATACCGTTCTGTCGAAGGAATGTCCTAAGTTCTTCTTTTCTGTTCTCCACATCCACACGCGACGTAATACCAAAAACCGCCTTTGTCAGACTGTTTACCGGATTCGGGAAGCTGTCCGTAACATGGTACTTTCTTGGAAGGTCTTTTATCCTTTTCTTTTCTCCCATAATACGAATTACCGAGCAGACATATTCATAGAATTTCTTGTCTGATAATTTCGCAGTAGGAGCCAGATAGCCCAGTCGCAGTTCCTCGAATGAGCGTTTCTTGTTGTTGAATATGCTTGTTAATTGTTCAATCTTGTTAAGCCTAACAATGTCCTCACTGAATGTTTTTGCATTGTCACTTAAGTCAGACCTACGTTTGAGCGAATCAAAATCGAATAGGTCATACCAATATCCTCCATTTATGTTGTAAAAAGCCGATGGCTTGGGGCCAGCGGGGTTTATTCCCAAAGAAAGCAATGCGCGGAATACATTATCCTCAATATTGTCAAGTCTTTGGGCGCTTGTGGAGCCGAAAAAAGCCAGTATCTTTCTCTTGTCGTCTTCGGTAGGAGGAATACCGACCATTTTGTAAAAGATAAGGCTTGCAATCTCCTGATATACTCCATCGCTCTGTAACTGACGAAGTCGTATTTTTTCCTCATCCGTCACATCAGCAGGGTCTTTTTCATACACACTTTTCAGGAAGTCGGTGTTGGACTCATTACCTTTCAAGGCTCCGAGAATAGCCCAACGCATTACGTCCCTGTAATGGTCAAGTTCAATACCGGCTGCAAGTTTCGCAGCGGATTGGCGGCTGTCAGAGAACAGAACAACCTTGGTATTATCTTCCTTTTCATTCTTCATAGAACGAATAAGCGCATCAGCCAGAATCTGGTTGACCTTCTGCAAACCGGTTCCGTGTCGTCGGATAGGCGTGTAACTATCCTTATCCTCAACCCGATACTTCACCTCGCATTGCGGACACTTGTGAGGGAACGTGGTTTCATTCTCGGACTGTTGCTCATACAAAGAATATTCTCCATCAAGAGAGGGATAATACTCTCCGTTATCGGGATTATAGCAGACTTTTTTCCATCCATCAGATGCGGGGGCTTCATTCTTCCACAGTACACAGTATCCGACAAACGTCTCTGTCATGGGGCGTTCCGCAGACAAAAAGGTTCGAGAATCTCTCATTATCTTATAGCCTCCGAAAAACAGCTCACCACAGTTTTCACAAACAAGAACCTCCAACACATTTTTCCCGCAAGAACATAATGTACGGGGCCTTTTATAGAACACACCCGCAGCTCTTCCTTCAAAGTCATAATGCTTTTTGTCTTTACAGTTGGGGTCTGTGCAGCACCATAGGCCACTGACATTTCTGAAAAAGAAGTGGGCACGAATAGGAGCCACAAAATTGTTCCCTTCTCGACTTTGACAGAGAATCTTGACGATTGCACTCACAATCGGAAGCCCCTTGTCTGAATCAAAACCCATTTCAGAGGCTATCTTCAAAACGTCTTTTGCAATGATGCCATTTTCCGATTCCAGAGCGAACTTAAGCCAGTCCAACAACTTGTACTTTTCCGTAATCTCGATGTATGATGTGCATTTTGTTTTTTCAAACAACTGATGTTCATCATCGTTAGCGGAGTAATCAAACAGTATGCTTTCCGGCAACTTGACTTCCGGTTTGGAAATGCGTGGCTCCTTGGGATTGGACAACACTTTGAACCTTTTCTCGAATGCTTCTTTTCCGAACCCGAAAAACTCAGCGAGGTAATCCTTTGATTGTGCGTTTTCTTCAAGAGAGGCACTCGACGCAAGAAACTGAACCTGGGGGGATTCGGGAGTCAATCCCAGCCTGTCCAGCAGCACACGCACCAGATAGGCCACCTCTGTACCCGCTGTTCCACGATATGTGTGGAGTTCATCTATGACCAGGTGAAACACATGCGAAGGGTCTTCCGCAAGCCACTGTCGTGTGGACTCAAACATTGCCGCTTCATTCTCACGCATCAGCATGACATTTAACATGCTATAGTTGGTGATAAGAATGTCTGGCGCGTTCTCCTGCATTGAAAATCTGTCCCACATCTCGCCAGAATCAAGTTCCATGCAGGGAACATGGTACAGCAAATCATTATTATGATTCTTTACAGCCGCTTCCTTCGCCGCCCTCCATCCTCTCTCCAATAACCTGCGTTCCTCTCGCAGTTGTGTCGTCACCTTGTCTTTCTCTCCACTAACTGGGGTACGACCAGTATAGCGTCCAAAATAAAACCGATGTCCGTCTCTATTTCTGTCCAGCCAATCCAATGCTCCTGTTCCATTATCCCTGCGACTGTTCAATGCCTTGCGCAAACGTATCATCTGGTCTTCCGCCAAAGCATTCAACGGGTATAATATCATAGTTCTGATGGCACGGCGGCGATTGTCACCCCATCCGTCAGACTCCCTTACAAGGTCAGAAATGACCGGCAGCAGGAAACACTCTGTTTTACCTGATCCCGTGCCGGTTGTCACCACAATGTTTTTCCTATTTAGGAACGCTTCCTTCAAGGAATCATACTGATGGTCATAAAGCTTTCTCTCAATAGGGGAATTGTTTACAAATAGTCCTGCATTTATAAAGTCATTCACATCAAGGCTCACTCCCTCGTTAATGCAGAACTCCTTCAACGTAGCCTTCTCGTGATATTTCGGAACAAGTTCAATAATGGGCGGCTGACTGATAGTCCCAACACTTTTCAGTAGTTCGTTCCTTTCCTGATTGTATTCATCTCGGAAGAACGGGAGTCCACTGTTGATGTACTTTAGGTAAGCGTCCCTAATATCGTTGTATATCTTGATAGGATTATTCATACACAATGGATTTACAAAGTATTCTATTCGCTTCCTTTGCAACTGACTTGCTAATGTTCCAAAAGACTATGTAATCATCCTGGATGGATGGAGTTCTCCTTTCTGCCATCCCATCCATAGCCAAAGCCCTATACAGCATTATCGGGAAAGCAAATTTATTTACCACAAGTAGTTTTGTTTTATTGAAATAGGAACCGTTGCCCTGACCGTTCAGCGCCCTCTCCAGACAGATTCCAATCCGATAGGCATCTGGGTTGGTTTCCCCAGACGGCATCTCCTTCAAATACATTTTTTCGGGTATGGAGAAGTACCTTACAAAACCGTCCTTCTTGTATTCGGCAACACCTATCTTATTGTGATAATCATGGAAACTCAATTCGCTCACATCCTGCAGGGATGAGTCCCACGAATCAACCACCTTGTCTATTGACGGAAACGATTTCAATATGGAATATGTGTTAAGTCGGATAGATTCATCCTGCTCATCAACGTCTTCCTTCTCGGCCAGTCGCCATCCAACAGGGAGTTTGGGGTCAGGTTTATCCACACCTGCTTGGTTAAGCAGCAACAGATGAGTGCCAAAATCGATGGTTAGAGGTCTTGTAAGAGCATAATACCCCTTCCCCACATGGTCTACAACCCCAGAGTATAGTAATGGATAAAAAATACCCACCCAAGGATACTCTCCCAAATCCATGTTCATGGCATCGTTCAGATAGCCACAAACTTCCTTGATTTGGGCGTATTTCCTTTTCTCAAAATTGCTTATCCAGCAATACAGGAGATATTGGGCATTATATAATTCATTGTCACTCATCCACGTACTCTTGATAGTAATTATTCGGCTCCTCAACCTCTTCTGCAGCCTTGCTGAGTAGTTTGGTATCAAGATAACCAATACATTGGGCTGTAGAGTAATCTATTCTCCAATGTTCCCCTGTCTCAATGTCTCTTGAAACGCATCCAAAGTATCTAAGCACACCCTCGGACATGGGAATCAGCTCCTCATCAGAAACAGTCAAAAGAACACGCAGGTTGTCGGGGAACAGAATATCAGTCTCTGGGAACGAATCCAACACTCCAGCCTGCATGTCGGCGAGTGGCTGGAGATAGTTGGAGAGGCACGATAGATTGATATTTCTCAACACAAAATAGTGAATTGTGTCTGGCATTTCAAAACAATGTGTCACTATGCGATGAAGGCCGTTTGCCCATACATCATTAAATGACTTCCATGCGACAGAGACGTATGCGATGCGATAAAACGCTTTACCGGCAGCTGCCACGATGGACATTGCCATATCAGCATTTGGAAGCAGGATGACGTTATAACAGGCGTGCATCCTCGCCAATTCGGAAATGCTCTCAATTTTTGTCTGGGACAGACTCAGGCAATTTTCAATATTATTCTCAAAACCCTTATAAAACGGGAGTCGTTTATCCGAGAAATTAATTGATTGAAGTTTTTGTACATTGACAGAGGACGTAGCAGATACATCCTTCATCTCGGATAATCCAAGAACATCGCGCACAACATTGAAATCTCTGATAATATCATCTTTCCGCTCCAATATGCCATCCAAACTCTTTTGAATGGATGACAATTCTGTTTGTTTTTTCTCAATCTCGATGTCAAGCCGCTCCAAACTCGTTTTTGCACCAGCAACCTGTTCATTCAGCTCTTTTATCTTCGCTTTACTTTGGGCTTCAAGCTTTTCTGTGGACTCCTGGATGGATTGGATTTTTCTGTCATGTTTCTCTATCTCCTCTTCCACAGCAATCTTGTGAGCTTCGGTCAGTTTGTCCAACTCCTGCTGGTAGTCTTTTTTCACATCACCAAGGAAATCGTCTTTGTATCGGTCAACAGCGGATTCAACTGTGGGCTTGAACCATGGTGCGGAAGCAATTGCCTGCAGGTTATCACGTGTGATTGTATATGTACTTGTCAGTTTCTGTAATCTTTGGAAACGGCTTTCTGCAATGTGTGCTGGCAGGTTTTTCATGGCGTTAAGTGCATCTTTCGCCACTTGCAACGCATTATCGCCGGTTCCATTCGTAATGTCATACCAATTGCTATCCATCAGTCGCACGAACCAGTCTACCAGTTGCTGACCGCTTGTAATGTCAACATATCCGTCGATTCTAAGAAGATTGTTTTCCATGTAGTACTGTTCCGTGGATGTTGAAACTATCGGCAAATCTTTACCCAACTCACAGTAGGGAATAAGTCTTCCGCAATCGTCTTTGGAAATAAAAAAGAGTTTATCCTCGGAAATAAAAAACACATCTTTCTTTCGTTCAAGCAGATTGTTGTGTTTCAATATGTCATAGTTCCTTCCACCGTCATCCCGCAGCCTGTCGTTTATTCTAACAATCACTGAACCGATGCGACACACTTCATAATCCCAATTCCACAAGTAAGCGTTTTTTCCACCCTCTTTAATATTGGGCTGAACAAACATACTTACCAATGAATTGTCTAATCCATAGTATTTTTGCTGTATCTTGTTGGCGAAAACACTCCCGTCTGGCGCGAATAATTCCACAGCTTCGGATTTTGACAGCCGATAAAATATATCGCCATTCATAAAGCCCAAAACATTGACATAGCCATTGCCTGAGTTCCCATTGATGCTTAAAACACCAACAATAGGATTTGATATGTATTCAAAGTATTTCATAATCGCGTATATTTTTCAGTGTTTTTATTGCTGCATTATCAGATGTCATTGATTCATCCAGAAAACATTCTGCCCATTGACGAGATATGGAAGTCTCGCTTTCATTCGTGCATTTAGCCATGCAAATGTTGCTGAGATCCATTCCGGAGACAGTACCTTCGCGTGATGACTGCCACAAAATATTTTTTTTGTTTATCGACCATTGAGCGAACTTGGAATTCCATTCAACATTCTCAACCCCAGGTTCCACCAGTTCAAACCTTATAGACTTCCTCCCTGGAATTGAGACGACATGAGTTCCTGACTTTAGATAATTCAAACTGGTACGCTCATCACTATTATCTATCGGCTCTTTATCCACTCTAACCGGCTCCATGTTTTCTCGGATAAGAAATGGTGCTCCTCCAACAAGATACATATTACGACCAACTTTCAAACCACCTTCCAGGTAACACGTCCTCCGTTCAGTAAAGCAGAACTCTGGGGCGGTGTCTTCAGTAATCCTATATAGTTTCACACGAGGACACTGCAATAGCAACTCACAATTCCGAAATCCGTATGCGAGTGGTGTGGAATCTGGGAATACCATTGCAACACCTTCCTCACCAGATTCAACAAAACGGGTTTCTTCCCATATCTGATAGTCCTTATCAAACCTGAAAAGGAATACACCTTGATTGCGTATGGCAAGATGGTTATAACCATTTGTCAGCATACCATATTTCAAAGACACAATCGGATATGTTGCAACGAGATTGCCTGTAGCATTTCTAATCTCTACACATTCCAAGTCTTGAGAAAGATATAAAACATTTCCGTCCGACACTACCTTTCTCTTCTTTTCCGAATAATTAGCTATTCGGTATTCTCCATCCCAACGGAGGAAGAAATTATATATTTGCTGCTTTGCATCGTTTCTATATTCGCGGTCAATGTAAATTCTCCTTGCATTCTCGCTGTCCACATACCCTGATAGTTCTCTCCACGTAATTAGCTCCCAAAATGTGTTGTATGAGAAATCATCTTCTGGAGTCAGTTTATTGTCAACAAAAGCCCTGGCAAAATTCAAGAGCGCCTCCGTAGTAAAAACACGTCGCGCCTCCTGTAACGGATACTGCACATATCGTCCTAATCCAGCAAACGGATGGCATTTCCTTGATACTTGAAAGTTGTTTGAATCACACCAGTCATAGAACATCCGCCACATGTCATCTTGGTAATTGCTGTACCAGCGTTGTAAATCTGACAAGTCTACAAACAGTAAATCTACTAATCTATCGTTATAATTACGTTCCGTGATACCATCGCTGTTTGCTCTTTTGGTAGCTGCATAAACTTGTAGCGCAATTATTCCACGTGCGGACAACAGACTATGTGTTACCTGATAGATATACCTTCTTGCATTCTGCAAAAGTTCTGGCTCCGAAGTGTGATAAACCTTACAGAAGTCATTGATATATGTCTGGTCTACGATAAACGCCACCACCTCTCCCTTTTTCTCGTCCGAGAAAATGGTTTCATCTACATATTTGCAGAACAGGGTGAATATGTTATCGTTAGCCATTGTGTTTCTGTATTCTTTTTAGAATGGTATTCCGTTTTTCTTGCAGTAGTCCTCTATCTCATCATTGGTATCAAACACCTTGTCGCAATTCTTCTCCAACGAGAGTTTTGCACCGGCAAGTAATGCCGTGGGAGCATCAATAATATGCGAAACCTCGGTGATGAAACTCTTGAAATCGCCATTCAGCTTGTTGAGTTTCTCAATGGTGTTGTAGTCCAGGCTCCTCTCGCGTGCCGGATATAGCACTTGATACTCCTTGGCTTGCATCCGAATGATACCAATGCCGAATGCGCTGTTCAGTCGTTCCATCTCCTCTTCAAGGCTTTCCGAAATATCGAAGGCCACAAGGTAGCCATAGTTTGCCCAACTGGAATTGGAGAGAGCTTGGAAGTAATACTGCTTCAACTGGTAGTCCGTCTCAATGGACTTCTTTAGTTCGTAGGAGTACAGTCTGACAGCCTCGCGTGGCTCTGTTGCCTTCAATATGGCCAGCGTTGCATCATTATGGAACCGCTCCAATTCCACTCCAACAATATCGGGATGCACCCATTTCTGGGCAGAATCCACCTTGGTCAAGGATTTCTCGTGGAAGATGGTCTTCGCATAAATGTTATTGTTACGGAGTTCTGTGCAAAACAGCGGATGAAGGTCGCGCTCCATAAACTTCTTTGCAGGGGTGGCTTGCGGATTTACTTGCACCTGATGGCCAGTCTTGGGCGCATTGGTGATGAGAACCTGAATCTCGCTCGCATAGGTCGAAATGTCACAACAAGTCCCGATTGCACCAGTCACCCTTTGGAGTTTCTCTGACATGCTGTTACGCGGTATCTCTACATCCATCCACTTAACTGGACGACGATGAGGCAGTTCAGTATTGGGAACATAGTAATAATCGCCATCAATGGTGCCAACATAATAGGAGCCTGCACCAGTAGGGCATAACACGACATCCCCTTTCTGGAGGCTTTTGCATATCGTGTATAGGAAGCCACAAGAAAGACCGGCGGAAGTCTTTGTTTTGCCGGTTATCTGCATAACATCTGGTCTGAATTTTTTACTGAACTTACGGAAGTTCTCCTGAAACTGGTTCGTCAGATCCT
>JAEEGL015090414.1_pt1 | contig 11579 bp, 4 predicted proteins | sample 9134231 | NCBI WGS metagenome assembly JAEEGL01 (sample SAMN16246548, study PRJNA631951) | gut metagenome | biome: gut microbiome; feature: rumen; material: fiber-attached | host: Bos | place: Iran: Karaj | collected 2018-10 | reverse complement strand
TTTTTTTCTTCCATTACAGAAGCAACAAAGGACTGTGTAATTTCTGCTGCAACAACCAGAAGAAAGGGCAAGAAGCGAACGGGGAAGCTTTATCTGCCGGAAGAGTTTGCAGCTCAGGTGGATAAAATTGATGATGGAAAAATCGCTGTAGTTTTTGGAAACGAAAGAACGGGCCTCGAGGATAATGAAGTTGCCGAGTGCACACAGAATGTTACGATTCCTTCGAGCGAAGAATTTGGTTCACTTAATTTAAGTCATGCGGTTCAGATTATGTGCTACCAGTTATTCAGGGCGAATTATAAAAATAAAACCGGTTACACGCCCATTACACTTTCACGCTTGGACAAAACAGTGAACACAATTGCTGATAATCTGGAAAAAATCGGGTTCTTTAAAATTACGGGTAAAGACGATATGAAACATTTCTGGCGAAGTCTTCTTTCAAGGGCGTCTTTAAGCGAAGGGGATGCAAAGTATATAGAAAAAATTTTTACTAAGGCGAGTGGCTTGAGTTCCAGAAATTCTACGCCGGATAGTAGGGGCGGCGATAAGCCGTTGCGAAACGAAGTGAAGCAATGAAACCCCGGATAGCCGGGCTGGAGAAAAACAATTTCTTAGCAGAAAGAATTTTTTCGTTTCAAAATGCGCTTCGTCCAAAATAAAACTCTAGAGTCAATTTTAACAATTTATTATAATAACGGATATTTTATTTTATCGAGGAAAAATATGGTAATTCTTACTTTGAACTGTGGATCTTCATCTGCAAAATATCAGGTATACGATTGGGACAATAAAGAAGTTATGGCTAATGGTGTTGTTGAACGAATTGGAATCGAAGGTTCATGCATCACTCACAAAGCTAAGGGTACAAAGACAGAAATTACAAGCCCTTGTCCTACACACAAAGAAGCTATTGAATTGATTATAAAAGAAATTACTGACAGCGAAGTTGGCGTTATTAAGTCTATGGATGAAATTGGCGCTGTTGGTCACAGAGTTTTACACGGTGGCGAAAAATTTACTAAGTCGGTTTTGATTACTCCGGAAGTTTTGGACGGCTTCAGAGAAGTTATTGATTTAGGCCCGCTCCACATGCCTGCAAATATTATGGGAATTGAAGCAGCTCAGAAGGTTATGCCAAATGTTCCTCATGCTGCAATTATGGATACTGCATGGCACCAGACTATGCCGGAAGAAACTTTTATGTATGCAATCCCTCGCGAATGGTACACAAAGTATGCCGCACGCCGCTACGGTTTCCACGGTACTTCATTTTTGTACACTGCAAAACGCGCTGCTGTTCTTTTGAATAAAGACCCTAAAGACTGCAACATTATTATCTGCCACATTGGTAACGGTTCAAGTATGTGTGCTGTTAAAAACGGTGTGTGCTATGATACAACAATGGGTATTACTCCGCTCGAAGGTCTTGTTATGGGTACACGCTCGGGAGATTTGGACCCGGCCCTTCCATTCTATATTATGAGAAAAACCGGTATGACTGCTGATGAAATGGATTCAGCTTTGAACAAAAAATGCGGATGTCTTGGTATTACAGAAAAATATTCTGACCGCCGCGATATTGAAATTGATGCAGCTAAGGGTGACAAGCTCTGCCAGCTTTCTATTGAGATGGAAGCTTTAAGAATCAAAAAATACATTGGTGCCTTTGCCGCTGAACTTGGTCGTGTTGATGCAATCGTCTGGACAGCTGGTGTCGGCGAGAGAGGACCTATTACACGCTTTAAGGCTTGTTCTGGTCTTGAAAACTACGGAATTAAGATTGATGCACAGCGCAACGAATGGTCATTCACAGGAAATGCAGAAACATATATTCACGCTGATGACAGTGCTACAAAGATTTTTGTTATTCCTACAGATGAAGAGCTTGTTATGACAGAAGATGCTTATGCTTTAATGAAGGGAACTTATGATGTTCACACTAATTTCACCTACAGCTTCCAGTCAAAGGATTATGTAAACAAAGCACGCGAGGATGGATTGAAAAAGGATTTGGAAAAACGTCCTAATATTGCAAAGATTCTTGCACGCGATTTAATAAAATAACATTTAAAAAAATTTGCTGCTTATTTATCTATGCCTTTCGGTTTTGGGAGGGGCATAGATTTTTTTTTGTTCAACAATGTGTCCGCTCCCAGAAAAGACAGGCTGTCTCACCATACGCATTTATACAGTATCTGGTAGTTTCGATACGGCTTCGCTTACTCAACCACCGCATTAGTTACGCTCGCAAAATACGTGGTGGTTGAGTTTATCGGGGCAACGCCCGCCACCACGTGTGTCACCGCATACTATCCATAAAGAAAACAAATTTAATATAATTCAACTTATGAAGAAAACATTTTTAATTTTATCGGTAATTTTATTTTCATTAATTGGTTGTCAAAAAAACAATTCGAATTCAGCACAGGAATTTATTGAAGGCGTTTCTCCTATAGGAATTGAAAGAGATTCTTCAATATTTGTTACTTTCAAGAAGGATTTAGAAAAGCTTCCGTCAAATATAGAATCTTGTTTTAAACTTTCTCCAAAGTACGAAGGAACCTGGAACGTTGATGACAGGACTGTAAGCTTTGTTCCTGCAAAACCTTTTAAAGCAAATTCGAAAATCAATTTAAGTGTTGATTGCAGCAAACTGTTTAATACAGAAAATAAAGGAGACATTTTCAGCACCGTATTTTTTGTTGCTTCTCCTAAATACGACATTTCCTTCGATGAAGTTCGTTACAATTCATATAAAGATGAATACACAGTTTCGGGATCAGTAAAAACAGATATTCCGGTTTCAAAGGATTTAATTTCAAAAACAGTTAAGGCAAATCTTTCCGGCAATAATCAAAGTGTAGAATGGACTCAGGACGAGAACAAAACAAAGTGGAATTTTTTCATTAACGAAATTCCTTCTTCTGAGAGCGACAAAACCCTCAACATAAAATGGAACGGAAAATATTTAGCTTCTAATTTACACAATAATATTTTAAAAGGAATAAAATCAATCTGTTTCCCTTCTTCAAATAAATTTTCTATCCTCGATGTTAATACGTCTAAGCCAAATACAATCCTTGTAAGTTTTTCAAAAGCACTTGATGTAACACAGGATCTTTCTTCCTTCATCAGGGCTTACAATTTAGACAATAAGCTTTTTAACAAATTCAATATTTCCGTTAAAGAAAATGTTGCTTCCCTTTTCAGTGACAATAATTTCGAAGGAGTAAAAACTGTTTCCCTTAACAGCGGAATCAGAAGCTCAGATTTAATTGCTCTAGCTGACGATACACAGATTACCCTTTCTGAAAAATGGGATTTACCAGAAGTTAAATTTAAAAATGATAATGTTATTCTTCCTACAACACAGGGTTCTGTTGTTGCTATTGAAACAAAAAACTTAACCGGTTTGCTTATTCAGGTTTATGAAATTTATAACCGAAACATAAATCAGTTTTTGCAGACAAGTGAACTCGATGAAAAGTATGAAATATATCGCGTAGGAGATCCTGTGTGGGAAAAGAAAGTTTCCTTCGACTGGAATGATTCTATGCAGAATAAATTTGTTTCGCGCGGTCTGGATTTAAGCGGCCTTTTAAAAAAGTATACCTCTGGAATGTATCACATCAGAATTACTTTCAGAAAGGACCAGGTAAAATATGTTTGTAGAAATAGTCATTCTTCATTCAATGATCTTGATATGCCTCCAAATCATATTGAGCCTTACAAGGTACCGAACCAAAAGTCATACTGGGATTATGCAGAGCAAAGAAACACTTATGGTTACTGGTCGTACAGAGATGATCCGTGTCACCCGGCATTTTATACACCTTCGTACAACAGCAAATGTTTGATTTCAAAAAATATAATTATTTCTAACCTGGGTATTATTGCAAAAGAAGATGTTAACGGAAAATTCTATGTAACTGTAACTGACATGACAAATGCAAAGCCTTTAGACGGAGTTTCTGTTAAGGCAACAAATTATACAGGAACAGTTTTAGCTTCCGGCAAAACAAATGCAGAAGGTACCTGTGTTCTTTCTAATTGCGAAAATGCTTTTGTAATTACTGCAACTTCTGGAAACCAGACTTCATACCTGAAAATTTCTGGAAGCATGAATTTAAGCTCAAGCCATTTTGATGTTGGCGGAGAAAAAAGTGAAAAAGGCGTAAAGGGCTTTATCTATGGTGAGCGCGGTGTATGGCGACCTGGTGATATTTTATATTTAACTTTTGTTCTTCAGGATTTAAATAAAACTATTCCTAAAGACATGCCTCTTCTTTTTGAACTCACAGATCCTCTTGGTCATATTACTGATACACAGACTCTTACAAAAAATGTAGACGGCTTCTATCCTATTAATACAAAAACTTCAGCTGATTCTGTTACCGGTAACTGGAATGCAAAAGTTACTCTCGGCGGAAAATCGTGGAACAAGCTGATTAAAATAGAAACTATAGTACCGAATAAACTTTCTGTAGAATTAACTTCTGAGCAGAAAATCCTGAAAGCAAGAAACAGCAGGCTTACTCTAAAAAGCTCATGGCTTAACGGAGCACCAACTCCAAACTATAAGGCAGAAGTTTCTTTAGCATATTCAGTTGCTCCTACAGCCTTTGCCAGTTATGATGAATACACTTTTGTTTCACCTGAGGTTTCCTTCAGCGGTTCGCGTGATGTAATCTGGAACGGAAAGCTTGATGCAAATTCAAGTGCAACTTTCTCTCCTAACTTAAAAACAAATTCAATGCCAGGAAAAATGATTGCGAATTTCGTTTCTAAAGTATTTGAAGAAAACGGAGGATTTTCAATTCAGTCAAATGATATGTACTATTCACCTTATGACTGCTATGTCGGCTTAAAAGTTCCTAAGGGCGACAAAGAACGCAACATGCTTTTAACTGATGTAGATCATACTGTTGATGTTGTAGTTCTGGATGAAGAAGGAAAACCATATCAAACAGATAAAACTTTAACTTACAATGTTTATAAACTTGAATGGAAATGGTGGTGGGAAAAAGACGCTTATTCAAGTGCGACTTATGTTAATTACTATCACAAGCAGTCTCTTGCAAATGGAAGGGTTAATGTTTCTGGCGGTAAGGGTTCATTTGATTTCCAGATAAAATATCCTGAGTGGGGCCGCTATTTAATAGAAGTAAAAGACGGAGACTATGGCCACAAAACAGCAAAGATTGTTTACATCGACTGGCCTGGATGGGCTGGAAGAGCACAGGAAAATGGTGCCGGCAGTGCGGCTGTAGTTCCATTAACTTCTGCTAAGACATCGTATGAAGTTGGCGAAGAAGCACAGGTTTCATTTAACGCTAACTCTGCCTCACGCGCTCTTGTAACAATAGAAAAAGCCGGTGAAGTACTTTCTCAGCATTGGGTTCAGGCAGCAAACGGAACAAATACATTCAACTTTACTGTAACTCAGGCAATGCTTCCAAATGTTTATGTTCATGTTTCCCTGTTACAGCCACATATGCAAACGGCAAACAGTTTGCCAATCAGAATGTATGGAATTGTTCCTATAAATGTAACTTCTAAGAAAACAGTTTTGACTCCGGTTATAAGCACTCCAGAAATTTTTGAACCAAATAAAAATGCTTCTATTACAGTTTCAGAAGCAAATGGAAAAGAAATGGTTTACACACTCGCTGTTGTAGACGAAGGACTTTTAGGAATTACAAATTATCATTCACCAAACTTACGAAAAGAGTTCTATAAAAAAGAAGCTTCTCTGTTAAAGAACTGGGACTTATATCGATATGTAATGAATGCTTATTCCGGTAAACTTGAGACAATGCTTTCTATTGGCGGTTCAGAAGAAATACTGGATTTAAACAATCAGGATACAAACAGATTCGCTCCGGTTGTAAAATTCTTTGGACCATTTAAATTGTCAGCAGGAGAAAAACGAACTACTTCATTCAAGATGCCTCAGTATATTGGTGCTGTTAGAGCAATGGTTATTGCAGGGGCAAACGGTGCTTACGGAACAACTGAAAAACTCACACGCGTAAAATCTTCTATTATGGTTCAGCCATCACTGCCAAGAACTTTGGGCTCTAACGAAAAAATTTCTGTTCCTGTTACAGTATTCAATGGAGAAGATAAAGCTCAAAGTGCAACTGTTGATTTTGAAATTTCCGGTGTAATAAAGAATAAATTTACAAAGACTGTTGCGTTGAAGCCGAATGAAAATAAAGTCCTGACCTTTGAAGTTGAAACAACTACACCTGGAATTGCATTCTTTAAGACAAGTGCAAAGGGCGATTTAGGTTCTTCTTCTTCGACTACAAATGTTAATGTTATTTCGAAAGGCATTCCTGTAACTTATAAAACAACTTTTGCAGTAAAGAAAGGAAAAGCTGAAACTGTTTCTGTTCCAACTCCTTCTGAAAAAAATACAACTGAACTTGCCGTAGAGCTTTCACCTATGCCTCCAATAGATTTACAGACCCGCCTTTCATATTTGATTCAGTACCCGCACGGCTGTATTGAACAGATAACTTCTAAAGGTTTCCCTCAGCTCTTTGTTCCAGAGTTTACAAAGCTTAGCCCTGAGAAATTAAAGGAAGTAAGAAAAAACATTGAATCTGTTATAGATCGCTATTCCGGTTACCAGACATCTTCTGGCGGATTCGCTTACTGGCCGGGAAATTCTACTCCAAATGAATGGGGCACCTGTTATGCCTTCCACTTTATGACAGAAGCAAAAAAGGCCGGCTATACAGTTCCTAATGCAATGTATGATAATGCACTCAGCTTTATTTCTAATTCTGCTGCATACTGGAATTCTTCAAATAACAGTGATAATTCAACACAGGCTTACAGACTCTTTGTTTTAGCTTTGGCAGGAAAGAGTGATATGGGTGCAATGAACAGACTTTCTAACCTGCAGCTCGAAGATAATTCTACACTCTTTTTGTCTGCAGCTTATGCTTTATCCGGTAAAAAGGATGTTGCAAATAAGCTTTTGAGAAAGTATAAATTTTCTACTTCTAAGTATAGAAATTTAGCCGGAGACTTTGGTTCTAGTGTCCGCGAGAATGCTGTTTACATGTATGTTTGTAATTTGACAGGTTCTGCAGATGCCATAAAATATGCAAAGATTTTAGCTGATACACTTTCTGCAGATGAATACTTAAATACTCAGGAAGTTGCCTGGTCATTGTATGCTTTACTGCCTTATTACAACAAGAGTGAAAAAGAACCAATGGATTACGCAATAACCAGTAACGGTGTAACTAAAAAGAATTCTGCAGTTGCAAATTCTGTAATCGAAAAGCTTGAGCCTGATTTTGCAGCAGACAAACAGAAAGTCTCAGTTATGAATTATGGAAACGGTGTTTTGTATGGAGTCCTTACTTCATCTGGAAAATCTATTCCGGGTAAAGAATTAAAACAGGCAGAAGGAATTGAACTTAAGGCAATGGGATTCAACTCTTTACAAAATGTAAAAATCGGAGACACCTGTAATCTTACTGTTACAGTAAAAAATATAAGCGGCTCACAGAAGCTGGAAAATCTTGCCATGACAATTCCGGTTTCAACCTGCTTAGAGTATTCAAATGAAAGACTTGTAAATGATAATTACTATAACAATAATTTCACTTATCAGGATATTAAAGATGAGGCTATTTACACTTACTTTGATTTGAAATCAGGTGAATCAAAAACATTTACTTTTGCATTCACTGTAGCTTATTCAGGAGAATTCTTTATCCCTGCTGTTTCTTGTGAAGCTATGTATGATAATTCAATCGTTTCTGTACAGCCGGGCTTTAAAGTAAAGATTGCACAGGCTGCTTCATCTAAATGAAACTGAAACATAAAAAAATCCTGTTAACATTTTCTGTGCTGGCAGGATTATATTTCTTTCTGTTTTTACTATCTTTATTCATCATCCCAAAAGGAGGGCCTTATTCGTATGCTTTATATGATAAGAATAAGACTCTTCTTGCGGCTCAGGTTGCAGGCGATGAACAGTGGCGCTTTGAAAAAACAAAAGTTCCCAAGAAGTTCGAGAAGTGCATAATTCAATTTGAAGACAAAAGATTTTATTCGCATTTAGGAATTGATTTAATTTCCATCAGTCGTGCAGCAGTTTATAACTTTAAGAGTAAGAGAATAGTTTCTGGCGGTTCAACGCTTACAATGCAAACAATCCGTCTGCTCGAAAAAAATCCTAAGCGAACTTATTTGCAGAAAATTAAGGAAGCATTTCTTTCTGTTCTTCTTGAAATCAGGTACTCAAAAAAAACAATTCTTGAATTATACAGTGCAAACGCTCCTTTTGGTGGAAATGTTGTGGGACTCGAAGCGGCTTCCTGGAGATATTTTTACAGACCGAGTGAATCTTTAACCTGGGCCGAAAGTGCAACTCTTGCCGTTTTACCGAATCAGCCTTCCTTAGTTTATCCTGGTGTTAATTCAGCTATTCTGTTGGAAAAAAGAAATGATTTACTCTACAAGCTGTTTCAGAAAAAAATAATTGATTTAGAAACCTACGAACTTTCACTGCAGGAAGTTTTACCTTCAAAGCCTTATGACTTACCGCAGTTCTCTTATCATTATCTTGAGTATTTAAAATCAAAGCACAAAAAGCAGACTCAGTTTTATACAACGCTCGATGCTTCATTGCAGAAAAATACAGTGCGAATCATTGAAAACTGGTCAAACACTTTCAGTCACAAGGGAATCGAAAATGCCTGCGCTATTATAATTGATACAAAAACCCAGGACGTACTGGCTTATTGTGCAAACACTTCAATGGGCAGGCGAAACAAAAAAAATGGTGCGGTAGATTTAATCCAGGCAAAAAGAAGCTCCGGAAGTTTACTGAAACCGTTTTTATTTGCTGCAATGCTTGACTCCGGCAAACTGATGTACGAACAGCTTGTAATTGATGTGCCTACAAGAATTGGAAACTATAAGCCCGACAATAATGTTCCGAAATACGAGGGAGCCGTTAAAGCAAATGAAGCTCTTTCGAGGTCGTTAAACATTCCTGCCGTAAGGGAATTGCGCGAGTACGGAATAAATTCTTTCCTCGATATTTTACACAAAGCAGGGTTCACAACTTTTACCCGCACAAGTGATGAATACGGTCTTCCATTAATTTTGGGCGGCGGTGAAATAAAATTATTTGAAGCAGTTAAAGCCTATGCCAATATGATGAATCAGGCACAAAAGCTTCCGTCAAAAAATTTTCCCTGCAGTACAGGTGCTTCATATTTAACGTTAATGGCGCTTTCAGAAGGAACCCGCCCGGAAGAAGAAGCCAGCTGGAAAAACTATGCGAACTCAAAATGTATCGCCTGGAAAACAGGAACTTCTTCAGGAAACAGAGATGCCTGGGCGATTGGAACTACTGCAGAATATACTGTCGGTGTATGGATTGGAAATGCTGACGGTGAAGGAAGGGCTGATTTAAAAAGTGCTCAGACTTCAGCACCGGTTCTGTTTGATTTATTTTCTATTCTGCCAAACACTTCATGGCCTTATCTTCCAGTGCTTGATTTGAAAGTACAGAAAACCTGCTCTCATTCCGGATATCCTGCAGGACCTTATTGCGATGAGTTAAGCGAAGTGTACACTCCGGTAAATTCTCATTTTCAAAAAATCTGTCCCTATTGTAATACTTTTACTTTAACTTTTGACTCAAAATATCAAGTTTCAGTTGAAGATTTACAGAAGGATGAAGCGGGCATTTATAAGGATACACTTCCTTTAATAAAAAATTATTTTGCACTGCCGCCGAATATTGAATACTGGTACAAAAAGGTAAACATAAATTATAAGACTTTACCGCCTTACATTGACTGCCATAATTCTACTTCAAAGGATGAGCTTTCAATAGTTTTTCCAGAAGAGGGTGCTAACTTAATTATTCCGATTGAGATTGACGGTTCCTCTGGTTCCATGGTTATGCAATGTGCAACTCATTCAGTAAATTCAGTTTTATACTGGGATTTAGACGGCGAATACATTGGCAGCACGGAAAGCGTTCACGAATTAAAAGTAAATCCTAAGATAGGCAAGCATGTGCTTACAGTAACAGATTCTTTTGGCAACAGAAAAAAACGTTTCTTTGAAGTAGTAAAAAGTGCTGATTAAAAAAAACAGTGCCGACAAATTTATCAGCACTGTTTAAGTAAATTATTCAAGAAAAACTTTCGGGGATGTCTAAAAAGAAAGAAGTACGGTGGTTGAGGCTCTCGAAACCACCATATATAGTGCTAATGGTCATTTCGACAGGCTTGGTTGTTGAGCTTGTCGAAACACAATGACCGTAGTATTCAAACTTATTGGACATCCCCCTGAATTACACTATAAATTATTATTGTTTTTGACTATTCAAGAAGCCTGTCGATCAAATAATTTGCAAGTAACTTCTTCCATGAGAAATCTTTTGGATCACTAATTCTTGTGTACATCTTTTCATTCTTTTTTAGAATTTCCTTTGGTGGTTTTATTGAAGATTCATTTTCTCTAAACTCTTTTGCGTTTGCTAGATAGAAGGTTTTCCACAAAGTATCCCCAAACTCTAGTTCAACAGCATCTGCGTCATTATCTCCATCCTTAAGTTTCTGCTTGCCGTCAAAGTTTTTAAAAATATAAGTACCGGCTGCTAAATCTTTTACAACTGAATTAGCTGAATTTCCTAAGACTACAATGTTCCAGCCTTTTGAAACTTCAACACCGTCGGCCCATTCGTAATTACCATTTGAATTGTATTTTCCAGTGTTATATAAAAAGTAACATTCTAATTGTGCTGTGACAGCTCCGTTATTGTCTTTGTATTCCAAATTCTTGCAAACCCATCTGTCTTCTTCAACAATCTCATCAGCAACTTCATTTAAAACATCACAACTTGAAGTTGAAATAATGAGTCCTAAGCAAAGTAAAATTGTAAGTAGTGAAAACTTTCTTTTCATATGTTCCTCCGGTTTATGTGCATATCGTACATATATACTAATATTTTAACATAAATTTTTCACATTGTCTTTTTTTTTGCAATAATTCTTATGGGCAAAGCTGATTTTTCCCCGACATTCCTTAAACTTATGCTATAATAAACCCACACATTTTATAAAAAATTCAGGAGTAGCTTTATGGAAGCGCAGGACATTGTAGAAAATGAAAATGAAATCAAAAGTGAATCACGGCTTACTTTTATGGAAGCTACCAGTATTATAGTTGGACATGGAGTAGGGGCAGGAATTCTTGCGGTTCCTTATCTTGCATCGCGTGCGCCATGGTGGGATTTTCTCTGGATTTTAGCGGTTGCCTATTCTATAAACCTTTTGCTTCATCTTATGATTGCAGAACTTTCGCTTAACAATAAGGGTGTACAGTTTGTTAAGTGTTTTGAGAATGAACTTTTTACGGGGCGATTCAAAAAGGTTGCTACCTGGATTGTTTTTGGCTTTCTTGCCTTCAGTGTTTTGTGTAATGTTGCAAGTTTTATTACGGGGTCTGCTGCGGTTTTTACAAACTGGTTCGGATTGCCTTCTTGGGCTGGAATGTTGATTTATTATGTGATTGCGGGGCTTGTT
>JAEEGL014379675.1_pt1 | contig 11579 bp, 11 predicted proteins | sample 9134231 | NCBI WGS metagenome assembly JAEEGL01 (sample SAMN16246548, study PRJNA631951) | gut metagenome | biome: gut microbiome; feature: rumen; material: fiber-attached | host: Bos | place: Iran: Karaj | collected 2018-10 | reverse complement strand
TTTTCGCGGTGAAGTCTGAGTTCGTCTGTCATTTTTACCTCCGTCCGGCGCATTTTACGCGCCGGGTTTTTATCATTTTATCACGCGGGCCGCCGAAAAGCAACATAAAGCGTTTTGCAACGGTTGATTATCGTTTATCAATTGTTGACGCGCCGCGCCGCCGCGCAAAAAACTGTCAGAAAAAGCCGCCGTTGTACCTGCGCTGAGCAACCGAGATGATGACAAGCGACAGTATTATGCCGGCAACGGTCAGAATTACGGCGATTTTCGCGTTATCAAGCAACGAGACGACACCGGCGGCGGAAAGAAACGCCCCGAGCGCGAAAAGACCGGCGGAAAAAGTCCGGCAGTATTTCGGCCTGTTTTCGACAGATATAAGTTTTGTGTGATAGTCGTGGATGAGATCGATGCGTCCGCGGAAGATAAGCGCTCCGAACACAAACGACAGCGCCGCAACGGCGAACATTATTATCGCAAACAAAATCATTTTTATCTCTCTGTTTCGCCGAATTACCTGGTTTTGAATAATGGCAGCCGGATTGTCCCCCGGAAACGCTCAGGACAGTATTTTTCTTATAATATAGTCTCTCATACAACGCGGGAGGGCGTTCAGAATGAGAAGAAGCGGGTTTCTGTTTACGGAATAAACAGAACGTGGTTTTTTTACTGAAAGGATCTTTGTAATAAGCGCGGCGATTTTTCCGGCCGGTATGCTGCGGGCCTCGACTTTTTCGACGACGGAGCGGAACTTAGTGGCGTTTATGCCGTAAAGCTCCGTTTTTTCGCAGAACTCAGACATTTTTCCGACAGACGCCGGGAGCATGTCCGTCCTGACGGCGCCTGGGCGCACGGTGATCACCCTTATTCCGAGAAGCTGAAGCTCCGCGCGAAGAGCGGACGCGAAGCTGTCGAGCGCCGACTTGGTTATCGCGTAAATCCCGGTGAAGGGAAGGGGATCGAGCGGAGCGAGCTCGCTTGACACGATCACCACGCAGCCGTTTCTTTTGAGCATCGGAAAGAACGTCCGGCAAACGCGGAAGACGCCGAAAAGATTGACGTCAAAATCCCTGACGAAGTTATCCTCCGACATTTCGACGAGCGAGTTGAGGTCGTACACTCCGGCGAGGCAGACGATTCCGTCGAGTTCGCCGGCTTCGCTTTTCGCAATTTCAAACGCGGCGGAGACACTGTCCTGTTTTCTTATATCAGCCCGGACAAAACGAAGATTTTCCGCTTCGGTATAATCCGGGAGAGAAACGTCGGTCGCGAGGACGGAATGCCCTTCGGAAATCAGCGCCTGCGTAACCGCCTTTCCCATTCCGCCGGCGGCGCCCGTGACAAGATAATATCCCATCAGGTGTTCCCTCCGGCGATGTCCGTCAGGCCGCGGATGATCTCCATTGCCTTTTCGAGAACGGGGAGCTCTCTTTTTGCTATCAGCCGGCCGAGCGCGGTTGAAGATCTCAGTGTGTATTCCGCGACGGCCTCGTCATAACTGAGATTCATGACAGAAAGGTGAAAATCCTCCGCCTCCTCTTCCGTCAGATGCCTGTCCCCGAACGATAGCGCGCGGCAGAGGTAGTATCTGTTAAGGTTGTGTCTGTGAATTAGATTGTAGTAATCGCTCACCGTGCCGATGCGGCAGATAATTTCCACCTCGGCTCCGAGCTCCTCCCTGAGCTCCCGGCGGATGGCGTCGTCGGGAGCTTCTCCCGGCTCGACCCCGCCGCCGGACGTTTCAATGAGCGTTGCTTTGCCGAAGGCGTCGTCCCGCACCGCCCTGACGAAAAGAAATCTGTCGCCGTTCATTACGATCGCCCGAACGATCTCGCGGTCGTGATCGGTATATGTAAACGGCCATTCGCCGTCAGTCAGCTCGAGAAATAGTTCTTCCGCCATCACTGCCTCCCGCCGAACGCGGCGGCGTCCCTTTTCGCCCGGTTAACGGCAACCTCGAAGGAGTTGCGCCGGTACTGGCCGTCCCTGTCGCGGTAGACCTGCATCCTACCGCCGTCCATGCGGTAAATAATGTCGGCCCTGTCGGCGATCGTCAGGTCGTGCGTCACCATTACGACGGTCTGCCCGAGTCTCTCTCTTGTGTTCAGAAGGAGTTCGAGCACCTCGTCTGCGTTTTCGCGGTCCAGATTTCCCGTCGGCTCGTCCGCGAACAGCACTTCGGGGTCGTTTATCAGCGCCCGCGCGATCGCTACGCGCTGTGCCTGTCCGCCGCTAAGCTCGGACGGCAGATGATGAAGCCTGTCAGTTATGCCGAGCATCTGAGTGAGCTTTTTGAAGTGCTCCTCATAGCGGCATTCGTCTTTGTTGCACATGACGGTCGGAACGAGTATGTTTTCCATAGCCGTCAGCTGAGGGATAAGATTGTGCTTCTGAAAAATGAAGCCTATCCGGCTCCCGCGGAAGCGCGAGAGCTCGTCCCTGCCCATAGCGGTGATCTCGTTACCGCGTATCTTCACAGTCCCGCTCGACGGTCTGTCAATGCCGGCGAGGATCTGCAGCAGCGTTGATTTTCCTGAGCCGGACGCGCCGATGATGGCGACGAATTCCCCGGATTCTACGGAAAGCGAAACGCGGTCGACGGCCGTCACGGTGTTGTCGTACTGTCTGTAAAGTTTGATTATGTCTGTTGCCTCGAGAAGTGCCATGTATCCCCCTCAGTTGTCGTCCGTAAGGTCGCCGGCGGCGGACGAGCGTTCAAGATTGATGTATGAAACGATCACGGCGGCGGCCGAGCCTATCGCGGCGAGGAGCACGGCCGTCAGATAAAGCGCCGCCGGGAACCGGAACACATGGTATACCGAGGTCCCGGATGTGAAGTTCGCAATTCGGTACGCCGCCCGTATGCCGATGAGTGTGAACACTCCGGTGAAAACGGCGCTCATAAGAGCGAAAAGACCCGCATCGGCAAGATGAATCCTGCGCACGTCGCGTCCAGAGCCGCCGAGCCAGGCGAGCAGTAGAAACTCATCCCTGCGCTTGCCGTAAAACACCGTCTCGGAAAACGCCCAGATAAGCGGCGCCGCGACCGCCGTGAGCACGCCAAGCACGGCGAGCATCTGCGGCCCGTGCTGGGCTTTCTCTATTCTGTTTTCCGCCGCGGCGTGGGTGTTCTTTACCGTGATGCTGCCGTAGACCGACGCCCAGAGGCGCAAGTCTTTGTCAAGCTCTTCGGTATCCGTTCCGTCTTCGCAGTAAAGCTCGACGCGGCTGTAAAGCCCGTCGCCGCCCTCGTTTACAGAAGACGTTATTTCCCGGTAATCAGACGCCGACATATAAAGTGGCATCCTTTCAAAGGTCGGAACGTCGTAAAGCACGGCGGCGACCGTCAGCGGCCGGTATGAATAGGTGTAAAAATCGAGTTTTGCTTCGAGCAGTCGGTCTCCCGTCAAATGCTCGATGTCATATTTTGTAAATTTCGTGATCTCTCTGCCTTCGCCAGCCGTGGCTATGTAAACGGTGTCTCCCGGTTTAACGTTCAGGACTCTGCTGTTGAATCTGTTCGCCACGACGACGCAGTATCCGTCGTTCAGCCCGAGCGAAATGTCTCCGATGTGTTCGTACCTTGAGAGCCATCTGACGACGTCCCCGTCGATCGGCGAATAGTCGATCGCGTTTGTGTATTTCGCGTAACCGTCCCGCCTGAAGCTGACGAAGCCGTCCGCGAATGCCCTGACGGCACCTTTTTCGAAGGCGACCGCGGTGTTTATCACAGCGGCGGCCGTAGCTTTTTTCTTGTTAACGGCGCTTATTTCCCGGAACATCGCGAGCTGTCCGGCGACCTCGGCGTCATATTCCGTGCCGTCGCGGAAGGTCAGCGTGAACTGCGGTGCCGGCGCGTCTGTCTTCGCCTGAACTATGAAAGATGTGTAATAAAGAACCGACGCGCAGACAGTGAATGACGCTGCCGCCGCCGTCGCGCGGAGGAAATATCTGCGGAAACGGACAAACGAGATCCGCTGATACTTTCTCACGTCCCCGCCCGGCAGATCTGCCGAGCGGCGCGGGGAAGACGCGTAGTTCGAATTGTCCGCTGCGGCAATGTTCTTTACGGGATATATACGCGAGGTCACGAGCATAGGGAAAATGACCGACACCGTCGCGAGCAGCGCGGGTATAAGAAGAGCGAGCAGCCAGCCCATGGGTCTCGCCACGGCAAATCCGCCGCAGATGAGCGAGCCCGTGAGGCACGACACGGCCATGGAAGGCAGATAGCAGACACCGACGACGCAGATCATTTCAAAAGCCGAGTTTTCGGTGAGCTTTCTGAAATCCGCGCCGCAGGTCATGTATATGCCGTACTCGAAACGGAAATTGTTTATTCTAACTATGTAAAGCACGGTCAGGAGAAGCAGCGTTACCGCCGAGAATATGAGCATAAGCCGCGCGGTCAGCGCGTTGTTTCCGCTTTTTACTCCCGTAAAAAGCGGTGTCAGGTAATATGTGACCTGGTTGTCTCCGTAGGAAAGCGCCGATGCGAGCACGCCGCGCCGGAACTGTTTGTAATTCGTGTTTATGTTCTCTCTTAAAAGAATCCTCGCGCTGTAGAGAGTCTCGCCGTCGCCGGTTCCCGACGGAAGCGATTCGACGACCGTATATATCGCGCCCTTCGATACGGCGGACGAGTAGTTGTACAGATACGACACCTGTGACTCAGTGAAGCCGCTGTATTCTATATGATAGTCGTATTCTTCGGCCGCTATCTGCTTTTCCCGGCGCGCGGCATATCCGTTGACAGAAAAAAGAACCCCGAAGCACAGCTGAGACAGAATGACCGCAATGAAAAACGGTATATAACGTCTGCCGTTATACCGTAGCGCCCGAAGGGCGATTATAAGGTTGCGTCTCAGATATGAAAGGGCTCTTTCCATTTCATTCAGTATGTCGGACTGTCAAACAGCCAGACGCCGTTCTGGTTCATAAGATAGATCTTTACGTCAAGCCGCTTTCCGTCATCCGTGACGGCGCGGCAGGCATAGATGAAATATCCGTCTCCGGCAGAGTCGAATCGGCATTCCTCGACACGTTCAAGGGTTCTGATGTCAAACCCTTTGAAAGCGACGTTCACTTTCAGTACGCCGGCGATCTCGGTATATCTCGGGCTGACAGAGCCGATAGTCGAGTCTCCGCCGTCGATGCCCTCAAACGCCGATTTGTAGACCGACGTCATATACGACAGGGAATAAACATTCTCCGCCGCGCGCTTTATGTCGGCGACGGTACCGTAGCCCGTCCCGTCCTTGACGGGGAAATAGGCTGTTCCGGTGTGCTCCTCCGCGTACGCCTCGTCGACGGCAGGAAGTCCCTTGCCGAAAAGGATGTCGTTTACCTCGTTCGAAAGCGGCAGGAGCTCGTTTATCCTCGCGAGTGCTTCATCGTCGGGAAGCCTTCCCCTGCCGGGGTCGCAGGAGGCGAGAAGAACGGCGGATAAAAGTATAAACGAAAGCGCGATTGCTGTTTTTTTCATGATGTTCCTCCGTCCGTTACGGCTCTATGCTTATCTGTGTATAACCGTTTTCCGGCCCCGCGCCGGCGAGGTTTATCACCTTTAAACCCTGCTTCGTTGCGTATTTCACGGTCGATGCCGTTCCGCCTTCGCTTTTTGTCAGATAAGCGACGCAGACGCTCGCCCTGTCGGCAAGCTCTTTGTATCTCACGTGCATGCACCCGGGATAAAACACTGGCGAAAGCACGTCGACTCGGTCGGCCCCGGCGCAGATCTCTAAAAACCGTCTCCGCTGTCTGTCGTCCCAGTGCCTGAAGTGCCCGGCGCACGGCAGAACGAGCCGCAGTTTAATGCCTCCGAGCCTTTTTCCGGCCTCGGGCACCGCCTCGGACGCCAGCATGTCGAACCCTACCGCCCCTCCGGCACAGAAGATGCGCATGCCCTCCGCGTAAAGCGATTCTATTTCTGCGTCGACCGCCGCTTTAAGCCCGCGTATGTCGCCCGGCAGATCGCGGTGTCCTGTAAAACAGACCGTCGTTTCGCGTTCGCCTGTCATGACGCCCTCTCGAGACTTATAAATGTATGCTGAATGCCGGCGGCTGCGCTTATGCGACGCTCCCTGTCTGACGCGGTGAAAAGCAGGACCTGCCCGCCGGACGAGAGCATCTCAAGACACGCGAGCATGCGCCGCCCGTCGAGATGGTTGAGCGTTTCGTCGAAGATCACGGGGAGCGTCTCGCCGCCGGAGATCAGCTCCGCCATCGCGAGCCGCAGGGATATGTACGAACAGTCGGCCGTGCCGGAACTCATGTACTTTTCGTCCCTTATAACGGTGCCGCCGGCCCCGTCGTCCGGGGTGAATGTTACGGCGAGCGAGCCGTCGACACCGAGCGAGGCGTATTTCCCGGACGTGAGCACGGACATTTTTTCAGAAGCAGATTTTTTTATTGCCGGTGCGACCGACATGCGAAGGTCTTCGATCGCTTCCGCAAGCGCCTTTTCGGCAAGAAGCACGGCGCTGAGCTTCTCCTCTTCGGCGGCTATCTCCTCTTCAGTGCGTATAAGCTCCGCACGCTTTTCGGCGGTGTCGCAGCCCTCGAGCCGTGCGATTTCTTCACGCGCGGAGACGATCTCGCCGTTGAGTCTGTCGGTTTCGGCGTCAAACGCGCGGATCTGCTCCGCGTAGGTCTCTTCGCCGTATCCGTCGGGAAGAACGATCTCCCTTTCGTCGTCCGCCGGCGTGCCAGGGTCTTCCATAAAACTGTCAAAACCGATCTTTTCGTTCATGTATTCCGAGTTAAGCTGAGAATAATTCCCGTTCAGCTCCTCGCCCTTATTTATGATTTCTTGCAGTTCCGAAACAGGGTCTGACGTGACGAGGCGGTATCTAGCTGTGTAGTTTTCAAGCGTTTTCCTCGCGTTCTGTTCGGCGTCTTCTGCTTTTTCAAGAGCCGCAGACGCGTTCTCGCAGAGCCGTCCGGTCGTGCTTTTCGCCTTGTCGAACTCCGAAAAGTCTCCAAGAGCCTCTATTCTGCGCCTTGCACGGTTCACTTCAAGTATGAACAGTACGAAAGCGGTCACGCTCAGCAGCGCGGCGATCGGGAAAAGCGTCCTTGCCGTATTCGAAAAACCCGCGAAAAAAGACGCAACGGTCAGAACGAGCGTCGCAATGAACATCCCGAGCGACCCGTACGCGGCGACAGAGAGTATCCTCTGACGCCTTTTCGCGGCGGAGATCTTAGGCTTGGCTTCAGCGCGCGCGAGCTCCGCCGCATGCTCCGCCTGTCGGTCATATTCCGTAGCCCGGTCGAATTCCGCCTGCGCGGCGGCAAGCGCCGTCTCGGCGACGTTGGCTTTTTCCGCGACGTCTGTCAGGAACTCGAGGTCCGGAGCGCTCGGGAAACGTCCGCGGACAAGGTGAGCCGCTTCGTATTCGTCCTTTTCGCGGCCTGCCGTCTCGGCCTTCTGCTTGAGCGCCTCAAGCTTGTCGCGTCGCTCGCGCTGTTTGCCTATCAGATATGTGATGCGGGTCTGCTTCGCGGCGCTCTCCTCAGCGGATATCTCGGCGACCCGGGCTTCCAGCGCGGTTTTTTTCGCGCTCTGCTCGGCCGCCATAAGCTCTCGTTCCTTTATTACCGAAAGCTCCCGGCGGATTTTTTCGGCTTTTTCCTCAAGCTCGTTCAGCCTGCCGCCCCCGCCGCGTTTCGCGCGCAGATCCGTGTGTGCCTTTCCGAGGGCCTTTGATGCCGCTTCTGCGCTGATTTTCTCATTTCCGCCGTGAAGAATGTTTTGCACCGCGGCGACGGTGCCCCCGCCCGCCGGCTTGGGGTCGGAGGCGGTCAGAACCGACGTGAACAGCTTCACGTCAGGTATCCCGGTGAAGAACTCCCCGGGGCAGAGTCCGGTCTCGACCTTTATCCCGTCGCGAAATACGGATACTTTTCTTGTATTCCCCTCCTCGAAACGCTCCAGCGTGTACGTTTCGCCGTCATTTTCGATGACCGCGTAGCCTGAGCAGGCAGACCCCGAGAAAGGCGTGTACCGTTCGCGTTCTCCCCGTTCGAAGCCATAGAAAAGAAAGCGGATAAAATCCGCGACCGTGCTCTTGCCGGTCTCGTTTCCGCCTTCTATTATGTTCAGACCATTGCCGAAAAAGATGCTTTTTCCGCTCATTCCGGCAAAGGAGCCAACGCGCAGGGAGAGTATTTTCATATTATCTCACAGGCGGCACGAAACCGACCTTTTTTCTGACCTTTGAAAGCGTTCTGAACGCGATTCGCGAGGCACGCTCGGCTCCGTCTTTCATAACGGACTCGAGATATGCCTTGTCCGACACGAGCCGTGCGTATTCCGCCTGAAGCGGGGCGAGCCCGTCGGCGACGGCCTCTCCGACGGCGGATTTGAAATCGCCGTATCCCCGGCCGTCGAATTCGTTCTCGATTTCCGCGTCGCTTTTGCCGGTGAAGGCGGAATATACGGTCATCAGGTTGTTGATCCCGTCCTTGCCTTCGCCGCGGCGGACGCAGGTGTCGGAGTCGGTGACTGCGCGGCGGAATTTTCTCATAATGTCATCGCGCCCGTCGAGTATGAAGACGCTTGCGTTAACGTTCGCGTCGGATTTGCTCATTTTCTTTTCCGGCTCGGCGAGAGACATAATTTTGGCGCCCGTTTTCGGCGTGTATCCCTGAGGGATCGTGAACGTCCCGGGAAAGATGCCGTTGAATCTCTCGGCTACGTCGCGTGTGAGCTCGATGTGCTGCATCTGATCCACTCCGACGGGGACGAGGTCCGCCTGATAGAGCAGAATGTCGGCCGCCATTAAAACGGGGTATGTGAAAAGCCCGGCGTTTATATTGTCGGCGAACTTGCGGCTCTTATCTTTGAACTGAGTCATTCTTGAAAGTTCGCCGAACATCGTAAAGCAGTCCAGTATCCACGAAAGCTCGGCGTGCGCCGGGACGTGGCTCTGAACGAACAGAATGTTTTTGGTGGGATCAAGCCCTGCCGCGAGGTAGAGCGCGAGCGTCTCGTAAGTGCGGCGACGCAGCTCCGCCGGGTCCTGTCTGACCGTTATCGCGTGCATATCGACGACGCAGTAGAGGCAGTCGTATTCGTCCTCCAGCAGCTTCCAGTTGCGGACCGCCCCGAGATAGTTGCCGATCGTCAGCTTTCCGCTCGGCTGAGCGCCTGAAAATATCCTTTTTTTCTGTACGGGCTCCCCGCCCGTCTGAATGATCTCCATAATACAGCAGCCCCCTGAAACCGCATCGCGGTCTCATAAAATTTTTCTTTATATATTATAATCTCATTTTACCCTCGTGTCAAGCAGAAGCCTTTCTGCATTCATCGTTCTGCATAAGAAAAGCCTTCCCGGGCCCGGGAAGGCTTTTCTTAATGACTGAATTACGCCCAGGGGTTGGCTTCCTTTGCCGGACGGATGCCCATGTAAAGGCCCGCATCCTGGAAAATGAACCACTCGCCGGTGGATTCCTTCTTGCGCAGGGTTACCGGTCTGTCGCTGTCCGCTCCGCCGGAGTGGACGTAAAGGGTGATATAGCCCTGATCGTACTGATCCTTGCTGTGCGCGCTGAGATTGACTTTGATCACGCCCGGCTCGTTCGGGGTGTAGTTGTTCTCGGGTGTGGCGCCCTCGAAGTACGACCTCGGAAGATACTCGCCGTTTGCCTTAACTCTGTCGTTCAGGAACGAAATGTCCTGAGCGGAAAGCGGTCTCGGACCTCTTAAGAAATTGTAGATCTCCTTGCCGGCCTCGGCGTCAACGGTGTAAACGTTGTATGCGATGATCGTCATAGCGACGACGTTTGCCGGGACCTTGAGGTCGCAGATGCTGAGCTGTTTAAGCTCTTCGAGCGACGCGGGGATTGTGTCTATCCTGACCTCCGTGCTGGTGTCTGTGACGGACTCGACAAGCTTCTTTGCCTTTGCCTTGAGTGAATCGAAAAGTGACATTTGAATGCCTCCTGTCTCTGACTTGATTTTGCTTTAGAATTATACCATAAAACCCCGCAGAACGCAAGGCCTTATTTTTGTTTCATCCGGAATTCTCCCGGCTGATAGTAATCTATCCGCTTTGAGTTTTCGTAAACCGGCGGATAAATATTTTTCTCCGGGTCGATCCCTGCCAGGCGGCAGACGGCCTCATGCGACCTGACGATAAGGTCCCTCTCCCGATCTTTTTCGGGGAGATTTTCGCCGGTGTAAAGCGGCTCGCCGATATTAAGGGTAAAGAGCGCCTTCTGCCTGAATATCTTCTTTCTTATAAATCCCGGTTCGCGGTAGCTGAAGGCGAGCGGAACGAGCGGCCGGCCGCACCTCATAGAGAAATACGCGGCACCGGTCTTGAACGGCCTTATCGGCTTATAGTATTCCCACATGCTCCCTTCGGAGTAAACGTGGAGCCAGCCCCCGCCCGAGACGAGCTTCTTTACGTCCCTCATCATGGAGATCGACGCCCTGACGTCGCCCTCGGGGACGGGGACGCCGCCGACAAGGCGGATAATCGCGCCGTTTTCGCCCCTTATATTCTTCGCCCACGCAAGGATGTTCGTGCGGTAAGGTCTCAGAGCGTACATGACGGCGATATAGTCCCAAAGATGCACGTGATTCGAGCACGAAACGGCGCCGTTTATGAGCTCTTCGCGGTGTTTTTTCAGGTTTTTGCGCCCCTCAACGCGCAGTCCGAGCCGTATCCGCGCGACGGGAAACACGATCACGTAAAGGAGAATGCGCGTGAGGAATCTTTTGAATTTTGCGGCGCGCGAGCCGTCGACGTAGGGATAATCCTTGTCGAGGACCGTGCCGTTGTCTTTTTTCACGACGAGATAATGCGCTCCCGTATCTTCCGGGAACGGATATTCCGTCGGCATCGGGTCAAAGCCCGTCTGTCGTTTTTTCATGTTCCGGTACCTGTAGCCGTGCGGCTGAAGTCTCATTTGCCTGACGGGTCTATTATACCATTTATCCCGTCAACGGTCAAGAAAAACTTGACATCCCGGGGAAAGGTTGATATAATCGTGCTAGCGGGCCGAGCAATATTAATGTAAAGACTCTTTTCTTGTTACGGTCGGAGCTTTTGTTTGAGGGAGAAAAGTATATGAAAAGATATTTTGCCGTGATTCTGGCGGTCGCTCTGATACTCGGACTGTTTGCCGGGTGCGGCAACAAGCCGGACAACGGCGGCACTAAAAATGATTCACATATCGTCTCTCCCGAGCATACGGACACCGGTGACGTTACTACAGTCGGACGTGATGATTCGCCATCGACTTCAGAGCTCATGCCGGATGAACTTTTCACTTTTACCGAGCTTGACGACGGGACGTACATGATAAAGGCTAAGCAAATTGAGGCCGTTACCGGTTGCGTCTCGATTCCGTCTTACTACAACGGCGTTGCCGTGACAAACATAGGAGAGGATGCGTTTCACGGTTGCTCAGGCCTCACAGACATCACAATCCCGGATACCGTTACAAGCATCGGCGAAAAAGCGTTCCGCAACTGTTCCGGTCTGACGGGCATTACCATACCGTGCAGCGTCACGAGCATAGGGAGTAAGGCATTCAACTACTGTGCCAGCCTTGAAAGCATCAATGTTTCA
>JAEEGL014197074.1_pt1 | contig 11579 bp, 10 predicted proteins | sample 9134231 | NCBI WGS metagenome assembly JAEEGL01 (sample SAMN16246548, study PRJNA631951) | gut metagenome | biome: gut microbiome; feature: rumen; material: fiber-attached | host: Bos | place: Iran: Karaj | collected 2018-10 | reverse complement strand
GGGGAGGTGGTGTAGGAGATGGTGCCGGAGGCCATGGCCCCGGATTTCACCGTCTCCTCTATGGCGACCTTCAGGTTTTCCACGTCGTTGAGGGCGTCGAAGATCCGGATGATATCGATGCCGTTGCGGACGCTGGCGCGGACGAAGCGCCGGACAATATCGTCGCTGTAATGCTTGTAGCCCAGGATATTCTGCCCCCGCAGAAGCATCTGCAGCTTGGTATCGGGCATAGCCGCCCGGATCTTCCGCAGGCGCTCCCAGGGATCCTCCCCGAGGAATCGGAGGCATACGTCAAAAGTCGCTCCGCCCCAGACCTCCGCAGAGTAGAACCCCGCCTGATTGATCGTCTCCAGAATGGGCTGGAACTGGTCAAAAGCCAGGCGTGTGGCTACCAGGGACTGGCTGGCGTCCCGGAGCGCTGTTTCGGTAAACTGTACTTTCTTCATGGGACCTCCTCTTAATATATGGTGATATGCTGATATGCTGAAATGATGCGTACGAATAATAATACAAAATCCCTGTATTGATTGCAAGAGTCAAAATCGGTCTAACCGCAAAAAACCCCGAACACAGAACAGCGCCCCGGGTTTCCCGGGGCTTCAGCATGTTGATAAAGTCTTGTCGCCCCGCTGAAGCAGGTTTTTCGAACAGGGAATAGGGAAAAGATTGTTCGAAAAACTCATGATTGAACGCGAAAGACGCCCCTGATGGGTTTCTTTTGCACGATCTTCCTTTCCGGCATCGTGCCGTTTGCGGGTCTGTATAAAGTCTGACGCCCCGGCTCAGCCGGGGCGTCCATAGAATCTAGGGTTTGTCTCGCATTGAGGCGTTTTCTCAGATCGTTCCGTTCCGGACCTTGGCCTTGAACTGGACCAGGTCCTTTTCAAACAGCTTCTGCTTGTCCTTGTCGAAGCCCATGGCCAGGGGATAGCCCTTGTCCCGGATCGCCTCCATGGCCCGCTGCACGGTGCCCAGTTCGCCCTGGCGCACGCTCCATTGCTGGGTCTCGGAGCGGAGGCCCAGAGACCAGTCCTTTTTGCCTCCCTCCAGTCTGCGGCTCCGGGGATAGACCCAGAGCACCTCCTCCACGGGCATGACCCGGGAGGAGAAGGTGCGCAGCCACCAGATGTACTTGTCTCCCAGGACCAGGTTTTTCTTCTTGCCGAAGCGCACGCCCCTGGCAAAGTCCTGCCCCATCGATTTCCGGCCCCATTTCTGCAGAGCGCGCCGGTAGGGCTTTTCCCAGATCCCCAGGAAAATGGAGATCAGGATCAGCAGAGCCAGGACCACGCACAGGACGGCCAGGATCGCCAGGATCTCCGCTCCCGCCCGGGTACGGTCTCCCCAGTAGCCCATGGTCATATGGTAGGGCAGGATCACGTCGTTCAGGTAGGCGGTGTAGTCCCCGGTCTCGGCATACTGGCTCACATCGGCGCCGGTGGCCTTGTCCGTGGTGACTCCCTCCCGGTCGGTGGAGATGTTCTGTTCTGTGATCCACTTGATGAGTATATCCCGGGTCTCGGTATTCTCCCCGGACACCACGGTGCCCTCCAGCTTCGCGAACTTCAGCTCCAGCATGCTGCCGATGGCGCCGTCTGCAATCATCTGCTCCCCGTCGTCATACTTCTGCAGCTCCGCCACGTCTGCCTTGGTGACCCGGACGGTGAGGTATTTCCCGTCCACGATCAGGTAGCAGTACCGCTCTTCGATGATGGTCTCTTCCTCTTCGGTCGTATACCCCATGAAGGCGTAGGTCTGGGCGCCCAGGGTCTCCGCCGAAACGGTGACGTAGCTCCCTTCCAGATCCGCCAGATGCAGGGTATCCGCCTCCCGGGGCTGACGGAAGCGGTAGACGCAGCCGGATCCGCCGATCGCCCAGAACAGGGCGGCCAGGGCCAGCAGCACCAGCATGGCGGGGATCAGCAGCCGGAGGTATCGGCTTCTTACGGCAAGGTTCATGGTCGTTTACAGATCCGCGAAGTCGTTCTGCTCTTCCCGGAAGGCGCAGAGCTTCGTCTTCATGGCCAGACATTTGTCCTTCACCTGCAGAGCCAGATTGGTGAGCTCCTGCCGGTAATGGTATACCACATACGCCAAAGCGGCGAGGACCATCACCGCCGCAAGATATTTCAGAAAGCGTTTCATGTTTCCATGCCTCCCGTCTGTGTTCCGTGGGACGGCGCCGCCGTCCCGGTATGACCGACCTATCTTTTTTATTGTATCCAATCTTCCGGGAAAACGCAAGATAAATGTCCGGGAACCGCTCCCTGCCGTTTCCAGTTTGGCCGTCCGCTCCCGGGGCATCCTAAATGCGGAAAAGGAGGGATCTGCGTATGGGTTCCGGATTCTGGAAAGGAATGGGCGCAGGCCTGGCGGTGGGTCTGGGCATGGGCATGCTCATGAAGCCCAGGAAAAAGAGTCACGCCGCCGCGAAGCTCATCCGCACCGCGGGAGACGTGGTGGACCGGGTCGGCGCCTTCCTCGGCGTATAACCGATGGGGATGTTGCTAAATGCAACATCCCCCATGAATTGCCCTGCGGGCCGCGGCTGCTCCATGCTCAGAGTCAACGGGCCTGCGTCCGCCGGCTGAACCGGTCCGCCACCCGGAGCATATCCTCCGGCAGTCGTTTCCGGCATTCCGCCTTCAGTTCCTCCGGCACCCCCCAGAAGGCCTCCCCGATGGCGGCGGAGATGCAGGTGAGGGTGTCGCAGTCGCCCCCCAGGGACACGGCGGTGCGGAGATTGTCCTCAAAGCTCTCCGCTTCCAGGAAGGCGATGACGGCTTCCGGGACCGTGCCCTGACAGCTTACGTCAAATTTGTACCCCGGACGGATCTCATCACAGGTACGGCTGAGGTCATATCCGAACTGCCGGGCGATGTAGTCCCGGATCTCCCCCTTCCCCGCGCCGGTGCGGGCCAGGAACACGGCCGAAGCTGCGGCCTCCGCCCCCTTGATCCCCTCCGGGTGATCGTGGGTGACCCTGGCGGTGCGGGCGGCGGCCCGCCGGGTCTCCTCCAAGGTGTCGAACAGCCAGCCTGCGGAGGAAACGCGCATGGCGGAGCCGTTGCCCCAGCTGTGGTAAGGCTTCGGGTCCGGGGCGGAGAGCCATTGGATGAATCGCCCTCCATAGCCCGCATCGGGGTATCGCCTTCCCCAGCGCCGCATGCTCTCCGTCAGCGCCCGGAGGATCTCCTCTTCCCCTTTTCCCAGGGTATCCATCAGGGCCTCCGCCACGGCTACGGTCATCACCGTATCGTCCGTAAACCGGGAGCCGGGAATGAACAGGGGAAAATCCTTTGTCTTTCCGCTCAGATCAAATTCATAAGGGGACCCGATCATGTCCCCCAGGATCGCTCCATACATCTTTATATCCTCCTTTTTGGCCGTATTCGTCCTGATCCTATCCCAGCAGGGTCTCCACCATGACCCCCAGGGCCTGCGCCAGGGGGAGGAGCTCATCCGCGTACAGAGGCCGCTTCTCCTCCAGAGCCCTGCACAGGCAGCCGCAGGGGATGCCGCTGCGGGCAGCCAGCTCCTCGGCCGTCATTCCCCGCTCTCCCAGGAGCCGCTTCAGCTCCCGGTTCGCTCCGTAATCCCGCTTCATTCTTGCCTCCGGATGTTCAACTTTTTTGAACTAATTTTACTATACTCGGTTTTTGCTCCTGTGTCAAGTCGATTTGTTCAAAATTTTTGAATTTTCCTCTTGCCCACGCCCGCCGGTGGTGGTATGCTGTTGTCAGGAGGAAAAGGAGGGGCGGAAATGGCAACAACGGCGGAACGGCTGCGGACTCTGATGGCAGAGCGGGGCTTGAAGCAGGCGGATATCCTGCGCCTGGCGGAGGAGGTCTCCGGACCGGAACGGCTGACGAAGACAGATCTGAGTCAGTACGTTTCCGGCAAGGTGCGTCCCGGACCTGGAAAGCTCCGGCTCCTGGCGAAGGCCCTGGGGGTGGGGGAAGCCTGGCTCCTGGGTTATGAGGAATCCCCGGAGGAATCGGGCATGGACGGAGACGTCCGCCAGTATCTGCAATTCGTCCGGGATAATCCGGAGTACCGCATGATGTTCGACCTCTGCGGCTCCGCCACTCTGGAGGAGATCAAGGCCACCGTGGCCTTTCTGAAAGCCCTGCGGGAGCAGAAGCGGGATGAGGGATGATCTCTGCGTCCGCTTCCTTCCCTTCCCCAACCGGGCGGCGCGGGCGGCGGTGATGCCCAATGAAGAGGGCAGCTATGATATCCTGGTAAACACCCTGTATCCGGAGGAAGTCCAGCGCCGTGCCCTGGAGCACGAGCTGGAACACCTGCGCCTGGACCATCTGCATCGGGGGGAGAGCGTCCTTCTCCAGGAGGCGGAAGCCCGGGGAGAGGACGCGGACTGGCGGAGCATCTGCTGCTATACCCCCGCCGGGATCCTGGAGGAATTCATCCCCTCCTCTTCCCGGGCGGATTTTGCCCTGGTGGTCCCCGGCCAGGGGATGAAGCCCCATTACCGACAGGGTCAGCTTCTGTTCTGCCGGGACCGGCAGCCCCGATGGAACGGGGATGCGGCGGTCTTTCTCATCGGCGGCAGGGCGGAACTGCGCCAGGTATATCGGGACGCCTTCGGCTGCCGCTATCTGCTGAACCCCAACCGGGCCTGCGCCGGGGAGGATCTGGTGGTCCCCGCCGGAGAGGAAGCCCCGCCTCTGCTGGGCACCCCGCTGAAGCGGCGGCGGCTGCCCCCTGTAAGAGTATAAACCCAAACGGAGGTATAGAAAAATGGCCGTATTCAACTGCAGTTATTATTCCCAGGCCCATCTGGGACAGCGGAACTTCACCGCCATCGTCCCGGTGGAGAAGATGCCCGAATTCTGGGGCAAAGTGGGGTATCAGGCGGGTCCCTTCCCCACCATCTACCTGCTCCACGGCTTTTCCGGCAACCAGAACGACTGGCTGCTGAACAGCCGCATCAACGAGTGGGCCACCGCCCGGAACCTGGCGGTGATCATGCCGGACGGCGCCAACGATTTCTATGTGGACCGGCCGGAAAACGGGGAATTCCCCGGAGTCCAGGTGGGCGAGGAGCTGGTGGACGTCACCCGGAAGCTCTTCCCCCTGTCCGCGCGGAAGGAGGACACCGCCGTGGGCGGCCTGAGCATGGGAGGCTACGGCGCCCTGCGCCTGGGTCTGCGCTATCCCGAAACCTTCGGCTGGATCTGCGCCATGTCCTCCGCCCTCATTATGGATGAAGTCTCGAAGATGACCCCCGGCCATGGGAACGCGGTGGCTCCCTACGGCTTCTACCGCACGGTGTTCGGGGAGCCCTCCGCCCTGATGGGCAGCGACAAGGATCCCCGTGCCCTGGCGGCAGCCGCCGTGAAGCTGGCGGAGAAGCCGAAGCTCTTCCTGGCCATCGGCACGGAGGACCCCCTGTACCAGTTCAACCTGTCCATGCACAACTACCTCAACGAGATCGGCTACGACCACGTCTGGTACACTCATGAAGGTCAGCACAATTTTGATTTCTGGAACGACGCCCTCCAGGCCTTCTTCGCCTGGCAGGAGAAAAACAGGAATTGATGCCGTCGGCGCGTCGTGAATCGCTTTGGGCACATGAATTGACGGTCCGTCATGTCCCGCAGGACAATTCTTGTGCCGTCAGGCGCAATTCACGGCAAGGCCAATTCATGTGTCCGAAGGGCACAATTCATCAAACAGGAGCCATCCATGCTGAAGAAGAACGCGAATCCCATTGATAAGAATGAGTTGTTCGCCAACACCCCCGTCCCCAAAGCCCTGCGGGTCATGGCGGTGCCCACCATCATCAGCCAGCTGGTGAATCTGATCCACAATATGGTGGATGCCTTCTTCATCGGCCGGACGGGCAACGCCTATATGATGGCCGCCACCAGCATCACCCTGACCCTGGTGCTGATGAACGTGGCCCTGGCCAATCTTTTCGGCACCGGCGGCGGCAGTCTGATGGCCCGGCTCATGGGAGCCGGCAAGCCGGACCGGGCGAAGAGAGTCAGCGCCTATTCCGTATACGGGGCGATCCTGGCGGCGCTGGTGTATTCCGCCCTGGTGGGGATCTTCAACCGCCCCCTGCTGCGCTTCCTGGGCGCTTCCGACGCCACCTTCGGCTATGCCCGGTCCTATGCCATGGTGGTCATCGTCATGGGCAGCCTGCCCTCCATCCTCTCCATGGCCCTGGGCCATCTGCTTCGGAACGCGGGGCACTCCGGCAAGGCCAGCTTCGGCCTCAGCGGCGGCGGCATCCTGAACATGCTCCTGGACCCCCTGTTCATGTTCGTCCTCCTGCCGCCCGGGAACGAGGTCCTGGGCGCCGCCATCGCCACCGCCCTGTCCAACGCCGCCGCCTGCGTCTATCTGCTCATCGCCTGCCGCAGGGCGGGGAAGGAATCCTCCCCCCTGAGCCTGAACGTCCGGGATGCGGCAGCCATCGAAAGGGAGGACCGGAAAGGGATCTTCGCCGTGGGCATCCCCTCGGCGGTGCTCCTGGCTCTCTTCGACCTGGCCAACGTCTGCGTGAACATCCTGGCCTCCGGCCATGACGATCTGGTGCTGGCGGGCATGGGCATCGTCATGAAGGTGGAGCGCATCCCCAACGCCATGAACGTGGGTCTCTGCATGGGCATGCTCCCCATCGTGGCCTACAACTATTCCTCAGGCAACCGGGCCAGGATGGAGGAGACCATCCGCACCGCCCGGAAGGCGGGCCTGCTCATCTGCCTGGCCAGCATGATCTTTTTTGAGATCGTAGCCCGGCCGGCGGTGGGGATCTTTCTCCATACCGGAGGAGAGAACAATGCCGACGCACTGCGCACCGTGGCCTATGCCGCCCTTTTCCTGCGCATCCGCTGTCTGGCTTCCCCCTTCCAGTTCCTGAATTACCACACCTCCTACGGACTCCAGGCCATGGGGAAGGGGCGGGCCACCCTGCTTCACGCCTTCGTGCGGGAGATCATCTTCTACATCCCCTGCATGTTCCTGCTGGACCATCTTTTCGGGGAAACCGGTCTGGCCGCTGCGCTCCCGGCGGGGGAGGCGCTGGGAGCCGTCTTTGCCATCTGGCTCATGGCCCGCACCCTGCGAAAGCTGCGGGAAGCGCGGAAACCTGCATAATCGCAAGCCCGCCGGTCTTATCAAATCGACGGACATAGACTGCAGGCAAATCGTCAGCATTCCGATTTCTGTCATTGCGAAACCCAGTGCGCACACTGGGTTGTGGCAATCCGCAGCTCCCGTCCTGATTCTCTTGCCATTTTGCAGGGACGAGAGAATGATTGCCGCGTCGCTTCGCTCCCCGCACTGACAAATATGAGGCTTGCGTTTACCTTGAGCTCGCCGGTCCCTTCGGACCGGCGGGCCGTTCTTATATGGACGACCGATTTGTTTTCCCGAATTACCTGCAGGTTTTCTCCCTTTCCTTTTCCGCATATTCTGATATAATAGGTAAAAAGCCGAAAACAAACCGGAAACAGGAGGGTTTTTTATGAAAATCGCAGTCATCGGCGCCGCCGGGAAGGCGGGCAAGCTCATCGCCCGGGAAGCCCTTGACCGGGGGCATGAGGTCACAGCCATCGTGAAGCCCGGGAGCGAGGATCGGGTCCCGGCGGGGTGCGCCATCCTGGCAAAAAGCCTGTTCGACCTGACGGCGGCGGACCTGAAGGATTTCCGCGCCGTGGTGAACGCCTTCGGAACTCCCTACGACGTGCCGGGAAAGGAACAGGAGCATATCGACGCGGCAAAGCTCCTCATCGCCATCGGCAAAGAGCTGCCGGAGGTGCGCTTCCTTACCATCGGCGGCTACGGCAGCCTGTACACGGACGAGACCATGACGAAGCAGGTGGTGGACGGCATCCCGAAGACCGTGGGGGCGGTGCCCTGGGCGGCCAAGGAAGCCCTGGACCTGTTCAAAGCAGCCGATATGAACTGGACCTTCTTCAGTCCCGCCGGCTTCTTCGATCCCAAGGGTGCCCGGAGCGGCAGCTACACCCTGGGCGGGGACGTGGTGATCCTGAACCGGATGGGCCAGAGCTATATCTCCTACGCGGATTTCGCCGTCGCCATGGTGGACGAGATCGAGCAGGGAAAGCATATCCGGGAGCGGGTGACCGCCGTGTCCTGCGACCCCTATTTCCGGAACGCTCCCCAGTTTTTCCCCGTGGACCGGTACATGTTCTCCCGGGCCGGGGCCTGGCTGGCCCTGAGCGTCGACAACGCCAAGTACGGCAAGGGAGCCCTGAACCTCACCACCAACCGGGGCATGCACACCCACGGCCGCAGCGCCGACGGTACCAAGGTCTACCGGATCTACCCCACCTTTGAGGGCAAACGGATCGCCTTCTCCACCCAGCTCATCGGCCCCGCGGAGCTGGTGCTCCATACCCGCCGGGGAGACGTGCGCTTCACCTGGGCCACCGCCTCCCGGCTCATGGCGGAAGGGGATCCCGGCATGGGGCTGGAGTGGACCCGCACCGCCGCGCCCTATGAGATCGTCAAACCCAGGAAGGACGGCTCCTGGGAATCCGTGCCCCGTCTGGGCACACCCCTGTGCTTCAAGGGGCTGGAGGGCTCCGGCTTCGCCTTCCAGGACTCCTGGAACTGGTACAGCCTGAATTCCACGGTGATCGACGGCTTCACCTCCCCGGGACCGGACGGCCGCTTCACCCTTTCGGTGGAGGAGTTCCCCTATATGGTGAAGGTCAAGGACGATTACGGCACCTACGCCCAGGGCAAAGCGGATATGCAGAAGGCCTGGGAGGATTTCCTGGCAAAGTACCCGAAGCTCATCGCCCCCTACGACAAAAAGCGGGTGGAGACGGCTTACACCCTCTGGACCCACCTGGTGGCGCCCACCCAGCTCACCCCCTACTGGATGATGCTCATGTTCCCCGGAGAGATGGATTCCCAGTGGCAGCTGGTGCAGAACGGCGTGGCCCTGCAGGACGACCCGGAGCTCTCCCGGAACCTGCTCCTGGCCCCGCTGGAGCGCCAGAGCGAGACCGGCCAGCTCTCCGACGGCTACGACGAGGCCTTCCTGGCCACCGGCAGCATCAAGCCCCCCATTTACGGCTGGGCCCTGAAGAATATCATGTCCCACCACGACCTGCTGAAGGAGTGGCCCCGGGAGGACCTGGAAAAGCTGTACGCGGGCGCCGGGAAGTGGGCCCAGTGGTTCATGGACTGCCGGGATGATGACGGGGACGGCCTCCCCGGCTTCGAGGGCGGCAACGAGAACGGCTTCGACGAGGTCACCGCCTTCATGGACGGCATCAGCATGGCGACCCCGGACCTGTGCGCCCAGGAGGTGCTGAACTTCGAGGCCCAGGGGGACCTGGCAAAGCTCCTGGGGAAGCCCCGGGAGGAGATCGACGACTGGTACCGGAAGAGTCGGGAGCTCCTGGACAAGATGCTGGAAAAGATGTGGGACGGGGAGCACTTCGTCTGCCTGAAGCAGTACACCCATGAGCCCATCTTCTCCGGCTCCAATATGCACTATATCCCTCTGGTGCTGGGGTCTCGCCTGCCTCAGGCGGTGATCGACAAGATGTGCGCCGACCTGCTGGTGGAGGGCAAGCTCCTGAGCCCCTACGGCCTGGCCAGCGAGAATCTGGATTCCGATGTGTACGAATTCACCGGGGTGAAGATGGGCTGCGGCCCCATCAGCCCTCCGGGCCAGCTCTTCATCCTCACCGGCCTCTGGGAGGCGGGAAAGAAGGCGGAGGCCAAAATGATCATCGACCGGTATCTGTGCCGTCTCATGGACGGCGGCTTCAGCCACTTCATCGACCCCATCCACGGGGAGGGCTCCCCCTTCTGCGGCACCTGGAACCGCGCCGTGTTCACCGTGCTGGCCCGGATGGTCAGCGAGGGATAACTGATTCGGCCGGGACCCGCTTCGCCGGGCTCCCGGTCGAGATAGATCGCACTTCGCTTCCCGCACTGCGTCAGGAGAAAAATCGCTTTGTTCCGTTTCCCCCGGGGAGGAAAACTCCACCCAAAGATGATTCAGATCCATTCGCGGCTTGCGGGCCGCGAACTCTGTGAGGCATCTTTCAATTTTACAATACCATGGTATAATAGGTTCAATGATGATTATCAATACGAAATAAGGAGGTTTTTCACATGCCCAGCACAGTCATGCCCAAGCCCACAGATCCCTTCTTCCGGGACGCCAAGCAGTACTTCCCCGTGAACCTTTACAAGTTCTCCCGGGCCGGCGCCTTCATGGCCCTGACCATCGACAACGTGAAGTACGGCCGGGGCACCCTGACCCTCACCACCTGCCGCGGCAACCGCACCCACGGCCAGTCCGCCGAGGGGGCGAGGCTCTACCGCATCTTCGCCACCTATGAGGGCAAGCGCGTGCCCTTTGCCACCCAGCAGACCGGCCCCGCGGAGCTGGTGCTCCACACCCGCCACGGGGATATCCGCTTCACCTGGGCCACCTATACCCGCCTCATGGCGGAGGGCGATCCGGGCATGGGCCTGGAATGGACCCGGAACGCCGCCATGTATGAGTCCATCCGTCCCAGGCAGGACGGCGCCTGGGAGAACATCCCTCAGCACGCCAATCCCATGTGCTTCAAGGGACTGGAGGGCTCCGGCTTCACCTTCAAGGACACCTGGAACTGGTACACCTTCAGCGCCACCGCCATCGACGGTTACACCACACCCGGCCCGGACGGCACCTTCACCCTGGCAGTGGAGGAGTTCCCCTATATGGTCAAGGTCCCGAAGGACTACGGCACCTACGCCGAGGGCAAGGCGGACATGCTGAAGTCCTGGGAGGACTTCTGGGCCGCGTACCCCAAGCTGGCGGAGCCCTACGCCCAGAAGGCGGAGGAGACCGCCTATGACCTGTGGACCATGCTGGTGGGTCCCTCGGCTCTCACCCCCCGGTGGATGATGCAGATGTTCCCCGGCGTCATGGTCTCCCAGTGGCAGCTGGTGCAGAACGGCGTCGCCCTGCAGGATATCCCGGACCTGTCCCGGAGCCTGCTCATGGCCCCCCTGGAGCGCCAGGGTGAGGACGGTCAGCTGGCAGACGGCTACGATGAAGCGCAGCTGGCCACCGGCGGCATCAAGCCTCCCATCTACGGCTGGGCTCTGAAGAACGTCATGTCCCACCACGATCTGGCCAAGGAGTGGCCCAGAGAGGATCTGGAAAAGCTGTATGTGGGCGCCGGCAAGTGGGCCGACTGGTTCATGGAGTGCCGGGATGACGACAAGGACGGCCTCCCGGGCTTCGACAACGGCGCGGGCACCGGCTTCGATGAGATCACCGCTTATTTTGACGGCGTGCCCATGGCCACCCCGGACCTGTGCGCCTACGAAGTGCTGAACTTCGAAGCCCAGGGCGACCTGGCCAAGCTCCTGGGCAAGCCCCAGGCGGAGATCGACGCCTGGTACAAAAAGTCCAAGGACCTGCTGGACCGGATGCTGGACAAGATGTGGACCGGGGAGAATTTCGTCTGCCTGAAGCAGTACACCCATGAGCCCGTATTCACCGGCTCCAACATCTTCTATATCCCCCTGATCCTGGGGTCCCGCCTGCCCAAGGACGTGCT
>JAEEGL014138536.1_pt1 | contig 11579 bp, 7 predicted proteins | sample 9134231 | NCBI WGS metagenome assembly JAEEGL01 (sample SAMN16246548, study PRJNA631951) | gut metagenome | biome: gut microbiome; feature: rumen; material: fiber-attached | host: Bos | place: Iran: Karaj | collected 2018-10 | reverse complement strand
CATTATCCATATACCCCTCCATCCGCAGGAATTTATAGAAACCTTTCACACCGCTGATGATACGCGCCTGGGAACGCGGCTGGATGCCCACGTCCTGCAGCGTACAGACAAAACGCTCCAAGTCATCGGTCGTGGCATGCTCAATCCCCACACCAGCATCTGCGAAATAGTGAACGAGTTTGTCCACATCATCGCTATAGGCCTGCGCGGTATTGGCACTCATGCCCTTCTCCAGGGTCAAATGGGCCAGGAAGCGCTGCTTCACATCATTGATGTCGGTAATGTCGCGCATGTTTTTAGTTGCTAGTCATTAGTTTAATGTGGGCTAGATGAATCTTTGCCATGGCAAAGGCAAATAAAGTGCTGATACTCAACTCCCCCTCTTGGTTAAGAGGGGGTGCCCGTCAGGGCGGGGGCGTTCGTGCTACTGCGACAAACACCCATCATCAATAGTATCAACGCCCCCTTACCCCCTCTAATCTTAGAGAGGGAATTGCTTATGCGCTGAAAGATAGTTACTGATTTCATCGAGCTCACATTAGTTAATTGTTAAAATGCCTTGGATGGTGTCAGTCAGCAGCGGATCATAGTTGTCATTGGCAATGACAGTGATCTGGTTGCCACTGCCAAAGGCCATCTTCAAGCGACGGTTGTCACCGCCGTCAAGCCAGTCAAGTCGCAAGGCCAGCGTATCGCCCTGCCAAGCATAGGCTGCCGCACTGGTAAAAGGCCGTCGTGTGCCCACCAGCTGCTCACGGCTCTCCATGATGTAGATGGGCCGATTGTCACTTGTAGTGAGGCGCCACTCACCACAAGCGGCAACAGCCAGCAACGGGCCACGCCAGTCATACATCTTGAAAAGGCGGTCATTGCCCATCGGCGACACCTCTATCGTTTCCAATCCCAACAGATTCTTTTCCAACGAGATTCGACCCTCAAACAGTCGGCGCTCCATCGGGTGCGTCGCCTCGCCTTGAGGCATATCTATCGCTAAGGTTACTGGCTCACTATCGCCTTTAGGAACATCACCACCGATAAGCGGATTCACCAACTGGTAATAGATGGTATTCAACTCGTCGCCATACTCTGCAGCCCTGCCATTGATAACGAGGACCAAGTCAAGTTTGGGGACGACATAGATGAGCTGCCCGCCATAGCCCGCGGCAAAAAACGACTCGGCACGCGGATGCTGGATAGCCTTGGTCTGGTAACCGTAACCCAAGTAGTAGTCATCGGTATTATAACCCGTGAACCATGAGCGGATAGTGTGCCATGCCGAACGCAAAAACTTCAGGAAGCGCTGCCACAGCGACAACTTGGGCTGCACTGCGTGAGACGTGCTGATGTACCGCTGCGTCATGTCATGTATCCACTGGCTGCTCACCAATTGTCTGCCATTCCACTGGCCGCCGTTGAGCATCAGTTGTCCCAATTTGGCTTGGCTTTCAGTCTGCAAGCGCAGACCCCACCCTGCTGCCTCAACACCGTCGGGAGCCAATTCCCAATCGGTCTCGACAATGTGCATGGGGGTGAAAATGCGTTCCCTCACGTATTCCAGCAAAGGCTTTCCTGTAACCCTTGTGACAATCATCGCCAGGGCATGGGTACACATCGAATCATAGTGGAAGACCTTGCCCACATGATGGAAATCACCCTGGAACCACTTCGTCAGCCAGTCCTCGTCGCCCATGAAAATGCTCAAGTCCTCCAAGCGTCCTGATGCCATCATCAAGATGTTGCGCACAGTGAGGCTGTCAAGGGCGGGCGATAGTGTCGCGGGCATCTTGTCGCGCAGGTATTTCGACACCTTGTCATCAACTGACAGCAGGCCGTCGTCCACAGCGAGTCCCACAGCGAGGGCCGTGACCGTCTTGCTGGAGCTATAGAGCGTGTGCAGGTCGGTAGCACGATAGGGGGCAGCATGCAGCTCGCCGATGACCTTGCCATGGCGCAGCACCATCATGTGGTGGATATCCACATCGGGCAAAGTGGTTATCTTGTGATAAAAATGATTCAACAGCGCAGAATCCACACCCTCGGCCTCGGGAGTGCTACGCGGCAGTTCGCCCACTTGGGCAGACGAACTCAAGGCAAGAGCCAAAAACGCTATGAGAGCAACGCAGAAACGGGTCATAAGACAGTAAACGGTATGGTCACTGGTTTAGCATTGGGATAAGTGTCACGGATGGTTACCTCATGCTTGTCAAAGTCAAAGACGTAGGTCATACCGCTGATCCAGTCCACATAGTGCACACGCACCTCCAGTGTCACAGGCGATACCCAGGCATAGGCGGCCGCTGCAGTGAAGCCGTTTGTGAAACCTTTCATGCGGTTGATGGCGTTGATAGAGTAATAGGGGTAGCCGTTTAGGGGGCTATAGCACCAAGTGCCGTAGCCTAAAACAAACTTCTCGCTGTCCTCGGCTTCATAATCCACAGTCATTGTGTTGACAGCAGCACCAAAAGACAGTTCCATCAGCCTTATGCCAAACTTGTTGGATGCCAATTGCAGGTTTTTGCTTTGATGCTTGCCTTTCTTGCCTCGAGGCAATGTCAGCGATGCCTTGGCGCAGAGATTGTCCAACTTATTCTGCAACCTATTCTCGGGTTTCAACGGTGTATCTTTCAATCCTGGCATCAGTTGGTTCCAGATGCAGGCCAGTTCCTCGTGACCGTAGAGTTTCATGCCCAGGATGACCACGACAAGGTCTTCCTGCGGCACCACGACGGTATATTGTCCCATCGCGCCATCGGCACGGAAGGAACCTGGCCACTTGCTCTGCCACACCTGGTAGCCGTAGCCCTGATTGCCGTCGGTGGCCGGTACGGTCTCCTTGGCTCCACCGTCAATGAGTCGTGAGCAGGCATCGGCCACATATTTGGCACTGACAAGTTGTTCTCCGTTCCAGTTACCCTTATTCAACAGCAGCAGTCCAAGTTTGGCCATTGTCTCGGCCTGGACACGCAAGCCCCAACCACCTGTGTTGATGCCATCGGGGCTGGTTTCCCAATCGGCCATGGTAATGTGCATGGGAGCGAACAATTTCTTTTGCAGATACTCCAGCATGTTGTAACCCGTCACGCGCTGCACGATGGCACTGAGCATAAAGGTACACATCGAGTCATATTGGAACAGGCTTCCGGGCTTATCATCGACAGACTTTGCCAACCAGTCCTTAACCCAATCCATGCTATTGTTGCGCATCGTCCAATCTGGTTTCACACCCGATGCCATCATCAACAAATCACGTACAGTCATGTCGGCCATGTTGTCGCTGACGCGATGAGTGCGCTTGTCGGGGAAGAAGGTCATCACACGATCGTCCAGCCGCAGCAGGTTCTCGTCGATGGCGCAGCCCACAGCCAGCGCGGTGAACGTCTTGCTGGCCGAGTAGAGCGTGTGACTGTCCTCGGCACGGAATGGTGCGGGATGCAATTCGGCAACCACCTTGCCATGGCGCACGACCATCACGTGGTGGATGTCGCACTCGGGCAACGACATCAGGGAATCCATCATGTTGATGACCGCTTGGGTGCTGATGCCCTCGGCTGCAGGCGTGCTGCGGGACAGGTCGCCCACCTGTGCCGCCAGCAACAGCGGCAACAATGCCAGTAATAAAATCAGTTGACGTTTCATGATTCCAATGAACAGCTTTATTTCATCATGTTATTTTCTCTCATCAAGAATTCTGTAATCTTTTGCTTGTCAGGCAATTCCAACTCATATTGAGCGACAAACAACTGCGGGTCGACAAATGGAGACAGATACTGTACCATCTCTTGACCATATTCAGTGCAAAGCAATATACCAACAGGCGGGTTATCATCAGGCCGCATATAGTGCGCCCTGTAATATTCAATGTACATATTCAGTTGTGCGACATCTGAATAATCCAATCTGTGCGCTTTCAATTCCACGATGCAATGGCATTTCAAAATACGATGATAAAACACAAGGTCAGCTTTATAGTACCTATTGTCAATAAGCATTTTCTTCTGTCGGGACTCAAGACAGAAACCCATGCCTAATTCCAGCATGAAATCTTGAAAATGACCAATTATGGACTGCTCTAGATCAGATTCCTCAATCACGTCTCGAGACGATAATCCCAAAAACTCAAACGTAAAGGGTGATTTGATTTCTTCTTTAAAAGAAGCCGTTTCAATATGGTCATTAATCTTCTCAGCAAGCAAGTCTGGTCTTTTACTCCATCCACTGCGGATGTAATAATTTGAATCAATCTGACGTTTTAATTCCCTATAACTCCATGGTCCCCTCATAGCCTCTATCGCATAAAAAGCGCGTTGTGTAGAATCCTCAACATGCAGTAGCAATGTAATATTTGAATAGGACATACGATTGAACAACATCTGTGGAACTGGAACCACATCACCATCGGTTGTCAGCATTGCATAGCCATCTTGCGAAACTTTAGAGGACTGCATATCCGGCAAAAGGCCAGACAGTGTTTGGCTTTTTATATCTAATTGATTATCAACCCCTTCCAAAAAGCCAGACAGCGTTTGGCTTTTTAAAGAATTTTGACGCAGATAATCTACAATCGGCACAATTAAGTCAGGATAATACAGATAGAATTGCCGATAATTCTTCAAACTTGAGAGGCCAAAACTTTTGTTATCCAGCCGTTTGGATAGTCTATTCAACAATTGAGCACCATATTTAGCGCGGTCTGTACCACTTTGCTCATATTCAACAATGTAGAATCCCGTCAGCCAAGCGCGAACAGTCACATTGCGGTTAATAATCATCCGAGCATTCTCTTGCAACACAAAAGACGAATTTTGGATACGATTGACTAATGATTCAAAATCCAACCTTGATGCGTCACTAGCAGATACTTGTTTACTCTTGCGATTAGCCATAGTGATTAAACCTTAAAATATCAATTTGAACGCTATTGATAGTTCATTAATGCTTGTTCCAGTTCGGCGCAGATAAGGGTTTTCAGTTCCTTGGGCTCCAGCACCTCGATGGTGGCGCCGTGGGACATGATTTCCTCTTTTAGGTCATAGGTAATACGCATCTTGTAGGTGAAGATGGAATAATCGTCATGTACCACTTCCTGCTGGGAACTGTGCAGCGGCAAGGCACGGAAGTACTTCGCCTGGGTCGGCTCCACACGCAGCACGATGCGCTTGGCACTGTTACGGTTGGTGATGATGCCGAAGCAGTCCTTGAAGAACTCCGACGGGTTCACCTCCTCGGGCATCACGAACGTATCTTGAAGGATGTTCAGGCTGCTGATGCGGTCAAGCGCATAGGTCTTGACCTGGCGATCCTTGACATTGAGGCCAATGACATACCACAGTTGCTTGAAGATTTTGACAAAATAGGGCTCCAGCACAATGCCATCGGTGGGCAACGAACGGGTGTAACTCTTGTAGGAAAAGCGGATGCGACGGTTCTGCTTCAGCGCATCAATGACCACCGGCAGGTGTTCGCGTGCCGAAGGCACATTTTCAAGCATGATGCGGCCGCTCACGTCACGCGCATTGCTCAATGTGCCGCTCATCGACACCGAATCCACCACCCAAGACCGCAGAAGCGCATTGCTCTCGCTGCCTGAGTCATCAATATAGTACTCAAAGGTGGATTTATCGCATTGGATATTGATGTCAAACATCTCTTCCACCCCATCGCGGTAGTGAAAGAACGTGCGACGCGCCAACGGTTTTCCCTCGCTGATCTCGCTGCGCAACCAAGCGGCATTCAGGTCCTTGAGCGTGATACGTCCGTAGCGGCTGATGGTATCCACCAGCCACACGTAACGGTTAATCAGGTTACGAGCCATACTTCTTAGAGTTAGAAGTTAGGAGTTCTTAGGACTAACAGCTAACAACTATGATTTCTTGATGAGCAGAGCGAGGCCTATCATGGTGAGGGCGGCATTCAAGAGCAGCAACTCAAAGCCCAACGTGTAGTCAAACTGGTTCTTCAGCCACATCTGGATAAAGAAACTGATGACAGGTGCAGCAAGGCACACTATAGGCACCAAGCGGTCGCGAACAGGCTTCTTGCACATCATACCGAAGGCGAACAAGCCCAGGATGGGACCATAGGTGTAGCTTGCCAAGGTATAAACCGCGCTGATGGCGTCACTGTTGCTGATAGCGTAGAAGATGAGAATCACCAGACCCATACCTGCTGCCATGGCAATGTGTACCATGCGACGCGTGCGACCCAGTGCGGCATCATCCTGTTTCTTGTCGGCACCGAGGATGTCAACGGTGAAAGAGGTAGTGAGTGACGTCAATGCCGAGCCGGCAGCCGAATAGGCAGCAGCAATCAGGCCGATGATAAATACCACGCCCAACAAGACGGGCATTCCCTCGCTGAAGGCTACCGTACCGAATAGCTCGTCGGTCTTCTCAGGCATGGCGATGCCGTGAGCCTTGACGTGCAGGGTGAGCAGGGTTCCCAGAATCAGGAACAGGGCAATCACAACAACCTGCAGGAAGACACTCACGATAAGGTTTTTGGCCGACTCGTTGGCATTCTTGCATGCCAGGCTACGCTGCATCAGGTCCTGATCAAGACCTGTGGTAGCAATCACCATAAAGATGCCAGCGATAAACTGTTTCCAGAAGTAGGTACCCTCCTTGGGATTGTCAAAGAAGAAGATGCGCGACGTCTCGTCACCGGCAACAGCCTTGCACAAGCCACCAAGGTCATAACCCAGTCCCTTGGCGACAAAATAGATACTCAATACCACCGACAGGATGAGACAGAAGCTCTTCAGCGTGTCGGTCCAGATGACGGTCTTCACACCACCCTGCAGGGTGTAGAGGAAAATGAGGGCGATGGTGACAATGACGTTGATGACAAAGGGGATGTGCAGCGGTGAGAACACCAGCAGCTGCAGGGTCACGCACACGACATAGAAACGCACCGCAGCGCCCAGCATCTTACTGATGAAGAAGAACCAGGCACCACTCTTGTGGGTACTGCCGCCAAAACGTTGCTCCAGGTAACCGTAGATGGAGACCAGGTTGCGCTTGTAGAACAGCGGGATAAGCACATAGGCAATGACAAAGTAGCCCACAATAAAGCCCAGCGCCATCTGCATGTAGCTGAAGCCCTTGGTGACCACCATACCCGGTACCGAGATAAAGGTCACACCCGAGATGGGAGCGCCCAGCATGGCGATGGCAACAATGAACCAGGGGGCTTGGCGTCCACCGCTCAAGGCGGTGGCAGTGTCGCTCTTGCGCGAGGCAGCCCACGAGATGATAAACAGAAGAATGAAATAGCCAACTATCGTGGCAAGTACAATCCAGGGAGTCATATCTTAGTTAGGAGTTAGAAGTTAGAAGTTAGGAATTGATTCATTTTATTCCGCATAGAGGAGATAGGGGCGGCGCTGCGCCTTGAAGAGTTCAACGTCGGCTTGCCAGGTGGCCTTGATTTCATCGGCGCTCTTACCGTCGGCAATCATCTGGCGCACTTGGGTAGTACCCATCAACAGGTCAAAGAAGTTGCTCTTCAAGTAGAACTGCTTGCCATTCTTCGTCAGGTTGCGATAGGCGTCAATAATGTATTCCAGGTTGATGCCCTTAGCAATAACATCCTCGGCATTGAGGTTGTGCAGGTCAACGCCATGACACAGTTTGTCCATTTGCGGCGGCGTCTTGGCACCAAAACGGCTCTTGGGCGTAAACTCAAAACTGTAGCCCGTCATGTCGGGGTGGCCATAGACCTGGAAAGGCCAGTCGGTGCCGCGACCCAGACTCACCGTTGTGCCCTCAAAATAGCACATCGAGGGATAGAGGTAAATGGCGAGCATGTTGGGCAGGTTGGGGCTCGGGGCGATGGGCAACTTGTAGCGTGTCTGGTGGGTATAATTCTGGCAGGGGATGACCGTGAGGTCACAATGCTTGCCTTCCTTGAGCCAGCCCTCGCCATTGGCCATCTGTGCCAATTCGCCCAGCGTCATGCCATGCACAGTGGGGATGGGCAGGCGTCCCACGCCCGACTTGAGCGTCATGTCCAAAATGGGACCATCGACATACATGCCGTTGGGGTTGGGCCTATCGAGTACCATGAATTGCTTGCCGTAGGTCACTGCGGCATCCATCAGGTTGATCATCGTTACATAGTAGGTATAGAACCTCAAGCCCACGTCCTGAATGTCGGTCACGATGACGTCGATGCCATCCATCACCTGCTGGCTGGGCATGGGCGACTTGCCGTCATAGAGCGACGCGATGGGGATGCCTGTCTTCTCGTCAACACTGCTCGAGACGTGTTCGCCGGCATCGGCATTGCCACGGAAACCGTGTTCGGGCGAGAAAATCGTCACCACATTCACGCCGTTCTCCAGCATCAGGTCCAGCGTATGCTTATCACCCACCATGCCCGTCTGATTACTCAACAGGGCAACACGTTTGCCCTTCAACAAGGGCACATACTGGTCAGTGCGGGCTGCTCCCAGTACCACCTCACCATTGGTTACAGCGTTGGTAACGGCTTGCCCGGCATCGGTATGCGCGACATCGGTAGCAATTGTCTTGTTCGCCCGGTGGGTGCTGCAAGCATTCAGCGTCGTCATCGACGTGAGTGACAGCCACATCACAAGCATCAACAGATAAGTCTTGGTCATACTCTTCATTTTGGTAAATTCATTGGTTTATCAACTCGCAAATTTAGACCTTTTGCGCAGAAAAATCAACATCAGACTCAACAATTTTGCCAAAAAATGGCACACCTCCACTGGGATTAGCGTATTTTGATTACTTTTGTAATATGAACAACAAGATTTCGGCAACGCCAACCGCAAGCAATAAACGCTACTTCGGCTATAATGGCATCATTATGATGGCCATTGTTGCAGTGGCATTTGGGGTGTTGAATTTCTTGACGCCGCAATATCACGACGACTTTGTCTATAAGTTTATGTTTGAGGGCGGGTCGGTCAATTATGATCATCCCGTTAGGAGCATTGGGGACATCGTTGCCTCGCAGATGGAACATTACCATTCGGTGAACGGGCGCAGCATCGTGCATTTCCTCGTGCAACTGTTCACTGGCTTGCTGGGGAAAACAATTTTCAACCTATTCAATGTCATCGTCTTCTGCGCGTTCATATTTCTGCTTAAGAAACAATCAACTGGCAGCACAAGGCAGGAAGGAGACGCAAAATATTGCGTCTCTACATTAGTGATACTCGTATTGGTGCTGCTGATGCCGCGGTTCAAGGACACCTTCCTGTGGATGACCGGTAGCATCAACTACCTGTGGAGTGCAACGGCAGCACTGGGGTTCCTCCTAATCTATGAAAAACAACGCGAGCGGACGATGAAGTGGAGCCTGCTTCCTATGCTATTGGTCGCCTTCCTGCTCGGGTGGACCCACGAGGGCATCACCCTACCCCTCGCTGCCTCGCTGGTACTCATTAACCTGTTTTCCCTCAAGCAAAGCCGCGGTCGTGAGCAGGGACTGTGGTTGGCGCTAGCCTATCTAGCTGGCGGCTGCATGATTGCACTGGCGCCCGGCACCATTGCCCGTTCGGGTATGGGCGGCGGCTTAGCACCTTCGGCTTTGGGTCTGAAGGTCATTACGGGTTTTGTCGTGCTGGCAAAACTCCGAATCGTCTATCTCGCCCTGCTCGCCACGGCCATCGCCTGGTTCGTCCGCCGCGATACAGCCAAGCAGATCATCAGGCACAACAGTTACCTGATACTGGCGATGTTCTTGTCACTGGGCATCGTCTTCGCCTCAGGGCTGGAGTCCTCACGCACGGCCTTCGGGTTGGAACTGTTCGCCATGATTTACCTGTTGCGCCTGCTATCCAAGCGGTGGGAAGATGATTGTAGAGACGCAAAATCTTGCGTCTCCAAGGGGCGACAATCCATCTCTTGCGTCTCCAAGGGGAGCAAGGCCCTACGCCGCTGGTGCAATATCGGACTGTCGATTGGACTGGTCATTTTCTATGCCTTGCTGTTGCATCACACTATCGCCTCATGGCAGGAATCACAACGACTCATTGCCCAGATTGAGCGCACCACCGACGGTATCATCGGCACCCGCGAACACGACGCAGGCATTTTCTCTTCCCACATCTGCACCATGCTGTCACTCGACAGCACCGTCAATGCCATGAACTATGACCCGCATGGCTGGCCCGCCAGCATCGCTGCGACCTATCACCGCGACTCGCTAGTGTTCCTGCCTCAGGCCTTCCTCGATGAACTGAAGGCACAGCCCGGACGCTACGACACGCTGAGTCTGGACATGCCCTATGAATTTTATGTGCAACGCATCGAGGACGACGCAGTGATCAAGCAAGTGGATTTCCTGTTGGAGCCCAACGACTTCAGCGACATCCCGTTCGTCTTCCGCCCCATTGCCCGCCGCATGAACCGCTACACCGACACCACCGTTACAACCAGCAAGTGGGTGACCCTCTCCCTCTACGGCCGTCGCTACCTGCTTATCAAGCGCGACCACCAACTCGCTCATCGCCTAAAGGCGATACGCGTCCAGGACAACAATCCTCTAGAAGGACAGTCGGCGAATAAAACGAATTAAACCAGTTTGAATAAAACACGAATGTCCATGAATGGGTCATAAATGGTTTTATTTATGGTCTATTCGTGGGCATTTGTGTGATTCAATAGTGGAGGATGCCTTCAGATATTTTCAGATAATTCAGTTGTTAGAAAACACGAATGGCCATGAATGGGTCATAAATGATTTTTATTTATGGTCTATTCGTGGTCATTCGTGTGATTCAATGGTGGAGGGTCGCTCTAATCTGATTTAGTGGCGAGCACCTTAGCGGACGACGATCTTTTTGCCGTTGTGGATGTAGATGCCGGGCGTCGTCGGGACGTCTTTGCCCACGGGCTGGCCCATCAGGTTGTAGTAGTAGCCGTCCATCACACCAGTAGCCTTGTCGGTCACCACCTCGTCGATGCCCACGTGGATATCAGGTTCATACCATCTGCCCTTATAAACTATCTCGTCTTTTTCAATGACATGGCTTAGACCGTAGGTCACTTGAAGTCCTGTGATGGAGATATAAAAATAGTACAATGGAAATCCTGCATCACCGTCATAGCCAATCCCTTCAATGATGTCATCATCCTCACTGTACCAAGTGCGGAAATGGTGGCATTTGCGCTGTTGGCCACCAAAGGTTATTATATTAGTCCCATAATATTCTACCAAGCCTACGCCTTCAGCAGAAGCATAGAGCTCCATTGGGTCATTGAAATCATAGAGGATGACTTCTTCATTTGTTGTGGTTTGTGGCAATCCGCTAGGAATACTAATCCACCAACCGTAGCCCACCGGGCACTGTGCATGACATACACCATCGGGATGAATAGCATAGACCACCTTGTCTTCCTCACGCAGATAGACGGGGATGAAATCCTCAACCTCTTTTTCTTTTCCCTCATTATCAAGGTAATGTGTCAGAACGACAGGCTTGTAGAATTTGTCACCTATCTGGATGTCACCTCCCATCTCGAAACTGTAATATTGCAAGCCATCTGGCATGTCCAAAATGTCACTTCGGAATGGATTATAGTAGCAAAACACCCACTTCACACCCT
>JAEEGL012541016.1_pt1 | contig 11579 bp, 7 predicted proteins | sample 9134231 | NCBI WGS metagenome assembly JAEEGL01 (sample SAMN16246548, study PRJNA631951) | gut metagenome | biome: gut microbiome; feature: rumen; material: fiber-attached | host: Bos | place: Iran: Karaj | collected 2018-10 | reverse complement strand
TCTATAATTTCGCCAGAAAGAAGTCCGGCGTAACCTCTTCTAATTCCTTTAACTGTCTTACCTCTAGCAATAGCCTGACGAACAACCGCACGGATTGCAGCGTTCATACCAGGAGCATCGCCGCCAGATGTAAGTACACCGATACAGTTTACTTTATCTGCCATTTGATAATTCCTCCTAAAATAAGTCCCTCTTGAAAATAATCCGCATATATTTTAGCTTCTTTTTCAATTGTTTTCAATATAAATTGTACATTTTTAACAATTAAGGCAACTTATTTTTTAATACTATTCTTCCACTGCTCATATGTGTCATTATGCTTAATGTTATCAAGTGCGCTTTCATCACGCTTCATTATGCATTCGAATGAGTCTTTTAAGCTTTGTAGGTTTATATTATTACCGTAATCTAGCTCCGTTCCATACTTAGCATTAAGGTGCTTCTGCCAAAGCTTATCAATATAAGCACAGATTACTGACGATGTACCAACAATCTCTTTATAAGTGCCATCTGCATGAACTTCAAAATGGACGTCACACAAATCTTTAATCTTTGCGTCAGTGTAATCCTTTAAGTATTTATCAAAATTATATGTATACTGACCCATATAATTATCGATTACGATTGAGGCGATTTCGATACCCTTATTCTTTAAGTAATCATAAAGCTTAGCATTTGCTTCATTATGGATTTCAGAAAGAACCTGGTTTTGATTCTTAACACTATGAATCTTATTGTATTCCTTATTTGTAAGAATCATTGGACAATAGACAAGTCCATATTCTGGATTCTCTTTCACTACGCCAAATTCCACATCTTCAAAAGCTTCATAGCTTGTTAGCTGCTTTCCGATAGTTTCAATCTTTGTAGGAATCTTCTTTGAATCATCGACACCAAGCTGCTGCATCTTTACAAAGCCATCTGCTGACACATACACAGCAACAGCAATGAGCTGCTTAAGTGGCTCGCCTTTTCCAACCTCATCAGAACCAATGTAGGTTCCTGGCACTAGAGACTTGGAAGATGTTGTCTTGCCAGCCTTAGGTGCAGCGGTCTTAACAGTAGCACCACCAGATTTATAAGACTCTATAGCCGCATATGCTTCCACTTCCGATGGAAAACTGTAAAAGTTTGTGCCGCCCTTAGCCTTTTCTTTTTCGCAATCAGCCCAGCTATAATAAATACCTTTTTCTGGATGATTCTTGTCTACGTAATACTTTGTTTTGGCCATCTTACCACCTTCTATTATTCTTGGAGAATTCTACTTTTCCAACAACAATTTTTACATTTTCTTCTCCAAATACATCCTGGAGTATTGCAAGATTTTCCTTATTGGCACCTAAGCACCAATTAGGTGGCATAACCTTAATTTCTTTTTCTTCCTTAAGGTATATTGCCAAGGAATCATTTCCATCAAGCTCTCTAATTACATTAGCAAGCTTTTGCTCAATGTCCTCGTAGTTTTTCTTATTCTCTAGCTGAATCCACAAGCGGCTCTTGCACTCATCAAAGCCTTTGATTTCCTGAGCTATAAGTTTAGCATCTTTTTCTTCTTCAACCTGAACCCTGCCCTTTACGAAGACCTTATTACCTTCTGCAAGCTGACCGCGGGCCATGTCGTAAGAATTCGGAAATACGATAATTTCCATAGTGCCGGATAAGTCTTCAAGATTGATAAAAGCCATAGCCTTACCGTTCTTGGTGTATTTTGTTGTGACAGAAGAAATCATTCCACCTACAACCACTTCGGTATTATCCTTTACAAGTGGCTCACCTGTTTCTTCATCAATAAAGAACTCTGACGTCTTTGCAGTAATGTTCTTTTCAAGAACTGGGATATACTCATCAAGTGGGTGTCCACTAACATAAACGCCCATAAGCTCTTTTTCAAAGGCAAGAAGCATCTCTTTATCGAACTCGTCGATTACAGGCATAGAAATCTTTAATTCTTCCTTCTGCTCTTCGTTTGCAAAATCAAATAATGACATCTGTCCTTCGATACCATGTTTTCTCTTGCTGTTAACTGAATCGAGAATCTGTGGGAATACCATGCACTTCTGTCTGCGATTGCCCTCCATAGTATCAAGAGCACCTGCCTTGATAAGATTTTCTATAGTTCTCTTATTAGCATCATATTTGCTAACTCGATTTACAAAATCCTCTAAATCACGATAAAGGCCATTGATCTTTCTATCTTCAATAATGGCCGCAATCGTATTACCACCTACAGATTTGATTGCAGATAAGCCATAACGAATCTTGCCATTATCAACGGCAAAGTCAGCCTCTCCGTAATTAACATCTGGAGGAAGAAGTTCGATTCCTGATTCACGGCATACGCCAATGTACTCAGCAATTTTCGTACTGCTATTCAGCACCGAAGTCATAAGTGCTGCCATGAACTCAAGAGGATAATACTTTTTCAAATATGCTGTCTGTACTGCAACATAAGAATATGCTGCCGCATGACTCTTATTAAATCCGTACTCAGCGAAAGGCATCAACTGATCAAATAGCCAGTTTGCATCTTCCTCTGAAAAGCCATTCTTCTCAAAACAACCTTTAACGAAAGCCGGGCGCTCTGCTACCAGTTTTTCTCTCTTTTTCTTACTCATTATTCGTCGAACATTATCAGCGCGACCTAATGTGTAACCGGCGCAGGTAGTCATAATCTGCATAACCTGCTCCTGATAAACTGGGAATCCATATGTATCTGCAAGCACGTCTTTAAGAATTGGGAAGCGCTCGATGAATGGAGACTGCTTTCCTGTATTCTTACAATCAATGATGTTTGGAATAAAATCCATTGGACCTAGACGATATACCGCATTAGCCAAAATCAAATCACCAATTTGTGTTGGATTAAGCTGCTTTAACAAGCTCTTCATTCCCGCAGACTCAAATTGGAAAACACCATCTGTTTTACCAGCCGCGAAAAGCTCCATTGCCCCTTCATCATTGTAATCTATCTTATGTAAATCAAGCTTAGTGCCGTAGTTCTTTTCCACCTGCTTGATTGTGTCATTAATAACTGTAAGGTTTCGAAGTCCAAGGAAGTCCATCTTAAGAAGACCAATTGCTTCTATTACTTCCTTTTCGTATTGAGTGATGATTACATCGCCCTTACCAAGTGCAAGTGGCATGTATTCAACAGTAGGTTTTCCTGAAATAACTACACCTGCTGCATGAACACCAGTATTTCGAGGCAGACCTTCAAGACTCTTACAAATATCAAGGAGCTTTCTAACCTCTTCATCACCCTCGTATAAAGACCTAAGCTCTGCGCTGTATTTAATGGCTGTTCCAATGCTAAGATGCTTATCTTCCTCTGGAACATTATCTGGCAAAGCATCAGGAATAAGTTTTTTAATGCTGTTTGTAAATGGGATAGGGAGTCCCATTACTCGACCAACATCCTGCACAACACTCTTTGGTTTAAGAGTACCAAAAGTAACAATCTGAGTAACGCAATCATCGCCATACTTTTTGCGAACGTAATCGATAACTTCTTCACGACCCTCTGGGTCAAAATCAGTATCAATATCGGGCATGGATACACGCTCAGGATTAAGGAATCGCTCAAATACCAGATTATATTTCATTGGGTCGATGTCAGTGATTCCTGTGGTGTAACTGATAAGGGAACCTGCAGCAGAACCTCGGCCTGGCCCAACTGGAATATTATGGGTACGAGCATAATTAATGAAATCCCAAACAATAAGAAAATACTCAATGTAGCCCATCTCCTTGATGGTGTTTAGCTCGTAAGTAAGTCGTTCTTCATATAAAGGAGCATCGGCACCATAGCGCTCAAGCAAACCATCAAAGCAAAGCTTATTAAGGTATGTCCATGCATTGTAGCCCTCTGGCACATCAAATGGTGGAAGGCCTGCAATATGATACTCGATAGTAACATTACATCTATCTGCAATCTCCTGAGTACGATAAACAGCTTCCTTTGCGTATGGGAAAAGCTCTAGCATCTCTTCCTCAGTCTTTACGTAAAACTCCTCTGTCTCGAAACGCATGCGGTCCTCATCGTCCATCTTTGCGCCAGTCTGAATACAAAGAAGAACGTCATGACTGTAGGCATCTTCTTTATTTGTATAGTGACAGTCGTTTGTACAAACAAGAGGAATTCCTGTCTCCTTTGAAAGACGCATCAATCCCTGATTAACGTTTTTCTGCTCCTGGATGCCATGATCCTGCATCTCAAGGAAATAATTATCTGCGCCAAATAAATCTCTGTATTTAACAGCAATTTCCTTAGCTTCCTCGTATTGATTTCGCATGAGTGCTCTGGCCACCTCTCCTGCAAGACAAGCAGAAAGGCAGATAATGCCTTCATGATACTTTTCAAGAATCTCAAAATCCACACGGGGCTTATAATAAAATCCATCTACAAATCCGGCAGAAACAATCTTTATAAGATTGTGATAGCCCTCATTATTTTCAGCAAGCAAAATAAGGTGATAATATCTATCATCACCTTTAACCATCTCGCGGTCAAAACGCGAACCTGGCGCCACGTAAACCTCACAGCCGATAACAGGCTTGATACCCTTATCCATGCACTCGTCATAAAACTTTGTGACACCGTACATGTTGCCATGATCTGTGATAGCAGCGGCAGTCATGCCCTCAGCCTTGCATTTTGCAACATAGCTCTTTATTTTGTTAGAACCATCTAAGAGTGAATACTCTGTATGGGTGTGTAGATGAACAAAACTCATAACATTCTCTCTTTCAAATTTATACTTCACCCCAGGCATTAACAATTTCACCAAATCTAGGAAGAGTCAATTTTGCCTGGCCATAGTCGGATACATCTATCAAACCTTTTTCGTTTAAGCGCTTACGATATGTTGAAAAACTACTAGAAGTATTTCCAGTTGCATCCTGAATATCTTTGGTTTTCATTACCCCGCCATTTTTTGAAATAGCTTGGACAACCTTCTTATCGCCTTCAGATAATTCAGACCATATTTTTTCATAAGCAACGTCTTCCATCATGCTATCAAACTCTGGAATAAGGCTTTCCAACGGTTGATTACTCTCCCACTTTAAATATCCTAAAGTTTGAAAAGCATATGGATACCCTTTCGTAAATCTAGCCATTTCTTCTGCTTCATCTGAAGTAATGTCAAAAACCTCTTTATAATTGTTTGCCATTCCCACGATTCCAAGGGGCTTTAAATCAATTCTTGGTGTTCGATATAAAAAAGTCAAAGTATTTTCATTCTGTAGATTTCGAATATTTTCAAAAAGCCCTGTCATAAGTAAAAACACTGGATAATCTTCTCTTATGAAGGTCTGAAATGAAGATGCAAATGCAATTAAATTATCATTTTTAACAACCTCATCTATTGTTATCAGCACCTTTTTCCCAAGCTTCTTCACAACTTTAAGCATCTTTATAAGCTGAACTTCTACTGTCGCTGCTGGTCGATCCGAACCAATATTGGCACTTATTCCAAAAGCAGAAACATTTATATCTGCTTTAGTGAATGCGGCTGCTAGAACCTTATTTTCACATAGGTGTGCAGCCAAAGCCTCTAGTAAATCCATATTGGGATTCAATGGCACAGTTATCCAATTATCATCCTTTGCAAGCTCATGCTCAATGTAAGTCATAGTAACTGTTTTACCATAGCCTCTGACTCCAGTTATCATATATGCCTGAGTCGATGGATGTTCACTATTAAACGTATCTATTACCTTTTTAACTTGTGATGTTCTAGCAATTAATCTAGCTGGCTCTTTACCAAAACTGATATTAAATGGGTTTGACATAGTGTTTCCTTCCACAAAGTTTAATAAGTTTTAATAACTTTTAAAAAGTTTAATAAGTTTTAATAACTTATAATAAGTTTAATAAGTTTTAATAACTTTGTCAATTTAATTCCCTCGCCTATAATCTGTCTCCATAAAAAAGAGGACGCTCGTAAAATCTACGAACATCCTCTTTCGATTATTAAACTTATACTAATTCTGCAAGCTCTTCTACGATCTCGCCCATCTTACGAAGCGCTGCCTCGATAGGAGCTGGTGTAGTAAGATCAACACCTGCAATCTTAAGAAGCTCTACTGGTGCATCTGTGCAACCAGACGAAAGGAACTTCTTGTATCGAGCAACTGCTGGCTCACCCTCTTTAAGAATCATATCTGCAATAGCTACTGCTGCGCAGAATGATGTTGCATACTGATATACATAGAAATTGTAATAGAAGTGAGGAATACGTGACCACTCGTATGCAATTTCATCATCGGAAATCATATCTGGACCATAGTAGCGCTCATTGATTTCCTTGTATAAAGCTGAAAGATTTTCAGCGTTAAGGCTCTCGCCTCTTTCTACCATTTCATTTGTGATCTTCTCAAACTCAGCAAACTGTGTCTGACGATAAACTGTACCCTTAAAGCTATCAAGGTAGTGATTAAGAAGATATGCTCTCTCCTTCTTATCTGTGCAGTTCTTAAGAAGATACTCTAAAAGAAGAATCTCATTACATGTAGATGCTACCTCTGCAACGAAAATCTTGTAGCCTGCGTAGATGAAAGGCTGCGTCTTATTTGAGAAATAGCTGTGCATGCTGTGGCCCATCTCGTGAGCTGTTGTAAACATATCATCGAAAGTATCGTTGTAGTTAAGAAGCATGTATGGATGAACACCATAAGCTGTGTTAGAATATGCGCCACCTCTCTTGCCCTGGTTCTCATAAACGTCAATCCATCTGTTAGCAAAACCTTCCTTAAGAAGTGCAACATAATCATCCCCAAGAACTGAAAGAGCCTTGCAGATTGTCTCCTGTGCCTCTGCATATGGAACCTTCTTTGCAACATCTGCAATCATAGGTGTGTAGATATCATACATGTGAAGCTCATCAACACCTAAGCATTTCTTGCGAAGAGAGACATATGCGTGAAGCTTGTCTAAATTCGCATTTACGGTTTTAACAAGATTCTCATAAACCTGTGGGCTAACATTGTTTCCATCAACAGCAGCCTCAAGATTTGAATTGTAGTTTCTAACTTTTGCATGGAAAATACGCTGCTTAACCTCACCACTGTAAGATGCAGCAAATGTATTTAAGTAGCTGTGCATTGTATCGTAGTATGCCTTAAAAGCATCCTGACGAACACGTCTGTCAGCTGACATTAAGAATGGTACGAAACGACCATTTGTAAGAACAACTTCTTCGCCGTTCTCATCCTTAATAGATGGGAACTTGATATCGACATTTGTGAATGCCTCGTAAACCTCTCCTGGAGTGCTAGACATCTCAGCAGTAAGAGCTACCACCTTTTCCATCTCAGCAGAAAGTGTGTGAGCCTTTAATCTCTGAATCTCTTTAATCTGCTTTCTGTATAGCTCAAGACCATCCTCTTCCTTGTAGAACTGCTCAAGCTTTGTTTCATCGCAAGCAAGAATTTCTGGATCTACAAAAGAAAGCTCAGAACCAAGCTTAGCATAGAGACTAAACATTCTCTGGCTCATAGCCTGATGCTTAGAGTTTCCCTGATCTACATCAAATAATAGTGAAGAATAAAAATATGCCTTCTCTACCTTTTCTCCTGCAAAAGCTACACCATCTAATACTTTTAAAAGTGTAGATGCGCTTTCACAAACCTTACCCTCATATTTAACAAGCTCTGCAACTTTTTCTTCTACGAGCTTGATATCTGACTCCCAATCTGCCTCAGTAGCGTACACATCTTCTACCTTCCATGTGTCCTCTACCTTTACCTGATCTCTAGTAACTAACTCTTTTGCCATAGCATTATCCTCCAATCTAATCTTTCACTATTCTATCACAGATTATTCAAAGATACATTGTATTCTATATATGTTAATAGCCAAAATTTCTTATTATCACTTATAAATATAGGAGGGCGTCATGGATAGCAGAGCTGATTTAATCAAGGGTTTAAGTGATGCAATGAACGGCAAGGAAGATGAACTTGGTCGTAGTTTTAATACCGACACAAATACACTTCACACCGGTGCCGCCGGTGGCAATGTTGAGGTTAGCGTTCTCGTTTCTAAAGATGAGTTTGCTAGAATTGCTAGTGGCGTTGTGAAATACCACGTAACAGACCGACGCGGCATCGAAGATGGAAATGATATTATTTTTAACGAAGTGGAATCCGATGGATTTACCCAAACAGGTCACAAGCTTGCAAAACGTGTTTTAGACGTGAAATCTTATTTACAGATATCTGGCCTTAAGGATGGATATTCCATCGTTTCCTTCTAGAATCTATGCTAAATCATAGGTTTTGCCAAAGATATCCCGCTCGATGATATAAACATCGGATGGGGCATTTTCAGGAACTGCCATATAGTCTCCTGGCTTTCCAAGATGGTAATGTTCCTGATCCCTAAGGGTGAATACTTTGGTTCTGTTTTTAATTTCTTTTGCATATATCTGGCTGTTGCCCACGGAAATACAGCTGTGGGCATATGGCAAGATTTCCTTACTCTTTCCATTTTGTACATCCTTAATTGTTGGAGCATACTCTCCCGGATATACATAATCTACGTTATCAATCTCGTACTTTCTATTAAAGGTATCCATGGACATTGGATAAATTTCACCTTGAATACCTATAGCGATAACGGTATCTTCCTTAATATCTACCTCAACATCACCTTCTAAAGTACGAATCACAGACTTAGAATTTGCTGGTAAAACATCAGTAGCCTTTACATATCCAACATGTAAATTCTTCTTTTTATACTTTTTCATTGATGCAATATCAGCGTTGTATTTATCTGCATAGATAATATCACTATTTGAAAAATACTCTCGCATTCTCGCTCTAAAGAATTGCTGAATGGATGGCGCCGTATAGTCTAACTCCTGAAGCTCTAGCAATGAACGTCGGATAGAACCGCCTGCTTTAATTAGATGTCCACCGCCATCTCCAACTCCGTCACAAATAAACTTTGCAAGCTCATCGGCCTTAACTTCCTTGACGCAGCTTCTAACAGAAACTTTAATTCCTGCCTCATGTATCGAATAAACAAGACAGCAATCCACATCTTCCACCTCAAGAAGCATGTCAGAAATGATTCCTAAAACATTAGGGTCACAAGGGTCCGATTTTACAATTGCATATCTATTCTCACGATAATACTCAGAGCCAAGCAAGGCGATTCCTGCAATTCTAAGCTCTTCCTGAGAAATATTTGAATTTCTAAATTTGGTAATCACAGACATGCTGAAATTGATTTCATCTCGCATATCCATATCTAGAGGGTGATGTAACTCTGAGAAATTATTACTATCAATCATAAGACCATAGTACAAAGCTGTGGAAAGATTAATGTCATCGTTTACGAAATATCCTTCATCCCGAAGCATATCCCAAACCACAGTAGCGCAACTTGCCTGATAAGAACGAACCTCAGAAAGCTCTGGCAAAAATCCCGCCACCTGATGGTGGTCAATAATAGCAATATTCTTAGCTTCAAACTTTTGAATATTACCTTCACTATATTGACTATCCACGGTAACAATAATATCTGGAAGCTGAGTGCCAATCCCAAGTAAATCCGATAGCTGTTCTTGGTGTCTAACGTAGGTAATATCAATACCTAAGTCTGAAATCATTAATTTCAAATTACTTTTTGAAATCTCAAAATTACCACCATACACAAACTTTGCATTTTTATTATGAGATTTTAAATACTCTAAAACAGCAAAACCAGATGCCAAAGAGTCGGCATCTGGATTATTGTGACATTGTATTATTATGTTGTTAAAGTCTAGTAACTGTGATAATCTCATGACACGTTCCCCCTCCGTTATTACTCATTATAACGGTTTTAGGGGGACCCTGCCACAAATGAATTATGATTTTCTTTAGTTATTATTGCCTTTAAGAAGTGGTCTAAGAGGCTGATAAATTAGAATAGTAATAATAGCTGAAAGCATACCCTTTACAAATGTAAATGGAACATTGAAGAAGATTAAGCACTTCTCAATTGAATCGATTGTCGCGAAAGGTGCAAGGACCTGATAAGCTTCGATAATAACTTCCTTTGGCATGAAGTTGTAGTAGATTGGATATACTACAAATAAGTTAGATGGGAAGCTGATTGCTGCCATAATAAGCGCACCAACTAATGCACCAATAATAGCATTCATCTTTGTCTTCTTGTGATGATAAATAAGACCAGCTGGAAGAACAAAACCTACTCCAAGGATGAAGTTTGAAAGCTCTCCGATCCCACCTGTCTGAGTCATGAATAAGTGAAGCACATTCTTGATGAAGCATACAATAACGCCCCATACTGGTCCAAGTGCAAATGCTGCCATAAGAGCTGGAAGCTCTGAAAGGTCAAGCTTAATAAAACTTGGCATTACTGGAACTGCAGTATCAAGGAACATAAGAACAAATGCGATTGCTGAAAGCATGGCTGTAACAGTCATCTTTCTTACGTTCACTCTGCTTGCTGTGCTTACTGGTGTTGCTGTGTTTGTTGTTTCTAATGTACTCATAAGTACCTCCTAAAATAATAATATTTATTTAGGAATCTCCATTGTCAGTTGCACTAAATGTACTAAAAAAGCCCTGACTATAAAGTCAGGGCATTAAAATTTACATACTAAAAATACATGTGCATCTTCTTCCATCCAGACTATACTGTCGGTACTGGAATCTCACCAGTTCAGGCCCGTAGGCCTCGCGGACTTTACCGCCGGTCAGGAATTGAAACAAATCTGTTTCGCACCTTGCCCTGAAGACTTCCTATTTAATTAAGTACAATATACTCTATTCCGTAAATAAAATCAATATAGGATTGTATTCCATTAAAGATGGAATTAACTGATCTTTTTGAGTAGTCTTCTTTTTTATTAGCTAGCCTTTCATCTTCAGCTCCCTTTGTCACATGATACCTGCCCAGTCAGCCTGTCAATGATTCCCTCCGACGCTACGCGTCATTGACACGCCGCCTTTGGACAGGCATTAAGTCGACAAGGGTGCTGAAGATGGGTATATTGTGCCCCGGTAGGCACAATCTGCGCACTAAATATGCTATATTGGCGTTTGATTTAACTGTGAATTGAAAATTTACTCGCGAGACTTGTTTTTTTCCTGGTCTAGCGAGTAGTTTTTTAGTGATTGATGCATAAATATTTATAATATGCTTAAGTATCTCTACACATTCTAAATTTATGAGTCATATATAAACTCAATGATCGCAGTTATAGGCTTAAATATTATATTTCTACTCGCGAGGTAGTTGTAAAAATCCTTGTAGCGAGTAATTCTACAAAACACGTATTATAAATATTCATCAGAATGTATATTTATAACATAGTGGTTTTAAAATCCTACTACCCATTTTATATTTAATTTATTTTCGTTAGTACATTCCACAACCAGCAAAAAAGAGCTCCCGCGTTCCTGCGAGAGCTCCTCAACAAATTCAAGTTTTAATTAGTATGCAATGCCCTGTGCGATCATTGCCTCAGCAACCTTCTCGAAGCCTGCGATGTTAGCGCCTGCTACGTAGTTGCCTTCCGTTCCGTACTTCTTAGAATCATCGTCGCATGCGTGGATGATAC
>JAEEGL017409778.1_pt1 | contig 11580 bp, 9 predicted proteins | sample 9134231 | NCBI WGS metagenome assembly JAEEGL01 (sample SAMN16246548, study PRJNA631951) | gut metagenome | biome: gut microbiome; feature: rumen; material: fiber-attached | host: Bos | place: Iran: Karaj | collected 2018-10 | reverse complement strand
GTATATAGGGGCAGAGAAGATAGTTTTAAAACTATTTCAAGAGAAATTGATTGGGAAAAGAATATTAATATATCGTCTATTAATAATTTACCTATAGATGTTGAAAATTTCATAAAAAAGTATATTCCGACTTGCAAATTGCAGGGCCCAATCAAATTTGTGAATGTTGAGAACAACCCTAATCATATAAAAACAGATTTTACAATTCAAAGAAATGATATTAATAAAGCTTGGTATGAACAAACAAATATCTTTACATCTACTGTTGAGTTTATAAATGAGAATGGGAAAGGCCGAGTTATAATTAAGCATACAGCACCAGAAACGAAGGATTTAGCAGAACGAATTGTCAATATTAAAATTGGCCAATTTAAAGACCATAACATTATGCCGAGAAGAAGCATTCCAAAACAGATTTTATTTTCTGAATTTGGGAATCTGGAAAGGTTTGCATTTTTCTATAGTTTAACGACAAAATTACAAGAGAATCCTATTATTACATTCAAAGACATAAAGGATATTTCGATAAAACCAGATGATACATGTGATGTGTTACCAGAAGAAATTACTTGGATGCATAGAATGAAGAAAATAATAATATCAGGAGACTTATTATGGCAAACTTATTTTATGAAGGATACCAGATTTCATGACTCGTTGGTGTTATGGAGTATTGACGCACAATTTAAATACAGTTTCAAAGGTGAACGTGGGTCTTTTACTGCAAGTCTTGGCTTTTCTGATTATACAAAAAAAGGATGTAAATCTGAATTTGAGATCGTTATCGACTCATTATCAAATGAAAATCACATTGATACAAAATACAGAAAGACTTTGATGAATGCATTGCAAGCTGAATTAGACAAGCAGAAATCTATTGTTTACAATCAATTTATTTCACATTAAAACAATACGAGGCTGTTTATGAAAATAATCTATTTAGAATCTACAATCGAAAATTGTAGTTTGCACTTTGTTGGAAATAAAGTGGCGAGTGAAGGGCTTTGTTTGTCGGACTCATTATTGAAATTAGAAGATAATCTTAAAGATATTTTAAATAACTATTTTATAAATTCATTCTCTTCAGAAGAATGTTTTCAACTATACCATGATAGTGGGATTGAATACAATGTAGTTTATGGTGCTGTATCTCAGATATTTAATAATCCTAGAAGATTATATGAGCAATCAATAAATTTAGCAAAGCACCTTTACGACCAAAGCACTCATCCGAAAATCAAAGGAGGTGAGTTTTATACAGTTTATTTCAGAAATTGCGTTGTAGATGGTGATACGGTCAATGCTGTGGGATTATTTAAATCTGAGAACAAGGACACATTCTTAAAGGTGTTACGTGAAGAGGAACATTTTAATTTAGAAAGTGAGCGAGGAATTAATATAAAAAAATTGGACAAAGGATGCCTAATCTTTAACAAGGAAAGAGAAAACGGCTATGTTGTTGTAACGGTAGATAATACTAATAAAGGCAATGAAGCTCAATATTGGATCGATGATTTTCTTCATATTCGCCAACGCCAGGATGACTATTCTAACACGCGAAATGTTATGAATATGACCAGGGACTTTGTTGTAAAGGCTTTGCCTAATCAGTTCAACATTTCAAGAGCCGATCAAATTGATTTGTTGAATCGTTCATTGGAGTTCTTCAAAAAACAAGATAAATTTGAGATTAAGGACTTTACAAATAATGTTATCAAAACGTCTGAAATAATTAAAGGTTTTAATAGCTTCAAACAACATTACGAAATAGAAAATGATATTATTATTGACGATAATTTTGATATCTCCAATAATGCATTTAAGAAACAAAAACGATCTTATAAACGTGTAATCAGTCTTGATAATAAGATTCAAATTGTTATAAATGGAAATCGTAATCAAGTGGAGCAAGGGAAAGATGATAGAGGGAGATATTATAAAATATATTACAATAAAGAAGTATAATCCGATGTGATTTATATTGTCCAGACGATTTCTTTGGCTGATATTTTTTGGATGGAGAGAAATAAAAATTTGTGTTAGACTGTCATTTGATTGCATTTTTATAGTTTCTGAAACGAGTATAAAATAGATGAATGATGATGATGATAATTGGGAAAAAATATCTACCTTTGACTTTCCAATAATTTATGTATCAACTTAATTATATATTACATTGTAAAAAAGTTCAGAAAAAGATTAATTAAGTTATTTAAACCGGTTGAATTATTAATTGGGGTTAGCCTCGGCTTAATATGAGGTTACAACGTACAGGAATGTTATTAAAATCCAACCATAGTTTTCAGATGTTATTTAATATACTGTGGAGCCAAAATTCGAACTTTTAATGTATTTAACGCAGAGGGAACCGTTTTTAAGTTTATTGAGGCACATAGTTTTGTGGACGGAGCACCAAAGTATAATATAAGAGCTGTATTTTTATGGTATATCAATATTTCAAATAAAAGATGAGTGAATGTGGCTATAGCAAGAAATACAGCCATGTTTTTTTGTGTTAAAAAATAAATATTTAAACAACAATTTCTAATTTAATTTGTGTACATATGGGAAATAATAACAATAGAAGTTTGTACGTTAAAAATTTTGGCCCCATTTCAGAAGTCAATATAAAGATTAGACAATTTAATCTCTTCATAGGAGAACAATCTATTGGGAAAAGTACAATAGCCAAGCTGATAACTATTTTCACCGATTACTTTACGTTAGGGGCAGTAGTTACTCACAAGAGAAGATCATGGAACATGGTCTTGGATAGCTATGATTTGAAAGCCTATGAAAGGGAGAATTCTATTATCAATTATAAAGAGAGATGTGGTAGCATTCAAATAATTGTTAATATTGGTGCTGACGTTTTTGAAACATTTGTTTATAAAAATGATAAGATAGTTACTAAAGAAGCTGAAGTGTTTGCAAACATAGTCGCCACAAAGCCTTTTTTTCATACTGACAGTTACGAGAAATTGAATGAAGTGCTAAAAAAGGATGGTGGTATGAACGATCGTACTTTTTATAATTTAATAAGAAATTCTTTATATATACCAGCCGAACGAATATTAGGAACTCAATTGACAAAACTTTTGCCAATCATTAATATGGCGAAAGAGCAAATTCCTAACAACTTATTAAGATTTATGTCAGAATTGAGTAATTCGAAGGAAATATATAAAACGTATGATGCAGCCATTCTAAAACTAGTTTATAAAAAGCAATCCGACGGTGAATTTATTATCGTTGATGGAAATAAAAAGATGCCTCTAAAATTAGCATCGTCAGGTATTCTATCAACACTTCCTTTATTGCTCGTAACGAAATATGGAGTTGAGAAACGAGAATATGCTTCTTTTGTTGTTGAAGAACCAGAATGTAATCTTTTCCCAGCCAAGCAAGTTGAAGTGCTTCAATTATTAATTAGTCAAACATATGCACAAAAACGTATGTTAACTATAACCACACATAGTCCATATTTACTTTCGGCATTAAATAACTATTTGTACGCTGGTATGATTTCAAATGGTATGGGGAAGGGAATGTTAGATATCTTACAAGAATCTGTTCCAGAATATTTGTGGCTTGACACTCAAAAGTGTTCAATCTATTCTTTAGGGGAAGAAATTAACAAAGGTAAGTACTGTATAAATCTTGTAGATACAGAAACAGGACTTATTGATTTTAATTATTTAGATGGAGTTTCTTTGAAGATGGGAGATGAATTTTCTAAATTAAATCGTCTTTATATTCAAAACGAACGTTCAAAGAGGAAAAAAATATAAGCATGCTCGATCTTTCAATACTTGATAAGCTGTCTATAAAAACAGTTTTTATAGGACAAAGCATAGATAATCTTCTTGAACAAATCAAGAGTAGTCAAGATTATCTAATAGCATTATTTGAAGCATCTACAAGAGGTATGATATGGATCACTGATGACGAGGATAAGAAACATAGCATTTTTGTTACAGACACTTATGGCGTAAATAAGGATAAATTATTAAAGGTTCTTAATCCTAACTCTAAGACGTTGTTTTTGTGGCATATAGATGGAGTTATGTTTCAACATCTATCTAAGTGCGATTGTGCACTTTTACATGATGAAAAATTGCATCTTATAGAATTTAAGGCAAATGCCAAAAATGAATCAGATGATTCAATTGAGGCTAATTATGAAAAAGCCAGTAAGCAATTGGCTCTGACATATGAAAAATTTGAGGAATTGTACAATAGTCACGGTCAAAACATTTTTAATATTTTTGAAGATATTGATGCAATGATAGTGTTTGACAGAACAGTTCCGCAAAAAGATGCTTATCAAAAGAACACAATCTCAAAATTTTCAAAAAAGACACTGCTTGATTTAAAATTTGGAAACGAGATAAGTGTGCAGTAGCGATAATAATGTTAATGTCTTTTGTCGACAGAAAGTGCCACATACAATCTTGTGGTATTTGTTCATTATAAAATAAGATTGTACCACAATTAAAATCGCATTAATAACATGTATGTAAGGCTACCCACTCTGGCTGGGGCTGACTTCTTGTAGTATAAATGCTGTTTATTTTGTAGGTGTAAGCTTCCCTAAAAATCGGACAGCTAAGAATTAGACAGAAGCTACTAACTTTGCACTAATTTTTAAGAAAAAGGGGAAGCTTACACCTCACTTCCCGCATAAATTTTATTATCTTTGCATTGTTTATACGCAAACGCAATCATGGGCAGATACATTAACATAAGGGATACTGGATTTGAAAGAGCGAGGAATGGCGAGTACGTGGATAAGTCAAAACTTATTGGATACGTGAACCGCTCTTTGAACACAGAGCATAATATGCTTTGTGTTACTCGTGCTCGAAGATTTGGTAAATCTATGGCAGCCAAGATACTCTGCGCTTACTATGACCAGTCCTGTGATTCCAAAGTACTTTTTAAAGACTTGGCCATTGCCCAGGATGCATCTTTTGAAACTCACCTAAAATAAATATCCTGTCATTTACTTGGACCTAACTGATTTCACTACGCAGTACGGTGATGACCTGAGTGATATTGTGAAGGTGATGCAGGGTGCAATAATACAGGAGGTTGAACAAGAGTATCCTGATGTGCGGTTTAACGCCTCAGATGATTTGATGTCCTGCCTTTTGAACATTGCTACATCCACGGGTAAGAAGTTTATCATGATTATAGATGAGTGGGATGCTATATGCAGGGAGGCGGATAAGAACCCTGATGTAATGAGACGTTATGTGGATTGGCTAAGACGATTGTTCAAAGGCGGCAATACCGATAGGGTATTTGCTGGCGCTTATATGACTGGTATCTTGCCGATTATTCAATATGACACACAATCTGCTCTCAACAACTTTGAGGAACTCACGATGATTAGTCCGGGTGCACTGGCTGGTTATTTTGGTTTCACAAAAGATGAGGTTGCATATTTGTGTGGAAAATATGGGTTGGACATTGAACAGATGACATCGTGGTATGATGGGTATCAACTTGGAGAAACTCAGCATATTTACAATCCACATTCTGTTATGTCTGCCATACGCAAACATAGCATCGAGAGTTATTGGGCAACAACTGGAGCGTACGAGAGCCTGAGGAAATATATTATGCTCAACTTTGACGGCCTTCGTGAGTCTGTTATAGAGTTACTATCTGGCAATGAGATGAACGTCAATGTTTTAAGATTCTCAAACAATCTGCAAAAGATAATAAGTAGAGATGACGCTCTCACAACTCTCATTCATTTTGGCTACCTGAGTTATGACAGACAGAGGATGGTGTGTCTCGTCCCTAATTATGAGGTAAAGTTGCAACTTGATAAATTTTTATAATGAAAGTATCATGCTTACTTGGTTCGCTTAGCTGTGGAGGCACTGAGACTTTGCTAATTGCTGATATGTATGCGATAATTAACAGGAACTGTTTATTTTTGCAGACGAAATAGCAATGCGATATACAGGCGTAATTATGAACAATATCATTCTTTATGTATTAACATGCGCAACATCGCTATCTACACCGTAATCACTGGTGATTATGACACCATAAAGCAGCCTCAGGTTATTACGCCTGGGGCTGACTACTTTCTGTTTACGAATAATCATTCCATTAATGATGCAGGAGTCTGGCAGATTGTTTATTTGGAAGAAGATAAGATAGATGGATACGTTCCGGAGGTTGCTGAGGATAATGTTCGCATTAGGAATATACGCCTTTCAAGAAAGGTAAAGATGCTTGCTCATAAATACCTGCCAGAGGGGTATGATATGAGTATCTACTTGGATGCTGATATGCTGATTAGGAGTGATTTGAACAGTTTGTTTGATTTGCTTAACGACGATGCGCTGATGGCGGCGTTCCGGCACAGCTACTGCACATCTGTTAGAGCGGAGATAGAAGATTTGACAAACCGTGGAGTGGTGGATTCGGCTGTTGTTGAGACCCAATGGCAGAGATATTATGAGTGGGGATTTAAGGATGATTTTGGTATAACAGAGAACGGAATTTTGATTCGCCGGCATAACAATCCAAAGGTTGTTGAGCTGATGGAACTTTGGTGGCAGGAATATCTACAGGGCTGCCTCCGTGACCAGGTGAGCCTGATGCCGTGTGTGTTCAAATGCGGCTTTATGCCTCATCTGAGGTTTATTGAGGGGAATATCAGACGGAATGAATGGGTGGAGGTGATGAGGCATCAGGGAAAATAATTTGCATATTAAAAATTTTTGATTATCTTTGCAAAAGTTGGGTCTTGAGCCTTGGGGCCAAGGGCTGGCGGAGTAGAGATTATTTAATTTTTTTATCAAATGAAAACAGCAGTAATAATTATGTTCACACTAATTAATTTGCCGTACGCCCAGGATGCGCTGGAACCGGTGATAAGTAAGGAGACTATAGCTTTCCACCATGGGAAGCATTTGCAGACATACGTTGACAACCTTAATAAACTCATAATTGGCAGTGAGTATGAGAGCATGGCTCTTGAAGATATTGTAAAGAAAGCTCCTGCCGGTGCGGTGTTTAACAATGCTGGGCAGATTCTGAACCACGAGCTATATTTCTTGCAGTTCAACGCACCAGACAAGGCTAAGAAAGAACCTACAGGTGCGCTTGCAGAGCAGATTAAGTCGCAGTGGGGCAGCATCGATGCGTTTAAGAAAGAGTTTGAGGCTAAAGGCACAGGCCTGTTTGGCTCCGGCTGGGTATGGCTATCTAAGGACGCCGATGGCAAACTGATTATCACACAAGAGTTCGGTGCCTCTAATCCAGTGGCTAAAGGGCTGAAGCCTCTTCTTACGTTTGACGTGTGGGAGCACGCCTACTATCTTGACTACCAGAACCGTAGAGCTGCTCACATCTCACAGTTGTGGCAGATTGTGGACTGGAAAGTCATAGAGATGCGCTATGAGCAGCAGTAAAATCACATTTTTACAAGTTTTAGCACTATTGGGAGTATATTTGATATACTCCCTTTCTGGCATTTGTACCAAGTATGCATCCATGCAGGAGTTCCTATCACCGGCATACTTTGGCTACTTTGCCGCCTCCATAGCCGTTATGGGCATATTTGCAATAGCTTGGCAGCAGGTTTTGCGCCATGTTGAGCTTGCAACAGCCTTTATGTTCAAAGGCGTGAACATTATCTACATGCTAATTATCGTTCACTTTTTGTTTGGTGAGCCTATAACAATTCAAAACATCATAGGATCTGTGATAATAATTACAGGCATAGTTTTATTCGCAAAGAATTGATTTACATAGCTTTAGTTATATTAGCGGTTTTTATGGGCGCATGCGTTCAGATACTTCTGAAAAAGAGCGCAGGCATGCAGCATAGCAATTTTATACGCCAATACCTTAACGTAAAAGTTGTGGGCGGATACTTTGTGCTGACGCTTTGCATCGCCGTGAACATCTATGCAATGAACCATGGCGTTTTGCTCAAGGAGGTATCCATTCTGGAGTCTTTGAGCTACTTCTTTGTCCCGATGTTATCCATGGTAATTCTTAAGGAGCGCCTCAATGTCCGTAAGATTATAGCCATTATTGTGATAATGTGCGGAGTGGTTGTATTTTTTCTATAAAATTCATATCTTTGTAGTTTGTATGTTCTATTAAAATCACAAAGGTTATGCAACTAATTCTTCTTTCAGGCGGCTCTGGCAAGAGGCTGTGGCCACTTAGCAATGATGCACGTAGTAAACAATTTCTTCAACTTCTGAAAGCGCCTGACGGCACTATGGAGAGCATGGTGCAGCGTGTTGTACGTCAAATAAGGGAGGCTGGCATCACCCAGAATATAACTATAGCCACTAACACCAAGCAACGCGATGTTATTGAAAATCAGCTTGGTGAAAGTGTTAATGTGGTTACAGAGCCAGAACGCAGAGATACATTTCCTGCCATTGCGCTTGCCTCTGAGTACCTTAAGATGGAGAAGGGCTGCCCCGATGATGAAATAGTAGTGGTAATGCCATGTGACCCCTACACTGAGGCTGGCTATTTTGAATCAATAGGAAAGATGGTGCAGGCAGTGGAGCAGAACGCTGCAGAGTTAGTTCTGATGGGCGTAAAACCCACCTACGCCAGTCCAAAATACGGTTACATAGTTCCCGATTCCCCGATTCACCGATTCCCCGATTCCCCGTTAAAGGTCTCCCGCTTTACTGAGAAGCCGACCATCGCCGAGGCGGAGAAACTGCTAAAGCAAAACGCATGCTGGAATGGAGGTGTGTTCGCTTTCCGTTTGGGATATATGACAGCTATAGCTGAGAAGTACGTGACAGCAGGCTGCTTTAAAGAGCTGCAGCGTAAATACTCTGAGTTTCCAAAGATAAGTTTTGACTATGAGGTGGCAGAAAAGGCCAACAGCGTTGCCATGGTTCCATACAACGGTGCATGGAAAGACCTTGGTACTTGGAATACGCTCACAGAGGAGCTGCCGTCAAATATTATTGGTAACGGCATACTGGGTAACAAGTGCAGTAACACTCACATTATAAATGAGTTAGGCGCGCCAATATTTTGTGACGGACTAAAAGATGTGGTGGTGTCAGCCGGTCCTGACGGCATCTTAGTTTGTGCAAAGAATACATCGGAGACCATAAAGGACTATGTGGATAAGCTGATTGACCGCCCTATGTATGAGGAACGCCGATGGGGTACATACCAGGTTCTTAACAGCCAGGATTTTGGTGATGGTTTTAAGGCTCTGACCAAAACCATAACACTGAAGAAAGGCAAAAACATAAGCTACCAGATACATCATCACCGCAGTGAAGTGTGGACGTTTATTGACGGCGAGGGCGTTTTTGTGCTTGACGGCAAGATGCAGCGTGTGAGAAGAGGCGATGTTGTAAACATTCCTGCTGAGCATTTCCACGCAGTAAGAGCCCTTACCAACCTCACATTCATAGAGGTTCAGCAAGGCGGCCCACTTGTGGAGGATGATATTGAGCGCTTTGAATTTGACTGGAGCAGAGTGAAGCTTTAATAGTTGACAGTTAATACCAAAAAAATTATGAAAATAGCAATTGTAGGAACCGGTTATGTAGGCCTTGTTTCAGGCGTATGTTTTGCAGAGATAGGAACAGACGTAACATGCGTAGATGTAAACAAGGAGAAGATAGAGAGCCTTAAGAACGGAGTGATACCAATCTACGAGCCAGGACTTGAAGATATGGTTGACCGTAACGTAAAGGCAGGCCGTCTGCACTTTACCACAGAGCTGAAAGATGTAATCAACGATGTGGAAGTAGTGTTCAGCGCAGTAGGCACGCCACCTGATGAGGACGGCAGTGCTGACCTTAGATACGTACTTGAGGTTGCAAAAACTGTAGGGCAGTACATGAACCACTACATTGTACTTGTAACAAAGAGCACTGTTCCTGTGGGCACAGCCAAGAAGGTTCGCGCCGCTATTCAGGCAGAGCTTGACAAGAGAGGCGCAGACATAGAGTTTGACGTGGCATCCAACCCTGAGTTCCTAAAAGAAGGAGCCGCCATCAAGGACTTTATGAGCCCTGACAGAGTTGTCATCGGGGTAGAAAGCGAGCACGCTAAAGAGCTGATGACCAAGCTGTACCGTCCGTTCCTGCTCAATAACTTCCGAGTACTCTTTATGGACATACCAAGTGCAGAGATGACAAAATATGCCGCTAACTCAATGCTTGCCACCCGTATCAGTTTCATGAACGATATGGCAAACCTCTGTGATTTAGTAGGCGCGGACATCAATCAAGTTCGCCGAGGCATAGGCGCCGATGCAAGAATTGGCAGCAAGTTCCTTTATGCAGGCTGCGGTTATGGTGGCAGTTGTTTTCCAAAAGATGTTAAAGCCCTGATACACACCGCCAAAGATAACGGATATACATTGCAACTACTTGAAGCAGTTGAGGGAGTGAATGAAAATCAGAAGAAAGTTCTGTTCAAAAAAATAAATAAGCACATTAAATGCGAGACTCTTCGCTCCGCTCAGAGTGACGAGGTGGTAGTGGCTATCTGGGGCTTGGCATTTAAGCCAAACACTGACGATTTGCGAGAGGCCACATCGCTTGTGCTCATACGTCAGCTGTTAGAGACAGGATGTAAAGTTCGTGTCTTTGACCCAGTGGTTAAGAGCCTGCCAAAATTCTTAGGCATTGAAAGTGAGAACCTTTACTTTGCAAAAGACGCCTACGATGCCACCTTTGGAGCAGACGCTCTCTGCCTTGTAACCGAGTGGCAGGAGTTCCGCTTGCCTAATTGGCAGATAATCAAGCAGAGCATGGCGCACCCAGTAATCATAGACGGCCGTAACATCTATGACCCGAAAGAGCTTCGTGAACTTGGGTTCATTTATGAGGGCATTGGAGTCAGTTGAGAATTGAATTACGCTGCAAGCGAGAGCAGAAGTGAAACTTGTTTCAGTTATGCCGAGCGCAGCAAGTAATCACGGAAAGGCGAAGCCTTGACGTAAAGTTGAGAATTGAGAGTTGAAAAATCAAAGTATTTAAAATAAATAATGAGAAAATTAATTCTAATAATACTAACACTATTGCCACTAACAGCGATGGCCGAAAGCCGCGCTGCCCGCGACACCCTCAAGCATGAGGTGCGTGTGGGCTGGGGAGACCAGTTGTTTGAGACATTGGTGTGGAAGAACCAGAACCCGCCAGGAACACTCCTTCCAGACGGCTCCGCCTTTGTACGCAATGAGAACTACAGATACAGCCAGCACATATTTGCAGAGTATCAGTACAGATTCAACAAGTGGTTCAGCTTGGGCGGTATGTTTGACGGCAGTGGCGTAACATGGCGAAGCAATCTGTATGACCGTAATGGGAATTTCATACGCAAAGACTCAAGCCATAACTTTTATAATCTGGTTATAATGCCAACGGTACAGTTCACATACCTGTATCACGAATACGTGTCACTGCATTCTGGCATCGGGATAGGATTGAACATAAACGGAGGCTCCGAGCAAGACATCTACGGCAAAAACACAGTATGCGCCTTGGCACTGGATATCACCTATTTTGGAGGCACCGGAGGATATGGCCACTGGTACGGCTCATT
>JAEEGL017025799.1_pt1 | contig 11580 bp, 4 predicted proteins | sample 9134231 | NCBI WGS metagenome assembly JAEEGL01 (sample SAMN16246548, study PRJNA631951) | gut metagenome | biome: gut microbiome; feature: rumen; material: fiber-attached | host: Bos | place: Iran: Karaj | collected 2018-10 | reverse complement strand
TGATTCCATTTATGGCCAGGTTCCGCATACCCTAAAGGTCCTTGAAAACTTCAAAAAATGGAAGAACTACTACGAGACATGGTCTATACTTATAGACACCTATAATTTTAATGATAAGACAATTATGGGTATGGACGAGGCTAAAAACATGATTACCGATGCAGAAAGTAAAAAGGATCAGTATGGAATTGGCCTTGGACACTACTCATTGGGATTGGTATATGCTATGATGCGAAACTACGAAGAAGCAGCAAATGCATATCAAAAGAGTATCAACATATTAATGAAACTCAATCCAAAGCCATTGCAGCTTGCTGAAATATTCTCGTATTATTCCGAGGTACTTGACTTTTTAAAGCGTTATGACACCATGAATGCCGTTAATAAGCAATGGCGACAATTTCTCATGGAGTTTTATAAATACGGCGAGAACTCAAATGCAGGAGAGACTCAAAACCGTTGGGGCTATTACTACTTATCTCGTGCACAAGCCGAGTTAGGCACTGGTCATTACACAGAAGCCTCAAAGATGCTTGACGAGGTCAAAAAGAATATAACTTTCGAAGGTAGTAACTTAAGCATTCTATGGTTATTTTTCCGTGCAGAACTCTGCAAACAACAGAAGATGTTCGAAGAGGCGCTCGCACTTAACAAACAACGATTACAATATCTCAACGAAGCCAGCGACCCAGCAGAAGTTATCCGTATTAGCAAACAGCGTGCTGAGATATTCGAAGAACTTGGCCGTTATCGCGAAGCTGCACTTTTGTACCGCGACATGTATAATATCAGCGACTCTGTCAACACCAACGACACCAAGAACAAGTTGGCCGAGATGAGTACAAAATTTCATGTAGATGACCTTAAGATGCAACAGGCAGAAGAGCGAGCTCGCCAACAGCGCCTCAGCATAATCATAATTGCAGCCATCATCGTTCTGGCTCTTAGCATCTTTATATATTTCCGTCTGCGCTCTGCACGCCGACTCAAGGTTGCCCACCAGAAACTTGAGGCCACACACCAGGAGTTGCTCACAGCCTACGATCAACTCGAAGAGACAACCATCGCAAAAGAACGTATCGAGAGCGACTTGCGTATCGCCCGCAACATTCAGATGTCAATGGTACCCAGCACTTTCCCCGACCGACCCGATCTCGACCTCTATGGCTCTATGACTCCTGCCAAGGAGGTTGGTGGCGACCTGTATAACTTCCTTATTCGCGATGATGCACCAGATAAATTATACTTCGCACTTGGCGATGTATCAGGCAAGGGAGTTCCCGCATCACTGTTCATGGCCCAAGCCACACGATTGTTCCGTACTCTGGCAGCTCAACAGATGAAACCAGCCGAGATTGCCACCCGCATGAACGACGCCCTATCTGGCGACGACAACGAGCAAGGAATGTTCGTCACAATGTTCCTTGGTGTAGTCGACCTTACCACAGGTCACCTGTCATTTTGTAATGCAGGTCACAACCCGCCTATTCTTGGTACAGAGTTCATCGACATGATTCCAAACGCGCCTATCGGCCTATTCCCTGGTTTGGAATACGAAGGCGAAGAGATTGCCGACATCCGTGGTCGTCAGCTGTTCATCTATACCGACGGACTCAACGAGGCCGAGAATAATGAGAAAGATCAGTTTGGCGACGATCATCTACTTGACATTATGGCTACTCACCACTTCGAATCAGCAAAGGTAACGATCGAGTATCTTAAGGCCGAAGTAGAAAAGCACCGCGAAGGCGCCGAACCAAACGACGACCTCACGATGCTATGTTTCACTGTTAAGGGGTAGTTACTGCTTTTTTCACTACTGTAGGATAGCTACCAACAGAGTATACATACTGATACTTTGTGATATCAGTATTACTTCTGTACAACGAGTCTAACTAAGCATTCAGGCTATCAACAAGTGTTTTTAAACTTCCTCCGTCTAAACGAAGTAAAGGACATTGCAGCCCAAGAGGGCTATGAACTCTCCGACGACCAGCTTGATGGCATCGCCGGCGGCATTGATATGCCAGTACTACCCGATGAACGTATAGAATGCCGCGGGTTCTTCATTTCCAAATGATAGAATGATAGAAATGATAGGAAAAAGCCTACAATTATGACTGCATACTAAAATTGGTCCCTGCAATTTTCAACAAAGATTCTTTAGTCTATTTTTGTTGTTTTATTGTTATCGAGGCCGTTAGTTTCTGAGTATCAGACAGTTGGTTATGATAACAACAAATTGCAATATAACAACAAAGCCCGTTTTATGGCATAAAATGCCAAAAATACCTGCAAATTCTTGGCGATAAGCTTGCAAAATCGCTTAAAATTTTGTATCTTTGCATCGTAAAAAGATTAAAATATATAAGGTAAATATGGCAAAGAAATATGACTCAAGCCAGATAGCTCCAAGCTGGCTTTATTGTTTTAATGCGCAGTGCCCAAAGCACGATCATTGTCTACGCTTTCAGTCGGCACTCGAAATGCCCGCCGACCAGGAGAACGGATGGGCAGTATATCCCAACGCCGTCAAGAACGGGCAGTGCCGATTCTATCGAAAGAACGAGAAGGTAACACTTGCTACAGGATTTGTTGTGAAGAATAACCCGCGCGCCACCAACATGTTTATTGAGATGCGCCACAGGATAACCGACTATCTTGGAGGTAATGGCACCTACTATCTGTATCGCAACGGCAAGAAATGGCTCTCGCCACAGCAGCAGGAGGACATCCGCCGCATCTTCAACAACGCAGGATATACCGACGAGGTTGTTTTCGGACAGACAAAAGAAGAATACGACTTTACTTAATCGCCTTATTACAAGGTAGTTGTAATAGTAGTAAAGCCTTATCTTAACAACTCGTGGAGATTATCTGAACAACCATTACAAACCAGTTGAAACAAACATAGATATGAAAGTAACACTGATTAGAACAGACAAGAAGAATATTCAGCACGTATCAACCCGAACCATCGAAACTCTGATGGAGCGTATGAGGAAAGACATTGGCAAGGATGCGATAGCCAACTTCAGGCGTCAGCTACCCATGATAGCAAATCTTGGGTGGGAATATAAGGATATGCACCTATTGCCTCGCGTATGCGCCACATCCGAACTTGCCAAAATGTCAAACGGCGACCTGGAATTCGGCAAGTGGAACGGACTGATACTGCTCACGCTCGGAGAGTTTAATGGTAACGAGCAGATTGAACAGGCCAAGGCATTGGCTATGGGTATGCCATCTACATTGGCAGCATTTGCTGGCAGTAGCGGCAAGACCGTAAAACTACTGGTTCGCATAGCGCCCAAAGACCAGCCAATGCCTGAATCAGAGGTAGAATCGGACAAACTCTGCGAAACCGGATACAAATATGCAGTAAAGGTATATGGCGGACTATTTTCTGGACTGATCATCCAGCAGAAGGCCTCTGCGAGAATGATGTTCCGAATGACGATGGACCAGAATCCGCTACTGAACCTGAAGGCTACAGCTCTGCAGGTATCTACACTCGAGGAGTTGCCTACAGCCAAACCTCAGCAGCCCGAACAGCGACAGACCGACTACGATAAATACAACGACTACGAATATTTGTATCGTTCGGCCTCAGCACAGGTTCTGGAGGAGATGGGGTCAAGATTCGACGGCGACATGCATCGCGATGAGGCTTATCTTACAGCCCTGACCCACAGATTGCGTCAGATGGGATTCCCTGAGGAAGAAGCCATTCTCCACATGCGATCACACCTGTGGACCGAAGCTGAAGATGACCATATCCGCGCCATCGTGGGAACGGTGTATTCTGAAGCAAACGTCAAACTAAAGAAAACGGGCGACAACGCCCTACAGATACGCAAGGAACAGCAACAGATGATGGAGTATCTTGGTTCGCGCTACGTTTTCCGTTTCAATACCGTGATGGGATACACCGAGTATCGCCCCAACAACACTTGGGTACATCCTTACGTGCCAGTAGACGATCGTGTGTTGAACCGCATGGCCATCGAGTGTCGTCTGGCAGGCCTCAACGTATGGGACAAGGACATCTCGCGTTATATCCACTCATCGTACATCACAGAATATAATCCCGTTTGGGAGTATCTGAGTGAGTGTCGCGGCAAATGGGATGGTAAAGACCGTATCCGCGAGTTGGCCCGCAAAGTGCCGACCAAGAATCCGTATTGGCCCGATTGGTTCTACACCTGGTTTCTGGGTATGGTTCGCCAGTGGCAGTCGAGCATCTACGATCGCTACGGCAATCAGATTGCACCGTTGCTGATTTCAAAACAGGGTTGGAACAAATCTACCTTCATACAGTCGCTCCTCCCGCCAGAGTTGCAGTGGGGATTCACCAATCAACTCGATGTAAGCGAGAAGCGCCAGACGCTTCAGGCTATGAGTCAGTTTCTGTTGATAAACCTCGATGAGTTTAACCAGATTTCGCCACAGTTGCAGCAGGGATTCCTGAAGAATGTCATCACGCTACCATGCGTGAAGGTAAAGCGTCCTTACGGCAAACATGTGGAGCCATTTCCACGTATGGCATCTTTTATCGGAGCTACCAATCAGGCTGATGTTCTGACCGATCCTTCAGGAGGCCGCCGCTTTCTGGGGATAGAACTTACCGGGCCTATCGACATATCGCAGAATCCTAACTACGAACAGATTTTTGCGCAGGCTCTGTATGCGCTCGATCATCACGAACCATACTACTTTAATGACGAACAGACTCAGCAGATACTGGAGTCGAACCGTCAGTTCCAGCAGCTGACTCCTGCGGAGCAGTACTTTAACGACTGTTTCGAGCCTGCAACCAGCGAGAGTGATGGCAAATATCTCACATCATCGGCTATTTTTGCCCACATCAAGAAGCTTGCTGGTAGCGATTTGAGGCTCAACAGCCTAAATCATTTCGGTAGAACCCTATCAAACATCCCCAATCTTCAGCGAAAACGCACCACAAAAGGTACGGAATACTTGGTAAAATTGCGGAAATAGCAGTTTTATTACCATAAATAGTTTTGTTGTTATCATAGCTAACTATCTGTCAATCAGACACTAACAGCCGTGATAACAACAAAACAACAAAATCAGGCAAGAAAGGCTTGTAACTCTGAATCGTTGCAAGCCTTTTTTCTATCATTCTATCATCGAGAAATTTTAACTCACTCTGAGGCACATCATGGTGAGATCGTCGTTAGGTTCGGCGCCGTTGCGGTGGGCCTGCACTTTGGCGTAGAGCATTTCTACCACCTGGCGGGCCGACTCGAAGTGAGTGTTGCGCAGAATCTCGAGCAGGTGGTCGTCGCCAAACTGATTCTGTTCCATATCCTCGGCCTCGTTCAGACCATCTGTGTAGACAAACAGCGCGCGCCCCTTGACACTCGCCATCTCTTCGCCCTCGTAGTCGAGTTCGGGGAACAAGCCGATAGGGGCGTTGGCTATCATCTCGAGGAATTCGCCCTGGTTCTCTCCACCGCCGATGACGGGCGGATTGTGGCCGGCGTTACAATAATATAGGTGGCCAGTCTCCATATTGAGCATGCCCAGGAACATGGTAACAAACATGCCGTTCACGTTGTCGTCGCCCGAGAGTTCGTTGTTCATGCGGGTACATATCTCGGCGGGCATCAGCCCCTGTGTGGCCATGGTGCGGAACAGTCGGGTGGCCTGGGCCATAAACAGCGATGCGGGCACCCCCTTGCCTGAAACGTCGCCCACGGCAAAATACAACCTGTCGCCTATCAGCACATATCCATACAAATCGCCGCCCACCTCCTTGGCGGGAGTCATCTGGGCGTACATATCCAATCCCTCGCGATCGGGGAAAGAGCTGGGAACCATAGACATCTGTATGTCGCGGGCGATGCGGAGCTCGGATTCGATACGATCCTTAGCGGCCTTAAGATTAGCTGCCCTGCGGCGCAACAGCGAGTAGACAATGAAGAAGATGGTGAGCAGAACGATGGCCACCATCAGGCCGATGATGCGCTGCTGCATGAGCGAGGCCTCTTGCTCGGCTATCTGTTTCTCCTTGCCCTGGGTGTCGTAGATGATGGCCAGCTGGGTGGCAGTATTCTTGCGCTCGTCGTCGAGGGCCTGCTCGTAGTGGTCGGCCAGGAATCGGGCCATAGATACCACCGAGTCTTTACGTCCTGCGCCGATGTTGGCCTTGAGTCGGGGTATGAGGGTATTGTTGATGAAGTCGAGGTTCTTGTCGACACTCCAATGATCCTCATGGAATCGGGCATCTACACGGGTGTAGTAGTCGGCTGCCTCGGTATATTTCTTATTCTCCAACAGGTATTCGGCTGCTGCGCTGAGACCATAAGGACTACGTGTGAACTCGGGTTCTATCTGCTTGAAAATAGCCTTGGCCTGTTTGCTGTTGCCCTGAGCCTCGAGCAGTTTTGCATGCACCAAACCTATCTGCCAGATGTATTCATGATAAAGCAGCGAGTCGGCACTCGGATTAAGGCAGTGCCAATTATCTTTAGCCTTGAGCAGCCACTGGTTGGCCTTGTCGTATTGCTTCATCCTGGTATAATAATCGGTCAAGCCTGTGGCGAAAAACATCTTGCCGGTGCAATCCTTCGGGCCATGAGATAGTTTTTCGAGCATATCGTACACCTTGAGCGATGAAGCTTCGGCCTCCTTCAGGCCAAGATCCTGCTGAGAGACAGCAACGCTCCATAGCAGAGTCATTCGCAGATCATCCGACAGTCCGCCATGTTCATCGGCATATTCCAGTGCCTTGATTGCCACTTCGATCGAGCCCTGATAATTAGACATCGTCAGGCGCAACTGCGACAATCGGCCGGCCATAAAATAGTAGAATTCGGGATACTTCTCGGGGTCGGTAGTGCTGTAAAGCTTCTCCCAGTAATGCTCGGTAACCTGCTTCTTAGCAATCATATCGTAACCCGCACCTCGTATGAAGTCGGCCCACTCGGGGGTAAAATCGCCTGTCTGCTGGAAACTGTCAACCAGCACCATCAGACGGTCGAAATTCTCGGTACGAAAACACGTGTTTACTACGCTGTCAGCGTAACTGGTATGCGACTCTGACTTCTGCTCATGGCCGCACGAAAACATGGCGGCCACGACTGCCAATACGGCAACTTTTAGGCTAATAGATCGTTTCATCGGAAAGTATTTGGTTGCAAATATAAGCAAAATGTAACAAAGTGCCACATATTTTTAGCAAAAAAGTTTGAACATTCAGCATTTTTTTTGTATCTTCGCGCCCAAAATTAATCCATTAGCTTAAAACCAATAAGAATTGAGAGAGATGAGAAAACTATTGTACCTAGTAGTGTTGCTGGTGGCCGTGGTGGCATGTCAGGAGAAACAACAACAGGAGCAAAGAACAAGTCAGTCAACAATCGACAGTATCACATCTGCCGCTATTCTGTCGCAAAGCATCGACAGAGCGATTGCCGTGATAGACAGCTTTGAGAATACAGGCGATCTGTCGTACATTCTGGCAGCAAGACGTCGCGGTGAGGCTTATTTGCAATACAACATGCTGGATGAGGCCGGACAGTCGTTCAGAAAGGCTACAACCAATACCATCCCGAAAGACGGTCAAGACAGTATAAGCTACATTACATGTATTTGCAATCTGGCCCAACTGTATGCCATGCAGGGCAACTACGGCGAGTTGCTGAGTACAGCCGTGCCGATGATGGAGACGCTGAACACCATGACTCCTAATCCCAAATTTGTGTCGCATTTTCATTTCCTGAAAATGATGTTGCACATGTACTTAGGCTATGCACAGGGCAAGTTAGATAGAGACGCTGATGCACAGAAATCGTACGATGCCGCATACGAGAGTCTTAAAGAGATGAGAAAACTTGATACCACATGGGGGCAAGAGTATAACTGCATGTCGGTTTTGCACAACATCACCCTGTTTAACGAGGAACAGAAAAACTACGAGAAGATGGCCTACTGGCTGGCTAGAACCGACTCGCTGGTACAGCACTTCTACGAGCGCGAAGATGCACCTGAAGCCTATAGAAATAAGGTAAAAAACAGTTTGAACGGCGACCACATGACGCTGGCGCTGGCACAGAACAAGCCCGAGGAGGCCGAGCGATATTACGAATTATTCAAGAATTCGGAGCACTCGCAGAATGTGGAAGGACGATACAGACTCATAAAGTTCTTGATTGCCACCCACCGTTATGCCGAGGCTGCCGATGCCTTCCCCGGCACTCTCAACGACATGGTGAAGAAATTCAATCTCGAGCCATCGTACGAGCTGCTGGAAATGCTGACCAAGAAGTTCGAGGCCAACATGAAGGCCGGACGTAAGGATTCGGCTTACGCCACAGCCGCATTTGTGCTCGAAAACCTCGACTCGGCCATCACTCACGAAAAGCGAGGCGAAGCAGCCAAACTGGCCACCATCTACGAGACCAAACAGAAGGACGATGAGATTGCCCAGCAGCAGATAGAACTGAATCGCCAGAAGATCTTTGCACTGATGATTGCCATGGGCCTCATCACGGCGTTCTTCATTATCTACACTCTGTTCCGTCGTCGCGCCGCCAGACGAATGGCCGAAATGAAGGCCCAACAGGAGCGCATTGAATCAGAGCTCCGCATCGCCCGCGACATACAGATGAGTATGGTGCCTAGCACCTTCCCCGAGCGCGAAGGTCTGGATATGTACGCCCAGATGACGCCGGCCAAGGAGGTGGGCGGCGATTTGTATGGATATGTACTGATAGGCGACAGGTTGTATTTTGCCGTGGGCGACGTTTCAGGCAAGGGAGTGCCTGCATCGCTCTTTATGGCCCAGGCAACCAGACTGTTCCGCACCTTGGCGGCTCAGGGCATGATGCCGGCCGAGATATGTACTCGCATGAACGATGCACTGACCGAAGACAACGAGCAAGGCATGTTCGTTACCTTCTTCCTCGGTCTTATTGACCTGCAATCGGGCCATCTGCAGTTCTGCAATGCCGGTCATAATCCTCCCATCATCGGCGGAGGCGAGAGCAACGGCGAATTTATGCAGATGGAGTCCAATGCACCTATCGGTCTGTTCCCTGGCATAGAGTTCAAAGGCGAAGAGAAAGAGAGTATTAAAGGCCGCGCACTGTTTGTATACACCGACGGACTGAACGAAGCCGAGGATATGGACAAGAACCAGTTTGGCGACGACCGCCTGCTCGAGATTCTGCGTGACACCAAGTTCGACTCAGCCCGCCAGGTGATCGACATGCTGGCAGCGCAAGTAGAACAGCACCGCAACGGCGCCGAGCCCAACGATGACCTCACGATGATGTTTATTCATGTAAGTTAATCACCACATTGAAATAACCCAACAATCGAAGGTTTGCAATTTTGTGTTGCAAACCTTTATTTCTATCAATCTATCATTCTATCATCCTATCATCAAGTATATATTCTAAAAATTAAATAAAAACTTGTTTTTATTTGGATGTTATCGATAAAAATCGTATATTTGCCCCGATTTTTAATAGAAACTCGAGTATCAACCCCATACTTAATTGCCAAGATTATGATTAAACGATTACTCAACCTCCACACAATAACGAAGATCACCCTGATCCTCACCACCCTCCTCCTGCTGCCGAACATGATGCGGGCAGAAGACACTTATTCATACGGAATCACAGTAGGAGGCATAGAAGTTACCAGTGAGAATGCTTCGAATGTTTTAGGTGACGAAAAATCTTCGGTATCATTCACCCCTGAAGCAGGCGACACTCCCGCCACCCTAACACTGAATGGAGCAAATATCAGTGGAAACATTAGTAGTAGCATTTATGCCCTAAACATACACCTCATTGGTAGTAGCACGATAACCTCTACTAACGCTGACGACAAGCCCATCTCATATATAGGTCCACTAGATGTTGCACCACTTACTTTTGAATCAACAAATAGCGAAGAAGGAGAATTGACATTCAATAACACCTCTGTTTTTTCTAACATTACCAATTACAGAATAGTTAATGAATTTGATTATTATGATAGGAATGAGGTCAGATGGATATATCAAACTCTCTCTACATACGTTAAGATCTATTATAATGTTTACTACGGAATAACAATAGGTTCACATTCCGTGAGTAAAGCTAATAAAGACATGGTTACCGATCTTAGTGGGTCGGACTTTTCCTACACTCCTGAAGATAACACACTACACATTCCTAGCAACCTTTCCTTGTCCGACTATGCTATCAAAAGCCATAGGGCTGAACTAAATGTATCTATCAATGGTTCAGATTGCTATATAAAATCTATAAGTTTCGAACGAAACGAAGAATTTGGAGCCACATCTGGCACATTGACTTTTAAACAAGGTGAAAGTGGTGCAGACAAACTAACACTCAGTAATAGCGAAGGTGAAGGCGTAATCAAAGGATTCACTGATGTGACAATTGAGGCACCTATGCAGCTCAGGTCTCCTTCAACAAAGGAAGCATTATCTACAGTTACAACAGCTGTATTCTCAAACTATACAGATTATGGCATCACTGTGGCCGGCAAAATGGTTACAGATGAAAATGCTTCGAATGTTTTAGCTGGTGATGTAACTAATGATGGAAAGGTTCGATTTAATCTAGAGAATAATACCCTGACTTTAGATGGGGCGCAATTAACACAAGGAATTAAAACTACTATCGACGGATTAAAAATAAACCTGATTGGTAATAATACAATTTCTGCATCAGATGGTTCTGCAATAAAATCAATGGCCGAATCAGGAGAATTGGGCTTAACTTTCTGTTCAACAGACGGAACTGGTATAGCAGAATTAACTCCGCAGAGTGGATACAAGGCCATCGACGGATTTAAAACAAACTGCGAGAACGATCTTGTGATTGCAGGCGACAACATCAATGGCAATAAAATAAAGATTGAAAAAGGATACGGTCTATGGATAGGTAGTACCCGTTGCTCACCATCAATCAGAAATGGCGGGCAATCTGGTGATATTGATTACGACGACGACACGCATACGCTATCCATAGGTAATTTCCATTATGACATAAAAATAAAAAGCATATTACCAGAGTTGATAATCAAAAATAAAAACCAAAATTATGTAGAAACAATAACTTTTGACAATGATCTTGCCAATGGCGTATCTGGCACGCTAATTTTTGAGAAGAATGGCACCGCAAACGAATCTGACCAATTGACAATCACCAATAATATATCTGGGTTTAAAGATATTGTCTACCGAGATGGATTGGGTAAAAAAGAATATTATAATTTTGACCGTCAACGTACAGAATATATAATAGAGCCAATGAAAGCACCGAGAATTTATTCTGACGGAGGATTTGGATTAGATACTGAAGGTTACGAGGGCAACATAATATATTCAGTAGATTATGATGGTACAGAAAATGACATAACTAATGCCACTTACGAAGAGCTACTTGAAACGAAGCCATGCACCATTACTGCATATATTCAAAACTCAGAAAATAATACAAGTCCATCAATAACGGCCAAATACTTTGGTTTTACCGAAGATAGAATAACCATTTCATATCAGGAAAGTGTAGATGCTCCAAGTATATT
>JAEEGL016399294.1_pt1 | contig 11580 bp, 6 predicted proteins | sample 9134231 | NCBI WGS metagenome assembly JAEEGL01 (sample SAMN16246548, study PRJNA631951) | gut metagenome | biome: gut microbiome; feature: rumen; material: fiber-attached | host: Bos | place: Iran: Karaj | collected 2018-10 | reverse complement strand
TCCTCCTCTGAGATGTTTTCGCCTCTCTTCGGATATCTCTTTTCTCTTCATTGCCTCTATTATAACATACATTCACCTGTTTTGCAAGCGTTTGCAAAAAACAATTTCCGAAAATGCCGCGACATATCGTGTCACGATCCCCGCCTGCGGCATACAATAAAGAAGCCTGCAGGCATTTTTCACGGAAAGGAGCTTCACTATGGAGACAAACGAATGCAGCACCGTCGGCATGACCGAAAGACCCGGCTACGCGTATGTGCCGTTCCAGCGCCTCGGAAGGGTCTATACGCCCGAGAAGGCTATCATGCAGGGAACGATATTCCCCGAGCTCGACATAGGTATCGGAGAGTACGAGAGGGGGCTTTACGATGGAAAATAACAGACAGCTCACCGCCCAGCAGCTCCTGCGGAAGGTAAGCGAGGCGTGGTTCTACGTCACTGACCTCAATCTCTACCTCGACACCCACCCCGAGGATACCCGCGCGCTCAGAATGTTCACGGAGGCCTGCGAGAACGCAAAGGCCTGCACCGAGGCTTTTGAAAAGCGCTGCTACCCGCTCACCGCCTGCTCCGCGGACTGTGACAGCGACTGGGAATGGCTCGTCGGCGTATGGCCGTCGCAGAAAATGGCATAAGGAGGGCGCGTTATGTTCATATTTTCAAAAATGACGCAGATACCCGTTAAGATCAACAATAAAAATCCTCGCCTCGCAAGCTATATTCTGAGTCAGTACGGCGGTCCCGACGGCGAACTGGGAGCGTCTCTGCGCTACCTGTCCCAGCGCTTTGCACAGACCGACAAGAGCGGCATAGCACTGCTCACCGACATCGGCACCGAGGAACTCGGGCATCTCGAAATGATCGGGAGCATAGTTACACAGCTCACCAGGGGCGAGGGCGCAAAGAGCTTCGACCGCTACGGCGTCGGGAGCTACTACATCGACCACGCAAACGCCGTTTATCCCGCAAGCGCGGCGGGTGTGCCTTTCAGCGCGGCCTATTTACAGAGCAAGGCCGACCCTATCGCGGATATTATGGAGGATATGGCGGCAGAGCAGAAAGCCCGTGCGACCTACGACAATATTCTCCGTATGTGCGACGACCCCGATGTAACAAACATCATCCGCTATCTGCGGGAGCGCGAGGTCGTGCATTTCCAGCGCTTCGGTGATACAAACCGTACTGATTTAAAGGTGTATTTTACATAAAACCTGTTAAGCGAGTATGATAACAAGCGTAAGTCTTACAAAGAGAAACGCGGCATTATCTACACTGAAATCATGTTGCCGAGCCACGCGCCGCCGGAATTTATAAACAGGGAAACCTTGTGGAACTCTGCCGAGAAATCCGAAAAGCAATGGAACTCACAGCTTGACCGACGCATCGTACTCGCCTTGCCGAGAGAGCTTGACCGCGAAGCGCAAATCGAAATGTTGCAGCGCTACTGCCGTGAGCAGTTTGTCACTCGCGGAATGTGCGTTGACTTTGCCGACGAGAACACCCCCGATTCACTCAACGCGATATACAACGACGAGTATGTCATAACGCTCGATGAGCTGCCGCAGTGGTCACGCGGCGATAATGAAGCATAATGCGGCATTTCAGGACTTCAATTTGCTTGACATTCAAGCATTTTTCTGATATAATATTCGGTGTATAGGGGTTTGACCCACAAAACAATTGTACGTTCCGTACAACAGCAAAGAGAGGTATCATTAATGAAAAAACGCAGAATTCCTGCCCTGCTGCTCAGCGCGGCGCTGCTCCTCACACAGACTGTCACGGTATCCGCGCAGTCTCCCGATGAGGCACAGGCGGATGAAGCAGCGGTATCGTCGGCACTGCCTTACGGGCTGAAAGGAATGCCCGCGGGTTACAGGTCAACGGCAGACGAGAAAGAACTTAAAAGCGAAGCACTTGCTTCGGTAAGCAGTCTCGAGAAGCTTACACCCGGTGTGGATTACGCCGCGGGCCAGATCGTCTATCTCGCCGGGTCGAGGGAAGAAGCCGAAACGATCGCGGAAGCATATAACGCCGAGCTGGTGAAGTTCCAGTACGGTGTAGCCTCCGCGAACCTCAAGGGCGGACTGACCGTCCCGCAGGCTGTGGCGGTGGGCGCAGATGCTTCGTACAATATGCCCGCGGTCAGCGCCAACTTCATAACTCGGATGGAGCAGCCGATGATCTCTGATGATCCGGAGCCCGAAGCTCCCGAAAGTGACGAGATCGCAACCACATGGGAAGAATGGTGGCTGCAGCTCAACGACCCCGCGCTTACTCCCGGATATATGTTTAAAGCTAAGAGTGCGGAATTCCCGGACAATGAGGGCACCGATAAAAAGGGCTATCAGTGGATGCACGACGCTATCGGAACTTATGAGGCGTGGGCGACCACTATGGGCAGCTCGGATATAACGGTTGCTGTTATAGACAGCGGCGTGGACGACCAGCATGAAGACCTTAAAGGGCATTCTGTCAACCTTACCGATGTTGTCGATCTGAGTTATACGGAGGCCAAGGTCGATGAAAACGGCAACTATGTTCTGGATGAAAATGGAAATTATATATATGAGACCATAATCCCCGATGCAGCTGATGCTGTCGGTCACGGAACGCATGTGGCAGGCATCATCGCTGCTACCGCCAACAACGGCGTTGGCGGTGCCGGAGTTGCGCCCGGTGTTAATATCATAGGCCTGCCCGTCTTTACAAGTGATGACAACGGCAACACCGGCACCTTTGACAGTGCCCAGCTCTCGGCACTAATGTATGTTGCGGGTTACAACAAGGACGGCTCAAAAGGCGAACGCAGAGCCGATATCGCAAATATGAGCATCGGTGGAATGAGCTACACTACAACAGGCGTCACAGGCGTCGCAGGCATCATATATCAGCAGGCTTTGAATAAAGCATACGAGAGCGGTGTAACAGTCTGTGCGGCCATGGGCAACGAGATTTCAAACTGTGCTGAGTTCCCCGCAAAACATGACCATGTCATAGCTGTAAGCGCGACAGACCGTGACAATAAAAGAGCCGGTTTTTCCAACTACGGTCCGTGGGCCGATATCGCGGCTCCCGGCGTCGGAATATTCTCAACCTGGAACGGTCACGATTATGGCAGTGATGGCCAGATTATAGATGTCGATCACAACGACTGGTACGATTGCTGGAACGGAACGTCCATGGCGACACCCGTTGTCAGCGGCGCTTGCGCCCTGTACATGAGCGCGGTGGGACATGTCGACCCCGACACCATGGAATATGTGCTCAAATCCACCGCCACAAAGCTTTCCGACAAGACGATAGGCGCGGGACTTGTAAATGTCGCGGCAATGATGCCGGACACCGCAAAGAACGCCGAAGCGCAGATATTCGCGGTCAGCGCCGAGACCGGCGAAGAGACAAAAGTCACTTCTTCCGTTACACTCGAAGATTACGACAGCATCATCTTCCGCTGCCCGGAGGGCGTAGCTGCAAAATACGTCATTTACACCGTAGACGGCAGCGAGCCGACAATAAAGAACGGCAAGCTCGGCAAGAACACCTATGTCTGTGAGACCGACGTAAATACATATCCGCACTGGAACACATACGCGGAAAACGCAACTCTGAAAGCGGCTCTTATCGGTATGAAGGGCTTTGTCGGCAAGACAGTTTCGGTTTCGCTCAAGCTTTCCGCAATTGAAGACTTCCTGTGGATCAACGGCTCCGAAACGATCTCTGCCGGCAAGTCTGTGACTTACAAAGCTGACAGGTACGGCAATATCCCCAAGGGTGCCAAAATACTCTGGAGCCTCGAAAATGCTCCCGCAGGCGTTACCGTATCCAATAGCGGAAAAGTTTCCGTGAAGAAGACCGTGCCTGTTGGCACCAAGTTCACGGTCGTAGCGGCCGCGAGCGACAATTCCGCTTTGCGTGACTCTCTTGAAGTAGAAGTAATAGAATTGGTAACCTTTATGTCTCTCGGATTTGAGGAGGGCAGCATCAACGAGACGGTAAACGCTCCGGTAAAAGACAAGAACGGCAATTACAAGAGCATCAGGCTGTTCACGACGGACATTCCCACGACAGAATTCGATGAGACCCGCGTAACGCCTGTTCTGTCCTCGAACGTAGCGGCACATTACAATATTACGGTCGCAAATCCGTCGATCGCTTATTACGACGGCAACGATATCGTCGGCATAAGCCCCGGAAAGACAAAGGTAACTTTCGCCATGACAGACGGCTCCGGTAAGAAGCTGACGCTTGATGTCAACGTCGTTGTTCCCGCGTCCGATGTGAACCTCAGAACAAAGACAGATCAGATTTACTTAGGCTACGGCAAAAGTGCACAGGTGGATGTGATGCTCGGCGAAACCTACGGCACACCCACAATAACAGCCGTAGACTGGTACTATACTGCCAGGGCAGATTATTACGACGATTATGGCAACTGGGTAGCGAATGATATAACCGATCTTTATCATAAAAACAAGCTGGTGACCATCTCCAAGACCGGTAAAGTATCGCTCAGCGCAAAAGCAGAAGCGGTCGAGAGCTCGATCGCGGAAACGACAATAAACGGCACGACCTATTACCGCCGTGACGTCATCATCTACATCCATGCTGTGACGACAGATGGTACCTACCTCTCTGCGGAAAAGTTTTTTTACACAACCACGCCGGTCACAAAGCTTGTGAACGCTTCAGCTCCCGGAGACTACGGCGTGCTCACCGTAAAGGGAAATAAATATATTTTTACTCCCGCAAGCACAGACGAGAACGGTTACTTTTCCGAAACATTATACGCGACATTGTTTGTGGGAGCCGAAGATGCCTTATATTTCTACCATGATCTTATGTACACTATTTCCTCAAGCAATCCGGATTGTGCAGGCGCTGTTTACCAAGAAGTAATTAATGCAGATTACAATATGGTAGCGTTCGCCCTGTTTGTGTCAAAGCCCGGAAAGGCAAAGATCACGATAACGGCCAACGACGGCAGCAACAAGAAGATCACATTTGAAGTTGAAGCCAAATCGTCGAACTGATATTTTCACCGGAAAGTTAAACTATCAGATACAGCGCATGCCCACGCGGTGTGCGCTGTTTTTGTATCGGTAAAAAACCATTGTGGATTTCAACAAATTCCAGCAGGTGCATCAGGCAGCAATTGTGCACACTGTATATCATTTTGCCATTCGTGCAATGTTGGCTGCCATTCGTGCTGTTTTTATTGACAAATAATTTTCCGTGATGTATAATGTTATACAATAATTAAATATCTCCCTGCGTCGTGTCGGGAGATAGGCCAACCCGTCCCGAAAGGAAGCTCACCATGAATAAGGTCAAAAAACGCATTCTGTCCCTCATCACATCGGCGGCGATAGCCGTCGCGAGCATCGGCGTACTGCCGGAGCTCGGCAATCTCTTCCCCGAGGCGGAAATTCCCGCATTCGGCGGTATTTTCCGCGGGTTTGACGTTCCCACGGGGGCAGAAGACCCCGTAACGGAAGTCGGCGCGTGGAACGACCTGCAAATGGCGTTCAGGAAAGGCGGCACGATAAAGCTCACAAGCGACATCACCGCCGTGAAAGAAGACAGCACTGTATGGCCGGCGCTCGAAGTCCCGATCGGTGTCACCGCGACCCTCGACCTTAACGGCCACAAGCTTGACCGCGGGCTTTCCGGCGCGACCGCGGCAGCCGGCGGCAACGTCATCACGGTCAGGGGCAACCTCACCGTCAAGGACAGCAGCAGCACCAAGACCGGCATTATCACCGGCGGCAACACTACCGGCAACGGCGGCGGCGTGCGTGTCAAGAGCGGCTCGTTCAGGCTTGAGAGCGGCACGATAAGCGGAAACTCGGCGAAAAACTACGGTGGCGGCGTGTATATCGCCGAATACGTCCCGTTCACCATGACCGGCGGCACGATAAGCGGCAACTCTGCGGTTTTTTACGGCGGCGGTGTGTATAACAGCGGTACTTTCACCATGACCGGCGGCACGATAAGCGGCAACTCTGCGGATTTTTACGGCGGCGGTGTGTATAACAGCGGTACTTTCTTCATGACCGGCGGCGCGATAAGCGGAAACTCGGCGAAAGACTTCGGCGGCGGTGTTTATAACGAAGGTACATTCGACCTGTCCGGCGGCACGATAAGCGAAAATAAAGCGAATGTTAGCAGCGGCGGCGGTGTTTATAACCAAGGTACATTCGACCTGTCCGGCGGCGCGATAAGCGGAAACTCTGCGACCGAAAAAGGCGGCGGTGTGTACACTCATAATGGCAGCACATTCACCATGACCGGCGGCACGATAGGCGGAACAACCGCTGCCGACAAAAACACGGCCAAAAACGGCGGCGGTGTGTATATCGCAGAATACGGTACATTCGACCTGTCCGGCGGCGAGATAAACGGGAACACGGCGACCGAAAACGGCGGCGGTGTTTATAACTACTACGGCACATTCACCATGTACGACGGCACGATAAGCGGAAACACGGCGACCGAGAAAGGCGGCGGTGTTTATAACGAAGGCACATTCACCATGTCCGACGGCAAGATAAACGGAAACTCGGCGACCGACCACGGTGGCGGTGTGTACGCTTGTAATGGCAGAAAATTCACCATGACCGGCGGCGAAATAACCGATAACACGGTGTTCGTTAACTTTGGCGGCGGTGTGTTTGTTGCCGGTGAAAGCACTGAATTCACTATGTCCGGCGGAACAATAAGCGGAAACACGGCAGGATTTGGCGGCGGTGTGAATGTTTCTGCAAGCAGCACATTCACCATGTCTGGCGGCAAGATAAGCGAAAACAAGGCATATACCTCCGGCAGCGGTGTTTATAACGAAGGTACTTTCACCATGTCCGGCGGCACGATAGGCGGAAACACTGCGACCTCTGAAGGCGGCGGTGTTTATAACAACGGCACTTTCACCATGTCCGGCGGCGAGATAAGCGGGAACTCGGCGACCGAAAACGGCGGCGGTGTTTATAACTTCAATACATTCACCATGTCCGGCGGCACGATAAGCGGGAACAAGACGACCGGCAACAGTAGTAAGGGCGGCGGTGTGTATAACAAAGGCACCTTCACCATGACCGGCGGCTCGATAAGCGAAAACACGGCGAAATACGGCGGCGGCGGTGTGTATGTTTATGGCTATACCGAGACAGAAAAAGGCACATTCACCATGTCCGGCGGCAATATAAGCGGAAACTCGGCGGAATACGGCGGCGGTGTGTATGTCAACAATGGCACATTCGACCTGTCCGGCGGCACGATAAGCGGAAACTCGGCGACCTTATACGGCGGCGGTGTTTATAACATAGGCACTTTCAACATTTCCGGCAGTCCTTTTATCGCGGGAAACAAAAAGGGTACCGCTGCGAACAATGTGTACCTGAACGTCGATAAAACGCTCATCGTCACGGGCGCACTGACCGCCGGCGCGTGTGTCGGAGTGAACTATGGTACCGGGCATAACGCCGTCATCGCAGTCGGTGGTGGCAGTCACACAAACATTTGGGACGATAAGTGGTACATTTTCAGCGACGCGGCAGGCTATAAAGTGATATGTAATAATAGCCAACTTGAATTGCTGTATTCGGTAGATTACGTCACCACGGCTTCAGATCTGGCCGGCCTTAATAATCTGCTGAAAAACGCAGATGTACCGATCATCACCTTAACCGGTAATATAAATTGTGATAGTCCGATTACTATTGATGCCGGTATCAGCAGCCAACTGAATACATCTGTAGAAAGAATAGTAACCATCGACCTGAACGGTTATAAAATCGACCGCGGGCTTGCCGGGGAAACCGCAGTTAACAACGGTAGCGTAATAATAGTGTACGGTACACTCACGCTCATGGATTCAAGTACCGGTAAAACAGGAACAATCACAGGCGGTAATTGTGCCGGCGAAGGTGGAGGTGTGTATGTAGATGGCACATTCATAATGAACGGCGGCACGATAAGCGGAAACTCGGCGATATACGGCGGCGGTGTGTTTGTTGATAATGATGCCACATTCATAATGAACGGCGGCGAGATAACCGGAAATTCGGCAGGAACAAATAGTGATAACGGTGTCGGCGGTGGGGTGTTTGTTTATAGTACAAATGGCAAATTCACGATGACCGGAGGCGTAATAAGCAGCAATACGGCAACATACGGCGGCGGTGTGACTGTCGATACAAATGGCTTATTCAACGTCTCCGGCTCGCCTGAGGTAGACGAAGTTGCGCTTCCTGGTAGTAAGAAAATCAATGTCACCGGAGTGCTCTCGTCTGACGCTAAACTCGGCGTGAAGCTGCTCAACAACAGCGGTGTCAGCACTTATGGCGTTATCACGAGCGGTCTGAAATCCGGTGATATTATCAGAGGCACCGCGGCTAATTTCAAGAGCGTTGACAATAAATTCAGAGTAAGCATTAATGCAACTTCCGGCGAGGCGGAGCTTGTAGATAATCATAGCTTGGAATACAGCGTAAGCGATTACGGCAAGACTATTAACGCGACTTGCACGACTTGCGACTTTGCGACTTATCTGACGATAGCGAAGCCCGCGCTCACTGCTTACGACGGCAGCGGTTCCGAGCTCGCGACGCTCACAGGCCTTGACGCGTTCAATGCCGCAACGGGGCTGAAGATCTCCGCGAGGGATATAGAGTATTACAAGGGCAGCACAAAGCTTCCCTTCGCTCCCACCGACGCGGGGCCATACACCGCGCAGATAACCGCAGGAGGAGCAACGGCGAGCGTTGAATATACGATAGACAAGGCGGCTTGCCCCACCGGCGGTTTGCCGGCAACTCTGACGGCGGATGTTGCCGGTACAACGATCACGGTGACAAGCCCTGCACAGTGCGGCGAAAGGTATGAATACAGCAAGGACGGCAGTACATGGCAGAAATCCCCGGTGTTTACGGGACTTACGACCAATACGGAATATACCGTAAAAGCGCGTATCGCGGCGTCGGAGAATTACGCTGCAAGCGATTATACCATATCTTCGTCGGTAAAGACCCCGATCACTATACCGATGACCGGCACGGCGGAGGTCGGTCAGACGCTTACATTGGATCTTTCTGTAATACCGAGTGAATGGAGTTATAGCAACATACAATGGAAACGGTTCGACGGGTTTAATGACTCCACCATATCCGTCGCCAGCAGCTCCACCTACAAGGTGACAGATGACGACAAAGGCTACTGGCTGTTTGCTGAAATAACTTTACAAGTGAACTCGAATCCGGTAAAGGTATATACCGACTACACGGCGAAGGTGGCGAATGTCACCTACACCCACCACCCGTACTCGGCGCCGGGCTGTACTTACGGCGGAAATCTGGAATATTACACCGACCAGTATAACAATTATTATACAAAGAAAGGCGATACTTACACGAAAACCACGGCTTCCGCGGTGCTGCTTTCCGCGTATGGTCACGACTATATGTGGACTACCACTAAGGAGCCGACCTGTACCGAGCCCGGCGAGAAAACGTGCGTTTGCCTGAATTGCGGCGATACCGACACCGTCACGATCAAGGCGCTCGGGCATAAGAAATCCGCGCCGGTCGAGGAAATTACCGTCGAGCCGACCTGTACTGAGGACGGCAGCGGATTTGATGTAGTCAAGTGCGAGAACTGCGGCGAGGAAATCTCGCGCACCGAGAAAGTTATCAAGGCGCTCGGACATAAGCCTGCCACCGCGGTCGAGGAAGTTACGGTTCCGGCGACCTGCACTGAGGACGGCAGCGGATTTGATGTGGTGAAGTGTGAGCGCTGCGGCGAGGAAATTTCGCGCACTGCAAAGGTGCTTCCCGCGCTCGGACACGACCTTGAGACAGTTCGCGTTAACGAGAAAGAAGCCGATTGTATGACCGACGGCGGGTATGATGAAATAACACGCTGCAAGCGCTGCGGCCAGGAAATTAGTCGAAAATCAGTGGTCGTTCAGAAGCTCGGCCACGAGTTTGAAAACGGCGTGTGCACGCGCTGTGGAGCGATAGAGATAAAGTCCGGTAAGCTTGCGGAAATCCTCCCGACCTTAACCGGTGACAAAGTGGTAATCGCGCTCGACGGCGACGAAACGATGCCGAAAATTACGTTCCCGAAGAACGTAAAAGAGCTGACGATAGACGGCGGCGGACATACAGTTACATTCACCGGCGGCAGTATAACAATGAAGCCATTCGGCAAGCTGATACTCGCTAATGTGACTATAAAAGCGGCAAAAGACGGCAAGCCGCAGAATATCACGCTCACCGCTGCGGCGGGCGGTCTGGTGCTCGAAAACGTCAAATTCGAGGGCAAAAAGACCACGATAAATGCAAAGAAAGGCGACCTTACGCTTGGCGATATCACCGCGGCCGATCTTTACATCAACGGCAATGCAAAGACAAACTTGACAGTTGACGGAGCGGTCAATGCGACGAAGATAATGAACTTCGGAAAGCTGCTGCTCGGAAGCACGCTCACGGCGTCTAAAGCGCTCAATATCGGCACGATAACATTCGCCGAGGGGTCTGTCCTCAACGCCGCGACAGGCGCCGCTATAACGTTCAAAAACGGCCTCTCGGGCAACGGAACTATCAACCTCGCGGAAGGCTTCAAACCGCTCACGATAAAGGGAACGATAAGCGGCAGAATAATGTTAACAACAGACAAGCCGCTTACCGAGGGAACGCAGATATTTAAGTCAAGTCTGACGAATCTCAACGATGTATTTGATGTTCATGGTATCGCCCCTGTTGTGAACGACGGGACATACAAATACGGCCTGTATGTCAAGTCCAACAAGGCATATCTGCGGGCGTTTAAGTTACAGCTTGGTAATAAAAATTTCTGCGAGATTTCCGATTTAATGGACAGCATTTCGGCCGCTAAAGACAGCAGCAAAATATACGAAATGAACGTGCTCGGTGATATGCAGTTGAGCTCACTCAACCTCCCGAAGAAGGGAACCTACAAAGGTCTGACGATCAACGGCAACGGACATACCATGACATTGCAAAACAATGCTCTCACGCTCACGGGTGACCTTACGCTCGAAAACGTGACTATCGCTTCCGCAAAGGGCGCATGGACGATCAAGACCAACGGTTTCAAGCTCACTGCCGACCCCGATAAACTTATCAACTGCACGATAAAATAACCTGCAAGGACGCGTGGAATGCATTTCTGCGCGTCTTTGACTTTTTAAAAATTGTACTAATAAATTAATTTTGTGTCTTGAAATGTCACCCAAAAAGTGCTATAATATTTTATTGGAAATTTGTTCACCGGCTGTTAGTTCGCAAGGAGACCAGCTATGAAAAGTCAATAGAAAAAAGAGATATTTCACACAATTTTCAAAAAAGCAAAAAACGAGTACCCAGCTAAAGAAATAACAAGAAATAAAAAAATTAAGCGAGAGCAAACTCAACATTATCGTTGAGTAATTTGAAAATAACTCTGACGAGCTTATGAGCAGTGTGACCTAAAGCAGAATAATGGGAATTACCTTGAGCGATTTTAGAATCATAGTAGTTCTTGAAGGTTTCGTTGTTCAAAGATACGTTCCAAGCTGCATTT
>JAEEGL014844924.1_pt1 | contig 11580 bp, 14 predicted proteins | sample 9134231 | NCBI WGS metagenome assembly JAEEGL01 (sample SAMN16246548, study PRJNA631951) | gut metagenome | biome: gut microbiome; feature: rumen; material: fiber-attached | host: Bos | place: Iran: Karaj | collected 2018-10 | reverse complement strand
ATGTTCTGTTCCTATATAAGAGTGTTTTAATTTCTTCATTTCATTTTTAGAATTAACTAATACTCTCTTTAATTCATCGGTAAAATTAAAATACATAATATCACCTTTCATATCATCATATGAATATATTGAGTATTATTTGCTAAATTTATGCATAAAAAAAGGATATTAAATATCCTTAATTATTTTAAACTCCAGCGATTATTAGTAATATTATAATACTTGCTAGTAACAATTCTAAGAACATCTTCCAAATTGCTTTCCACCATGTACCATAAGTAATTCCTAAATGTGATAATGTTGCTAACAAGATAACACTTGTAGGTGCAACTAACATTGTTATACCATACATTGATTGCCATGCAATTGCTATTGTTACAAGGTTTGTTGCTGTTGCTAAACCAAAGTATGTAAGATTTTGAGCGGCATATGTTGCATAATATAAATCTGAAGAGAAGATACTATATAAAACTGCAACAGCCATAAGTACAAATACACCGTTTTTACCATCAGTAACAACAATATTTTTCAATATGCTTGCTTGCATTGGAATTTCTACTGAAATTATTACTATAGTACAAGCAAGTAGTACTAAAAATGCAGGTCTTAATGCTTTTTTAGCGCCCTTCGCAAAGTTGCTTAAATAGTCATTAAACTTTTTCCTATATATGAAAGCGATTAACCAAGAAGCAACTACTACTACGATTGTACCTTGTAAAAGAGTCCATGTTCCAAATGCATAACTATAGTTATTGTTACTTAAACCCAGTAAACTGTTAAAAGCTTTAAATAAGCCCTTTACAAAACTAGAACCAGTTGGATCAGTAAATCTTGCAACAATATCATCAAACAAAGTTATTTGGAATAAATTCCATGAGAAGAAACCTAATGCTAATACAATTAACATTAAATCAAAAACTACAACAATTGGATATACTTTCTTATTTTTTGTTTCTTCCTTTTCTGGTACTAATTTTTCACTATCTTCTATTTCTTCTACTTTATGTTTCTTTGCATAAATAATTACGTTAACTAGAACAATGATTAGTGAAATAACTAGCAATAAGATTTTCCAACCAACACTTTGATTTGCAAATATTGGGCTATTTCCAACTCCATTTTGTTCAGCAAAATAGCCAAGAACTTCAGTAAGTGGCCCAAGATCTTTTGCAGCAAAGACAGTACCAATTAGTCCAGCGATTGTTGATCCTACAGTAAGCATTGCAGCAGTAACTCGATTATATCCCATCATCAAAATAACTGCTATAACAAATGGGAATAATACAATTAATGGTAAAGATAATCCAGCCATTGAAGAAAGTGTTGCAAAAACTACTCCAACAATTATCATGAAAATTTCTTCATGACCTTTAAATCCCAATGTTATTTTTTCTAGCAAAACCCTATATTGAGGAATTTTGTGTAACACTCCATATAATCCGCCAACTGCTAAAACATATAATATTGTTGGGGCAAAGACTTGAATTGCATACATAAGATATGTTAATAAGTTAAATAATCCTATCTTTGTAGCATCATCTGTAACGAAATCTTTATCCACGATACTTGTTATTGGCAATATCCATGAAGCAAGTATTACTAACAAAATAGTTAGCATCAAAACTTTAAATAAATTATGTTTTTTCATATTTTCCTCCTTTAATAAAATTATACAACATTAATTTAATCAAATACAATAATTTAACTAAATTAATTACTAATTAATTGCTATTACTTTTGTTTTAAACCACATGTCATGTAAGCCTTTTTTATCTTTCCTAAAAATAACAGTAAATATAGAAATCATAAGAATTAATGATTGAACAGAATCTACTGCCAGGATTAATGGATATTGATTAACTGTTATAAACATCAACATTATAGTAGTTATTAATGAAGAAAGTGCTCCTTTTATTACCAAAGTTCTAAAAATCATCTGCATGTGACTAGCTTCTTTGCCATCTTCATTTACTACTTTTATCTGCATCATTTTCTTACCAATAGTCTGACCGTTTCTATAGTAAGCAAAAGTCCCAAAATAGCCAACTGTTACTACTATTGATATTAGTGAGATAACTATAGTTTCTTTTGATTTAATAATTTCAGCCTTAATAAGTTGTGTACTTACTTCTTCTAATTCAAATTTACCAGAAGATATCATATCCTGTATTTCTTGTTCCTGTTTGTCTGCTGCTTTATATTTTTCACTTTGTGGCATCCATCCAGTTAAAAACACCAATAAAATAGTAATAATTACTGCATCGACAAAATACGCTAAAAATCTTTGAAAAAAATGTGATTCCATTATAATTCCTCCTCTATATTTCCCTTATAATCGTATAATATTTTATTTATTTCATCAATATTTTTTGTTTGATAAATTTTATTTTTAATATCACTAGAACCTTTAATCCCTTTTAAGTACCAAGCAATGTGATTTCTTATTTCTAGAACTGCAACCTTGGATGGTTCATTTTCTACTAGATAACCAAAATGTTTAATGCACATGTTAATTTTATCTAATTCATTTGGTTTATCTTCTATTTTTCCACTTTCAATATATGAATTAATTTCTTTAAATATCCATGGATTGCCTAATGCTGCACGTCCAACCATAACAGCATCACATCCAGTTTCATCAAGCATTTTTTTAGCACTATATATATCTTTAACATCGCCATTTCCAATAACTGGAATACTTACGCTTTCTTTTACCTTCTTTATAATGCTCCAATCAGCATTACCTGAGTATCCTTGACTTCTTGTTCTTGCATGTAAGCTTATTAAGGAAGCTCCTTCTTTTTCGCATATTTTAGAAACTTCAACTGCATTTATATTATTTAAATCCCAGCCACTTCTTATTTTTACTGTTACTGGAACTGAAACTGCTTTAACAACAGCAGATACGATCTTTCCAATTTTTTCTGGATTCTTTAAAAGTCCAGAACCTGCCTCACTTCTTAGTGCAACTTTAGGAACAGGGCAGCCAAAATTTAGATCTATTATTTTAACTTTAAAATCTTTAACTATTCTTTTGGCAGCATTTGCCATCGTCTCTGGATTAGATCCAAAAAGTTGAACTGCTACAGGTATTTTTAATTTATCTATTCCTTTTAACATCTCAAAAGTTTTTTTATTATTTCGCACAATTGCTTCAGAACTTAATAATTCTGTTATTGCATATCCAACACCAAGCTCTTCACATATTTTCATGTATGATGGATTTGAAATACCAGCCATTGGCGCTAAAACAGTTTTTTTAACTATTTCTATATTTCCTATTTTAAAACTCAAGCAAATCACTTCCGTTCTTTAAAATATTATATCACATAATAAGAAAACACTTCTAATTAGAAGTGTCTTTATTCTCATTTTCCTCTTGATTTTCATCAGCGTTTTCTAAAGAATCTATAAGTTCTTCTTTATTCATTTTAGAATAGCCTTTTATTTTTTTCTCTTTAGCTTTTTCTTTTAATTCTTCAACAGTTTCCTCTTCGAAGTTTTCTTCTTCTTTCATTTTTCCATTTGCTACAAGATATTCAATTTGTTCTTTTGTTAATGTTTCATATTCAAGTAAAGTTTCAGCGATTAATTTAACTAAATCTGAATTCTTACTTAATATTTCTTTTGCTTTCTTATAACATTCATCAATTATTTTACGCATTTCAAGGTCAATTTCATGAGCTACTTCATTAGAGAAGTTACGTGTTTTTCCATAATCTCTTCCTAGGAATACTCCACCTTCTTGTTGCTCTAATTGTACTGGTCCTAAATCACTCATTCCATATTCAGTAACCATCGCTCTAGCAATCTTTGTTGCCTTTTCAAAATCGTTATGTGCACCTGTTGATATTTCTCCAAAAGTTAATTCTTCTGATACTCTACCACCAAGAAGACCAGTAATCTCTTCTAAAAGTTCTGTCTTGGTAGCAGTATATTTTTCTTCTCTTGGAACCATCATATTATATCCACCAGCATGACCTCTTGGAATAATAGTAACTTTTTGTACTTCATTTGCATTACTTAATTTAATACCAATTACAGCATGACCTGCTTCATGGAAAGCAACCATTCTTCTTTCATCTTCTGTATATTTCTTGCTCTTCTTAGCCGGTCCCATAATTACACGGTCTGTTGCTTCATCTATTTCTTTCATTGTTATTTCTTCTTTGTTACCACGAACAGCTAAAAGAGCAGCTTCATTCATTAAGTTTTCAAGATCAGCACCAGAGAATCCAGGAGTACGTTTAGCAATATTCTTAAGCGAAACACTTGGAGCAAGTATTTTATTTCTAGCATGTACTTCAAGAATTTCTTCTCTTCCCTTAACATCTGGTAAGTTAACTATTACCTGTCTATCAAATCTTCCTGGTCTTAAAAGAGCTGGATCCAAAACATCAGCACGGTTTGTTGCAGCAATAATTATAATTCCTTCATTTGCACCAAATCCATCCATTTCAGTTAGTAATTGGTTTAATGTTTGTTCTCTTTCGTCATGTCCACCACCTAAACCAGTACCTCTTTGACGACCAACTGCATCAATTTCATCAATAAATATTAAACATGGAGCATTATGCTTTGCTTCTTTAAACATATCTCTTACACGGCTTGCACCAACACCTACAAACAATTCTACAAAGTCAGAACCACTTATGTAGTAGAAAGGAACATTTGCTTCTCCAGCAACTGCTTTAGCAAGTAAAGTCTTACCAGTTCCTGGTGGGCCTACAAGTAAAACTCCTTTAGGAATTCTAGCTCCTAATTTTTGGAATCTCTTTGGATTCTTTAAGAAATCTATTAATTCTTTTACCTCTTCTTTTTCTTCTTTAAGTCCAGCAACATCTTTAAATGTTGTCTTATTCTTTTCAGTATTTAGTTTTGCTTTACTCTTACCAAAATCCATTGACTTTCCTGCTTGACCCATTTGTCTAATAATGAACCAATAAGCAAAACCAACTATAATGACTAAAGGTAATATATTAACCAGAATAAATAATAATGGACTCGAACTTGGATCAGAATTGGTATCTAATTCATAATTAATTCCATCATTAACAGATATCATCTGAGAAATGATTGAATCAGTAAGTGGAGTAGTCACATAAAAAGTCTCATTTTCTTCATAACCTTTCAACTTACCACTAATTGTGTATGTACCTTCACTAGAATGTGGTGTAATTGCTATTTCTGTAACATTACCTTCTTTTAATTCTGCTAATAATTTATCATAAGTTAAATCATTTACTTTATTATTTCCAAACATAAGGAAATATCCAATACCTAAAATTACTAATAGTAAAATTACATATGGTAACATTCCTTTTTTTGCATTTTTATTTTTCATATCGCGCCTCCTAATCATATTTAATTATTATATCATACTTTTCGCTTTTCAACTTAGTATATTTAGATTTTTTCACTCCTGGCAACCATAATATTTTGTCTTCTGAATCAACAACTACAGGCCAAGTATCTCTTTCTTCTTTTGGTACCTTGCAATCTATAAAGATATCTTTTATCTTTTTGCAACCATTTATTTTCTTTAAATACATCTTATCGCCAAGTTTTCTTGTTCTAACATATAAAGGCATTTTTATTTCGCTACTATTTAATCTACAAACAAAATTATTATTGCTATCAACCTCATCAACCATCTCAAGTTTATGTTTACTTGGTAATATTACGTACTTAGTAATTTCAATATTAAAATCTATAACTTCTTTTACTTCTTTAGTAAAATATGCTTTATTATAAGATTTAACAAATTCAATATCATGTGGAAGACAAACCTTAGCATTTGCTCTTTCTGAAATTAATAAATCCATTATTAGTTTAACATGTTTATCATTTATTATCATCAAATCTTCTTTGTATATTTCTTCTAAAATTGTAGTTATTATCTTTTTTTGAATTAAATGGTCTAATTCTCTATAATTATTTATGTTAATTGTGTTTTCATTATAAACCTTATTCATTGATTTTTTTAATTCTTTATTTATAAATCCATCATACTCTTCTAAAGTTTCACTGAATTTAAGAAATTTTTCATGAACGTTTTTATCCTCTTCTTTTAAGAAAGGAAGAATTTCCATCCTGTACCTATTTCTTGTATATTTATCTTTAAAATTAGATTTATCTACTACATATGGAATATTATTCTTATCATCATAATCTTTAATATAATCCTTAGTTAAGAATATTAAAGGTCTCACTGTTTTATAAGTACCATTGTCAGTTATTTTTTCAAAACCACTATATCCTTTGAGTGTTGAACCTCTGGTTATTCTCATAAGTATCGTTTCCATTAGATCATCACCATGATGGGCAGTCATCAAATATTCGGCATCATATTTTTTTATCAAATACTCATAAAAGTTATATCTTATGTTTCTAGCTTGATTATGAAAATTATCATCTCCATATTTTTCTATTTTCATAGATTCAAATATAACATTATTCTTTTCACAGTACTCCATTAAGAATTTTTGTTCATCATCGCTCTCACGTCTTACGTTGTGATTAACGTGAGCGCATACTATTCTTAGGTTATACTTTTCTCTTAACTTTAGAAGTATGCTTAAAAGGCACATGGAATCAGGTCCACCTGAATTACCAAGTACTATTGTGTCATCATTCTTTAATTTTACTGTTTTAATTAGAAATTCAATAACTTTTTCCATAGTTCACCACAACAACATATATTTTATTAAATATTATATATATTAGCAAGAAAAAAAGAAGATAAACTTCTTTTATTTTTCATTTGGTAATTTAATTATATATTCGCCAGTTTTTGAATAATAATACTTCTCTCTCAAATAACGACCAACATATTCTGGATCTTGTAGTTTCAAAACGTCAGTTGAGAGTTCCTGTTCTTTTTCTTTAAGATCATCAAGTTCTGTATTGAGGACTTCCTTTTCTTCATATTTATTAAATATTTCAAGTGACATATTAATAACTATCGTAAAGAAATATCCAATAAGGGCAATGCTAGCAACACCAAAAAGAAGGAAACGAATCGCTTTCTTTTTCACGCTTAAATGAGTTTTGGTTTTTTTACGGTTTTCTGTTTCATCTTTCACACTATATCACCCACTTACCCACTTTCATTTTAGCACCAACGTGTTAAATTTAGTACACAATATCGTAAATAAAGTGTATCCTTTACATTTTATTTACAAAAAAAGCATCCCTTTACGGATACTTCTATTATTTTGCGTATGGTAATAATGCAATTTGTCTTGCAATTTTTACTTGACTAGCGATATGTCTTTGATGTTTTGCACAATTTCCCGTAACACGTCTTGGTAATATCTTACCTCTTTCGTTTACAAACTTTCTTAATGTTTCAACATCTTTATAATCAACGTCATGTCCACCACACATGTAACATACTTTTTTCTTTTTTCTAAAAAATTCTGCCATTTAAATTATCTCCCTTCTTAATAGAACGGTAACTCATCTGGATCTATTTCAATATTAGAACCAGCATCCCAAACGCTTGCACCAGAATTGTCACTATCACTTGAGAAATCACTTGGACTAACATCAGCATTATCAAAGTTTACGTTAGATGGTGTATCTCCTTTTCTATCTAAGAATTGAATGTTGTCTGCAACTACATAAGTAGTCCATACTTGGTTACCATCTTTGTTTGTATAATTATCAACTTGAATTCTTCCATCTACTGCAATTTGATTTCCCTTTTTTTGGAATTTAGTAATATTTTCTGCTTGTTTTCTCCATGCAACTACACTTATAAAATCAGCAGTTCTATTATTATTACCATCTTGATTACCTGATGCAAAACCTCTATCTACTGCGATAGTAAATCTTGCACGAGCTACACTTCCATTACTTGTATTAACATATTCACATGTTGGATCTTTAGTAAGACGACCAACTAAACATACTTTATTCATATATTACCTCTTTTCTTATTCTTCAACTTTAACTACTATATGACGAATAATATTTTCATTAATTAAAGCAACACGATCAAATTCTTTAATTGCATTTGCATCGTTTTCTTCAATTAAATAATAGAAATAATATCCTGTTTTATACTTATCAATTTCATAAGCTAATTCTTTTTGTCCCCATTCTTTAGCTTCAAGAATATTAGCTTTCTTTTCTTCTAAAACAGCTTTAATTGAATCATTAACACCTTTAATTAGAGATTCTTCTAAATCAGGTTTAACTATAAAGATTAATTCATATTTCATCTTCTACACCTCCTTTTGGACTTTGGCCATTTCTGGCAAGGAGTATTAAAAATACTCGTAAGTAATATAACAAAAAAGAAAGATTTTGTAAAGTTATTTCTAAAAAAAGTAATGCTATTGCACTACTTTTTTTCATATTCACACGTACCAGATGTATTAGATTCAAACCATTGTTTAAATTCTTTTAAATATTCTTCTATTCCTACTTTTTCTGCTATTTCTTGTTGTTCTTTTAAATCATAATTAATATTTTTTGCTGTATATCCAGTAATTTTTCCATCTCTATACAATATTGTTATATTTCCTTCTTTTGATTTACAAACATACTTATCAGAATTAAAGAAAACAAAAGCAATTATTGCTGCTGCAATTATGATTATAACTATTACAAATATTAATAAAAATTTAAATATTTTTTTCATATTACCACCTATCATATATTCTTATTTATATTGTAATTTAATGTAGATATTATAGTCAATAAAAAAGAATAGTTTATTTATTCTTGTTATTATATTTAAATAATCTACTCGGTCTATGTCCTTCTCCAGTTTTATATTTATCAGTTTGAATTACTTTGTTGGCAATTATTCTTCTAAATGCTGGATCTAACATTTTCTTACCTAATATTACCTCATATACTTTTTGAAGTTCTCCTAAAGTAAAATATTCTGGCATCATATTGAATACTATATCAGTATATTCTATTTTATTCTTTAGCCTTTCAATTCCACTTATTATTACTAGAGGATTATCAAATGCTAAAAATAAATTATCATTTATTTCAAAAGAATATCTGTCTGTTGTTAATTCTCTTAATTTCTTTTTAATAGAAAATTCAATTGTATCATCTTTATTCGATAATATTACTTTAACTATATTATTTTTTTCTTCTACAGTAATAATATCAAACCAAGAAATTTTTTCATTCAACTTATTATCTAATTTATCTTTATTTATTAGTGCCATATAACTAGGGGAAATAACTCTCATTCTAGGATCTCTATCAACACTTCCAAAAGTATATAATTGTTCAAGATATATATTATCAAGTCCTGTTTCTTTTTTCAAAATTCTTTTAGGTGCATCATCTAATCTTTCATCTATTTTTACAAATCCTCCAGGAAGACACCATTTATCTTTATATGGATAAGTATCTCTTTTTACTAATAAAATACTAATTTTTTTAGAATCTAATTTTTTATAATTAATATCATCAACACTAGATATTCCGAATACTAGAATATCAGTATTTACTGCAAAACTAGGATAATTACTAGGATTATATGCTTTTAAAAATTCTTGTTCACTTTTATATTCTTCCATATCAACACCATTAGATATATAATTCTTTCTTTAACATATTTATAATTTCATTAAGAATTAATTGTTTATTTTCTTCTCTTGTATTATAAATGACTTTAATTTTTGAATTTAGATAGGTATTTGTATCCTTATTATATATTGATATAAATACAGTATCATCTTTTCCAAAGTCATTATTTTGATCTGCTCTAAGTAATTTTCCAGTTACTCCAATACCATAGTTAGAATTAGTATACAAAGAAATACTATTACTCATTTCATTTGCTACTTCTTGTGAATAAACAGAATATTTATCAATAGTATCTTTGCTTACCCCCATTTTAATTTTATATTCATTTGAATATGTAACACATGAGTATTTCAATACTTCTGATGCTCCAGGTATATTAGTAATTGAATTAACAATATATCCTCCTGTACAAGATTCCATCGTTGAAATTGTCTTATTTAATTCACGTAATTTTTCCACTATATCTTTCATATGTCATCTTCTTTTCATAATAAAAAAGACTATTCTTTTTTATTTAATAATTCAATTATTTTTTCATTTCCATTAACTATTTTCTTTAGTGATTTACCTTCATGTACATAATCAATTATTTCTGCAATTCTTTTTGAACAATTTACTATATGTAACCATTTACATTTATTATATTCTTTTGGAATAAATGTAAGATTAGTTGTATATAACTTATCGAAGCATTTTCTTTTGTGTGCTTCTTTAAATACACCTATTCCTTCAGTGAATAAAGAAAATGTTGTTATAAAAAATATCTTTTTAGCTCCCTTTTCTCTTAATCTTTCTCCTACTTCAATCATTGATGATCCACTTGCTATCATATCATCTACTACTATGACATTTTTTCCATTGACATCTGCTCCCATGTAAGCATGCTCTATTATAGGATTCTTACCATTTACTAGTTTTGTTAAGTCTCTTCTTTTATAAAACATACCTACATCACTAGAAAGCATATCTGCATAATATCTTGCACGTTCCATTGCTCCCATATCAGGACTTATTACTAAGAGGTTATCTATTACACCTTCAGATTCAATTAAATCTTCTAATATTATATTTGTTGGATAAAAATTTTCAAATGGTAAATTAGGAATAGCATTTGCTACTTTCCTTTCATGGCAATCAAATGTAATTATATGAGCAATATTAAGTCTTTCAAGTTCTTGAAGTGCTACTGCACAATCAAGTGATTCTTTACCTTTTCTTTTATCTTGTCTAGATTGATATAAGAGAGGCATTATTACTGTTATTCTTTTAGCATATCCTGCTAATGCACTTATACATCTTTTAATGTCTTGAAAATGTTCATCAGGACTCATTGGAACTTTAAATCCATGCATTTCATAAGTAATACTATAGTTTCCTACATCACTTAATATGAATACATCTTTATCTCTAAATGATTCTCCAATTGATATTTTACCTTCACCATTGTTAAATCTTACTCGGTTAACATTCATCATGTAAGATTTTTCTGTTCTATTCATTTTCTTTAAGTATTCATCTACTTCTTGTCCTACATCATTAATATTGTCCATTATAATTAATTTTAAGTCATTCATTTTACCACCATTACCCTTCTAATTATTTATTATATCATTTAATGCTTGATTTAGTACCTTTTCTCTATTATGAGATGTATCATAATAAGTAATTCCTAACCTATTACATTCTTTTTCAAGGTATTTTGAAAATTCTATGTCACCTTTAACCCATTCTCTTAATTCTTCATCTGCTATTTTATGTGTCCAAAAATTTTCTAATGGGTTTTCTCTAATAGCTTTAAATGCTTCATCAACACTTATATGAGCATATCCTAAGAAAATAACTTTTGTCTCAGATGTATCTATCATTTTTATATCTTTAGGATATATAAATGGTGTATCAAATGTATATTTTTCTATATTATAATTAATATCTGATTTATTATCTGTAATTATTTTATTAATTATAGTACACATTATTGGGGATAATTCTTCCCAATCATCATAAGTTAATTTATAT